>JGI24713J26584_10000671_pt1 | contig 25920 bp, 21 predicted proteins | sample BioPla4DNA1_FD_26584 | JGI IMG/M metagenome (IMG submission 26584) | reverse complement strand
GCTACAGGAGAGTGCTACCTGTTGTATTCTGCGGTTTTTACCCTGTGGAAGCCAATGACTATGAAAATCTGAGGGATGCGCTGGGTAAGCTTAAACTCAATGATGCCTCCTTCCAATATGAGCCTGAGACTTCTGTGGCTTTGGGCTTCGGTTTTCGCTGTGGTTTTTTGGGGCTTTTGCATATGGAGATCATACAGGAAAGGCTGGAGAGGGAGTACGGTCTGGAACTGATCACTACCGCCCCTAATGTTGTTTATCGGGTGACCAAAAATAACGGAGAGGTAGTCACAGTGGATAACCCTGCTCTCTGGCCGGATTTAGGAGAGATCGCTCAGGTAGAGGAACCCTATGTTGAGGCCAATGTAATAACCCCTTCTGATTATGTGGGAGCGGTAATGGATCTCTTCCATGATCGCAGGGGTGAGTTCCAGGAAATGAACTATCTGTCCCCGCAGAGGGTGCAGATAACTTACCTGCTTCCTCTGTCAGAGATTATNTTTGATTTTTTTGACCGGCTCAAATCCTGTACCAGAGGTTATGCATCTTTTGATTACGATATATCAGGCTACAGAGCAGCAGATCTTGTCAAACTGGACTGCCTGGTGCATGGAGAGATGGTAGATGCCCTCTCTATGATCGTACATAGGGACCAGGCCCAGCAAAAAGGGCGTGCTCTTGTGGAAAAACTCAGAAGGCTGATACCCAGGCAGCTTTTCGATGTTCCCATCCAGGCAGCTATCGGGAACAGGGTGATCGCCAGGGAAACCGTTAAAGCGCTGAGAAAAAATGTGTTGGAGAAGTGCTACGGCGGTGATGTAACCAGAAAACGCAAGCTGCTGGAAAAGCAAAAGGAAGGGAAACGGCGCATGAAACAGGTGGGCAGGGTGGAAATACCACAGGAGGCATTCCTGGCTGTGCTCCGGGTTGATAAGGAATGACAGCTCTTTATCTGCATTTCCCCTTCTGCCTGCAGAAATGCCGCTACTGTTCCTTCAATTCTATACCCGTGCCGGAAGATGACATGCTGGTGACGGGATACCTGCAGGCACTGGAAAAGGAGATTGCAATTTATGCATCCTTTTACCCCAACGAATCATTATCTTCCATTTACTTGGGCGGGGGAACTCCCACAGTGCTCCCGGCGGAGTCCCTCTGCCGGATACTTTCCCGCTGCAAAGAAAGCTTTGTCTGCTCCCCGGAGATTGAAATCACGATCGAGGCCAACCCGGGTACAGTAACTCAGAAGATGCTCCAACTATTGAAGGATGCCGGAGTAAACCGCCTATCCTTGGGTGTTCAATCCTTCAAGTCAGCAGAACTGGGTCTATTGGGGAGGTCCCATTCTGTGTCAGAGGTCTATGCTGCTTATGATGCAGCAAGAAAAGCGGGATTTGACAATATCAACCTGGACCTGATCTATGCCCTGCCCGGACAGAGTCTGCAGTTCTGGAGGGATAATCTGCGTTCAGCTATCCGCTTAAGCCCTGAACACCTCTCTATCTATGGATTGTCCCTGGAGGATAGCACCCCTCTTGCAGTTGATCTGAAAAAGGGTAAACTGGAAGCCTGCAGTGAAGAGATGCAGCTATCCATGTGGGAGGAAACCGCATCTATGGTGGCAGAGGCTGGTTTTATCCGCTATGAGTTCTCCAACTATGCCCAGCCCGGCAAGGAATGCAGGCACAACATTACCTACTGGGAAAACAGGCCCTATCTGGGGGTGGGTGCAGGGGCACATGGTTATCATGAACATGTGCGTTACGGTAACGAACAAGAGATTCAAAAATACATTGAAATGGTGGAGAAAGGAGAATTCCCCCGGGCTTTTGAGGAGCAGCAAAGTCCAAAAGAAGAGATGGTCGACACCATCATCATGGGACTGCGCCTGACTAAGGGGCTTTCCCGCCCAGACTTTACCAGGCGGTTCGGCTGTTCCTTTGAATCATTATATGAGAAGGTATTAAAAAAATTGGTAGATGATGGTTTAATGGCTATCAGTGATGAGGCTGTCTTCCTTACAGAAAGGGGACAGCTCCTTTCCAATTATGTTTTATCTTTCTTTGTTTAATGAGCATCACATCAGCTGCATTTTTTATAGCTATTGACATCCAAAAGGCGTGATGGTATGTTATTTCTAGAGCTTTAGCACTCATTTGATACGAGTGCTAATTATAAAAGGTGGTGACGCCGATGGCTTTGGATTTACGGAAACAACAGGTATTAGAGGCTATAGTGGTAAGTCATATTGAAACAGCGGAACCGGTGAGCTCCCGCAGTATTGCCCGTAAATACAATTTAGGCGTCAGCCCGGCAACAATTCGCAATGAAATGGCGGATCTGGAGGAGATAGGGCTGATCAGACAACCTCACACATCTGCAGGCCGGGTGCCTTCCCAGAAGGGATACCGTTATTATGTAGACAAATTGATGAAGAAGGCTGATTTGACACCGCGGGAGGAAAGGCTGATCAGGGCAATATTTGCGAAGAGGGTTAAGGTATTGGCTGATATTATCCAGTGCACACTAAAAGCAGTGACCCAGCTGACCGATTACCTGGTTTTTCTTTCCGGGCCCTATTTTGAGAATGATGTGCTCAAAAAGATCAAAATTATTCAGCTTATGCCGGGAAAGGCTCTTTTGGTAATAATGGCTGAAACCGGATGGGTTCATAGCAAAGGGATGGATCTGTCTTCTGATATAACAGCAGATGACCTGGCATATATAGAGTTGGTGCTCAACCACTATTTCCAGGGACTGACCTTCACACAGATAACTCGTACAGTATTAAAAGATGTATATAATGAATTGACCAGGTACAGGAAGACCATCAATCATATTCTGGAAATTATGGAAGTGGTGCTTCAGGAGGAAATGAAAGAAAACCTTTACCTGGGGGGCACCAATAGGATCTTAAAACAGCCGGAATACAGTGATGTTGAAGAGGTCCGCAATCTGATGAATTTTATTGAGAGAGAAGAAAACCTGATAACGATCCTGCAGGATGCGGATCCCTACCGGGTGACCGTAAAGATCGGAGAAGAGATTAAGAGTGAGCAGGCCACAAAATATAGTGCGATAACTGCTGCTTATAACATCGGGGGGAATATTATGGGAACGCTGGGCTTGCTGGGCCCCATGCGGATGGATTATGCTCGCGCCATGACTGTGGTAGAGCATATTACCAGTGTTCTCTCCGAAGCTCTGTCAGAGGATAACTTTTATTAAAATGCACTTTGTGGTGAAATATCTTTACAGCTGAGGTCAGAAGCTGTAAACAGCTGCCCTTTGTAATTGTTTGGCAAATGGTGTTGCAGCAATTTTTCAAGGAGGGAAAATATTTGAGCTGTGAACAGAACGGTTTACACAATGAAGAAGAAGCCAAAGTGACAGGTGAAACAGAAGGAATGCCTGAAGAGAAAGATGATGTTCAAGAGAGCCTTGAAGAGAAGCTTGCTGCCAAAGAAGAGGAGTTCAATGATTTAAACCAGCGATTCCTGCGTTTGGCAGCGGATTTTGAGAATTATCGCCGGCGCACAAGGCAGGAAACCGCTGAGATCCGGCGTACTGCCAATGAGCGTTTACTGCGGGAACTACTCCCGATTATCGATAATTATGAACGGGCTTTGGAAGCCGCAAAAAAGGAATTGCCGGAAAACATGTATACAGGGATTGAGATCATTTACAGGCAGTTGTGCAACCTGCTGGCTCAGGAAGGGGTAGAGCCTATAGAGTCAGTGGGTAAACCCTTTGATCCTCAGTATCAAGAGGCCTTTCAAAGGATAGAAACCTCAGAATACCCTGAGGACACTGTTACCGCAGAGGTTCAGAAAGGGTATTTGCTGCAGGGAAAAGTATTCCGACCTGCTCTGGTGATAGTAGCAAAAAGTAAAGAAACTGAAAACAAACATTCTTGCTGTAAGGAGGCAAATGAGAATGAGTAAAATTATTGGAATCGACCTGGGAACAACCAACTCTTGTGTTGCTATCATGGAGGGTGGGCAGCCTACGGTTATTCCTACGCCTGAAGGTGCCCGTGTTACCCCATCGGTGGTTGCTTTTACCAAAGATGGGGAGCGTTTGGTGGGAGAGTTGGCTAAAAGACAGGCGATCACCAATCCGGATCGAACAGTGCGTTCTATAAAAAGATATATGGGAAGCGATCACCGCGAAAAGATAGATGACCATTACTACACTCCCCAGGAATTGTCCGCCATGATCTTGCAGAAGCTAAAGGCTGATGCAGAAGCCTATTTGGGAGAGAAGGTGACCAAAGCGGTGATCACAGTCCCTGCTTACTTCAGCGACAGCCAGCGGCAGGCCACCAAGGATGCGGGGCGTATCGCCGGGTTGGAAGTAGAGAGGATCATCAATGAACCGACAGCTGCAGCTCTATCCTATGGTTTGGATAAAGATGAGGACCATATAGTTCTTGTCTATGATCTGGGTGGTGGCACCTTTGATGTATCCATACTGGAGTTAGGGGATGATGTGGTAGAGGTCAGAGCCACCAGCGGGAACAACTTCCTGGGTGGTGATGACTTTGATGAACGGATTATCAATTATCTGGTTCAGGAGTTTAAAAAGCAGACCGGTGTTGACCTCTCCAAAGACAAGATGGCTATGCAGCGTTTGAAGGATGCCGCTGAAAAGGCAAAACACGAACTTTCAGGGATTCCTCAGACAACTATCAGTTTGCCCTTTATCACAGCAACAGAAGCAGGGCCACAGCACCTGGAGATGACCTTGACCAGGGCCAAGTTTGAGGAACTGATCAGCGACCTGGTGGAAAAAACAGTGGGGCCTATGAAACAGGCTATGGCTGATGCAGGCCTTGAACCCAAGGATATCGACAAGGTCCTGCTGGTAGGGGGTTCAACCAGGGTGCCCCTGGTGCAGGAAACCATCAAACGGGTACTGGGTAAGGAACCCAGCAAGGGAATCAACCCTGATGAGGTTGTGGCTATGGGAGCCGCCATCCAGGGTGGTGTTTTGGCAGGCGAGGTGAAAGATATTGTTCTGTTGGATGTTACACCACTTTCTCTGGGAATAGAGACCCTGGGCGGTGTGATGACCAAGATCATCGAGCGCAACACAACTATCCCTACATCAAAAAGCCAGATCTTTACAACTGCTGCTGATAACCAGACCAGTGTGGATATCCATGTGTTGCAGGGAGAGCGGGCCATGGCTGCGGACAACAAAACCTTAGGCCGCTTCCAGCTGGTTGGAATCCCGCCGGCTCCCCGTGGAGTGCCCCAGATTGAGGTTAAGTTTGACATTGATGTGAACGGTATTGTTCACGTATCAGCAAAGGACATGGGAACCGGTAAGGAGCAGCAGATCACCATCACTGCCTCCACCAATCTTTCTGATGCAGAAATCGATGAAATGGTGAAGAAAGCGGAGCAGTTTGCTGAGGATGATAAAAAACGCCGTGAAGAGATAGAGGTTGTTAATAAAGCGGACAGTTTGGTTTACCAGGCGGAAAAGACCCTTAAAGATCTGGGAGATAAGATCCCTCAGGCTGAAAAGGATAGGATCAACAGTGCCAAAGATGAGCTCAAAAAGGCCATTGACAGTAAGAATATAGAGGATATCAAGAACAAAACTGAGGAACTGACCAAGTCTATCTATGATGTAACATCCAAGATATATCAGCAGACAGGAGCTCAGGGCGCTGCAGGTGGAGCAGGTGACGCAGGTGCTGCCGGAGCAGGAAATCCCGGTGGAGAGGGCCAGACCGTGGATGCTGACTATGTAGTGGATGATGATGAAAAATAAGATTGGTTGAACCGGACCGGTTCCGGAAAGGTGAGATAAATGGGGAAGAGGGATTATTATGAGGTGCTGGGTGTGGACCGGGGGGCTTCGGAGGCTGAGATTAAAAAGGCCTACCGGAAGCTTGCCCGCCAGTACCATCCTGATATGAATCCGGATAATAAGGAAGAGGCCGAAAAGAAGTTCAAGGAAGTCCATGAGGCCTATGAGGTTTTAGGGAACCCGGAAAAGCGGAGACAGTATGACCAATTCGGCCATGCGGCCTTTGATATGGGTGCAGGTGCTGGCCCCGGTGGGTTCGGTGGTTTTGACTTTGGCGGATTTGATGATATTTTCGATGTTTTTTTCGGTGGTGCCGGCAGCCCCTTTGGGAGAAGAAGGGGTGGGCCCCAACGGGGTGCAGACCTTCAGATGAATATAGAAGTCTCATTTGAAGAGGCAGCTTTTGGTATAGAACGGGAGGTAAGCATCCACCGCTGGGAGGACTGTAAGGAATGCGGAGGGTCCGGTGCTGCACCCGGTACTGAGCCGGTCACCTGTTATAAGTGTGGTGGTAGCGGTCAGGTGCGGGTGACCCAAAGGATTGCCTTCGGCCAGTTCTCAACAGTGACCACCTGTGACAACTGCAATGGTACAGGGAAAACCATCGAAAAGCCCTGTAAGGCATGCAATGGTAAAGGTAAAGTTCGCCGGCTCCGTAAAGTACGGATCAAGGTGCCGGCAGGTGTTGACACCGGTTCTGTGCTGCGCCTAGCTGGAGAGGGAGATTTGGGAACAGCAGGCGGACCCCCCGGTGACCTGCTTGTGCATGTCAGGGTGCGCCCCCATAAGGTGTTCAAGCGGGAAAGGGATAATGTGATCATGGAACTCCCCATTTCCTTTATCCAGGCTGCTCTGGGAGATGAGATAGAGATTCCTACGCTGGAGGGAAAGACCAAATTGAAGGTGCCTGAGGGGACACAGCCCGGCGCTGTATTCTATCTGCGGGGCAAGGGAATACCCCACCTGCAGGGTTATGGCAGAGGGGATCAGATCGTTAAGGTCAAGGTGGTTATCCCTACCAAACTCAATGAAAAGCAAAAAGAGATGCTCAGAAAATTCGATTCAACAGTGAAAGCAGATCAATACCAGGAAAGAAAGGGCTTTTTTAAAAAGATGAAAGATGCCTTTATGGGCTGAAAAACCTGTATATTAGAAGAAGAGTAATTTCTGAGTTGACATAAAAGCAGCAGGCAACCGGATACCTGCTGCTTTAATTCTCATCTTTTTATTTTATTTTGACAAACAGATAGCCATCAAAACCCCTTAATATAATATTGTCGGCGGTAGCATCTCCGCTCCCATGTATGGCTTTAAAGCTGAGCTTGACCTTTATCTTTTCATTTTCGTCGATCAAAGTCATCTCTTCAGCTGCAAGATTGTCTTTTTGCCCACCATGTTTTTCCAATAGATCTTTGACAAAAGAATTCAATTCCTTTTCATAGAGCAGAGCACCTTGCTGACTGATCCTCAGTATAGCTGACTCCTCATCGAAATCCGCCTTTAATGCATGATCAGCAGTCATGTCATAAAGAATTCCGGCATCAAACATATAATCATACTCTTTGATATCAGTTGCACCTACCTCAGCTTCGTTTCTTGCGAAGAAAAAGAAGTCCTCAGGAGGTGTAAGATCCGGCTCTTGGTAGGGGAAGCCAAAGACCTCTTCCATGTCATTCATATCAAAGCCCTCAGGAAGATATTTGACATCACTTAGATCGTGTTTGGTGTTGAAGTAAGCCAATATACCGCTGATTTCAGTTTTATCTTCCTTTGCAATATCAGCAGGCGCAGGTTGTATTTTCCCATCTACCAGCATGTTATTCTTAAGCAGTATAGCTTCAAACCTGTTATTCTGGCTCAATGTTGAGATTGAGTAACTGCTCAAGGGGCCCAGAACTGAGAGCAGAGCGATGACTGCTAATGTGGTCGGGAGCAATATATTGAGGGGTTTTTTCACCAAGGAGTAGTAAACCATGATGCCGAAGATCCACAATCCCATTACAACAACATAGTATCTGTTCTCTGTTACTCCATAGGCGTTAATTCTGATTCCCATGGAAATAAACATCATAATCAGGATGGGAAGTATGATGATGGGCATCCATTTTGAAAAAATATTTGCCCATTTGTTTTCATCCCTCATGGGTGTGATGAGGAACAGCACTGCAGTCACAATCAGCGCATACCAGAGCACTAAATGGGAAACAAGACCGATAGGCCATTCCCAGGATATGATAATCTTGATGAAATATATGTAGAGTATGGCTGTATAGGCTGTCAAAAGGGGAATCACTATATATAAGAGCAGTACTTTTAATACTATTGAATAGTCTTCATGCTCCAGTGAGTGGTCCTTCAACGGTATCCCTGCCAGAAAATAAGCAGGAGCGAAAACACAGCCCAAAATAACCCCGGTATATTGATATAGCTTACCAGGCACAGGTACACCCAGCAGAGCATCCAGTGTAAAGAGGATCGCTGCCAGTCCCATATATAGCACAGCTGTATAAACAACTGTGATGATAAATCCGGTACCGAGCTTGATGATATACATCTCAAAATGATCTTTGCGGGGGAGATAGGGTATAAACAGAAAGCCCAAATAAAAGGCGAGATTGACAGCTGTGTATCTTGTGATAGATACCATGTTGAGTTCGTTTAACAGGAAAAAGTAATACAAGATCAATATTAAACCACCGGTCATTACAAAACCGCTAGACTCAAGTAATGTCCTGTTCTCCTTCCTCTCCCAAAAAAGCTTGAGACACAAGGAAAGGGGAATACCCAGTGCAAAAATCATGGTTATCCTGAACAGTGTTTCTTCCAAGTCCCAATTATCTATTGGCTGTAGCTCTGATATTGTAATCAGCATAACCGCCACAGCGGTTGAAAATAATAGAGTTATGGGAAATCTTTTCATACTCCTGTAAAAGAGTGTGATTATATTTTTTAACTGATTTAAAAGTTTCATAATATTCTCCTTATAAAAAGATTCTTAATTCATCTTTCTTGATAAAATGAGATCATCCTGCTTTGGGAAGAGTAAATTTTGGGATATTTTTATGGTTTCTGGTTAATCGCTGGGGAGAATAACTGCTAGATGAAAGGTAATAAGAACTCTGGTATTATAAAAAGTATAATCTACGGGGATTCTGGATTTTCAGTCTGACGGTTCTCTGTAGGAAGGCATAATACAGAAGAACTCTGTTTATGGTTCAGATAGAAAGGAGATATCAGGTGCACAGATTTTATGTGCCTGCTGTGCCTTTAAATGAAGACTTTCCGCTGCCCAGGAGGGATGCCAAAAAGATCCTGCGGGTTTTGAGGCTTTCCCCTGGGGATGAAATACTGCTCTGGGATGATGAGGGCAGGGAATACAGAGCACAGATCACCAGGGCTGAGGGGATGTCGGTCTATGTAAAGGTGTTAGAAGAGCAAAGTAAAGAGGTAGAGTCCCCTCTTCCTTTGGTGCTGGTGCAGGGTATACCTAAGGGGGATAAATTCGAATTCATTATTCAGAAGGCAACAGAGTTGGGGGTATGGCGGGTTTACCCGGCTCTTACCGAACGAACCATAGTGCGGATACCCCCTGATCGTCAGGGATCACGCAAGGAGCGCTGGCAGAGTGTAGCCAGGGAAGCTGCCCGCCAGAGCGGCCGGGTGCAGGTCCCTGAGATAATGCCTGTCACCACCCTGACAGAGCTAGTGCAAAATATAGAAAAAGATGCCCACCGGCTTATCCTTTGGGAAGGGGAAAAAGGGACAGGTCTTAAGGATTATCTGCGGCAAAACAAACCGACTAAAGGGTCTGTTTATCTATTGATCGGTCCTGAAGGGGGATTTAGCCAGCAGGAGGTTGAGTTTTGTATCAATAACAGCTTTACAAGTGTAACTCTAGGGCCAAGGATTTTACGGACAGAAACCGCAGGTTTAGTAAGTTTAAGTTTAATTCTTTATGAGTGGGGTGACCTGGGTGGCTGAGCAAAAAGGCAGAGTCGCTTTCTATACCCTGGGCTGTAAGGTCAACCAGCAGGAAACTGCATCCCTGATGGAACTCTTTAGGCAGAGCGGTTACCAGCTGGTGGATTTCAAGAGCCCGGCTGATGTTTATATAATCAATACATGCACAGTGACACACACCGCGGATCAGAAGTCACGACAGGTGATCCGCCGCGCCATCTCCCAAGAGCCTGATGCAGTTGTTGCTGTGGTAGGATGCTACTCACAGGTTGACCCAGAGAAGGTCTTATCCATCCCAGGGGTTGACCTAGTGGTGGGCACCAGGGAACGGACAAGGGTTGTGAAACTGGTAGAAGACCTGCTCAATAAGAAAAGATCTGGGGAAGATGTGTCAGGGATCAATGCTGTCAGGGATCTTGATGATCATCAGGAGTTTGAGCAACTTCCCCTTCCGGATAATCCCCAGCGTACCCGGGCCTTCCTCAAGATCCAGGACGGGTGTGATCAGTACTGTGCCTACTGTATTATTCCTTACGCTAGAGGGGGAGTAAGGAGCCTTTCCCCTGAGCTGGTCAAAGAACGGGTGGGTGAGCTTATCTCTGCCGGCTACCGTGAAATAGTGCTGACAGGGATCCACACTTCAGCCTATGGGAAAGACCTGAAGGATGGTGTTACATTGGCATCACTGCTGCGGGATCTTGCTGAGCTCCCCGGTGATTTCCGCATCCGTTTGAGTTCTGTGGAGCCGGTGGATGTTTCAGCAGAACTGCTGGAGGTAATGGCCTCCTCTTACCGCTTCTGCCGCCACCTCCATATTCCGCTACAGACCGGTGATGATGAAATTTTGCGGCTAATGGGGAGGCCATACACAACAGGGGAATACAGGGAGCTTTTCTTTAGGGCTGCAGCCAAGATACCCGGTCTGGCTGTTACTACAGATGTGATGGTGGGGTTTCCCGGGGAAAGGGATGAAAACTTTGAAAACACATATAGCTTTATTGCCTCACTCCCTTTCAGGGATCTCCATATATTCAAATATTCTCCCCGCCCCGGAACTCCAGCGGCGGAAATGCCGGACCAGGTTGCTCCGGGTATCAAGGACCAGCGGAGTAAAAGACTGCATAAGCTGGCTGCTGAGCATGCCAGCAGTTTTGCTCGTGGAGTTGTGGGAGAAACACTGTCTGTGCTGGTAGAGCGGCCCTCCCGGAAAAAAACCGGTTGGTGGGAGGGTGTTACAGATAACTATCTGCGGGTTCTTTTTAAGGACCCGGGGAAAGGAAAACTACGGGGTGCGCTGCTGCAGGTAGAGCTGGCAGGTGTACTGGAAGGTGACCTATTATGGGGAGAAGTGATCTCCGGCTTTCAGGTTGACCTAAGGCAACAGTAGTATTGGTAGTATTGGTAGTATTGATAGTACCCCTATGGTTTGGAAGTCAGGGGTGTCAAGGGTGTTAATTTTTGCTACAATTGCGGTAGAATATTATAAAGAGAGCAGAAGTCCCTGCAATTTACAGCATAGCAGGGTAATAAAATTGCTTTAACTCCGGTTTTAGCAGAATAATCACAAAGGAGGTTTTAGGTTGTCTGACTGTATTTTCTGTAAGATCGCGAAGCATGAGATCCCTTGTGATGCAGTTTATGAAGATGATGACTTTTTGGCTTTCCGGGATATTAATCCTGTTGCCCCGACCCATGTATTGTTGATCCCCAAACAGCATGTCAGCTCTCTGCTGGATGAAGGGGCAAAAGCAGAACTGTTGGGCAGGATGACAGCTCTGGTGCCAAAACTGGCTGAGAAGCTGGAGATTGCTGCTGACGGTTTCCGTTTGGTTGTCAATACGGGAAATGAAGGCGGACAAACTGTGCATCATCTGCACTTCCATATCCTAGGCGGCCGTTCGCTGCAGTGGCCTCCCGGCTAAAACCGACCGGTCAGACCGATCACNGGGACAGGTTGACCGCGCGATCAGTGGGACAGGTTGGGTGATCGGGGCCGATCACCGAGAGTCAAGGGGACAGGCACTTTGACTCATTGCTGTAACATGTGTGCATGATGACGCGACCCCCGTCCCCTTGTCACCGCAGGTCGCTGCGCTAGCAGGGATAAATCGACCGATCAGGGGGACTGTCCCCCCGCGCGATCAGGGGGACAGGTTGACTGATAGGGACCGATCACCTGGACTGTCCCTCCGCGCGACACCGCGCGGTCAAGACCGGTACGGTGGCTAATAAGGTGATGCTATGTATGATCGATTAATGGAAATCTACAACAAATTATTTGAATATTTTGGTCCACGGCACTGGTGGCCGGCTGATACAGCTTTGGAGATGATTATCGGTGCCATTCTGACACAAAATGTATCCTGGCGCAGTGCTGCTGCAGCCATCGATAACCTCAAGAGAGAAGGGATCCTATCAATAGAAGGGATCCTTTCCTGTGATCCTGTGTCTTTGGCCGCCCTTGTAAGGCCTGCCCGCTACCATAACCAAAAGGCCAAGAAACTTCAGTCTTTCTGCCATGTTATTGCTGAGGAATTCGGGGGGGAACTGGCTTCCCTGTTATCTCTCGACATGGAAACATTGAGGAAAAAACTGCTTAGTATTTACGGCATTGGGCCGGAAACCGCAGATTGCATCATCCTTTATGCTGCTGAAAAACCGATTTTTGTTGTGGATGCCTATACCAGAAGGATCTTTTCCCGGCTGGGATTTTTTCCGGAAAAGATAAGCTATGATCAGATGCAGCGCTTTTTTATGTCCCACCTTCCCCGGGATACAGCTCTCTATAACGAATACCACGCCCAGATCGATGCCCTGGGCAATCAAACCTGTCTGAAGAGCAGACCCCGTTGTGGGGAGTGCCCTGTTGCAGAACACTGTCAAGCAATAAATGAGTTTGCCCAGTGAGTTTAACATCCTTAACTGGTTAATATATTAGTTCCCTGCTTAATGTCCATATTACCCATCCAAATACTGATATATGGTTAACAATACCATCTGCAGGGATTTTATCGCTGGGCTAGAACTATTTAGAGAGAAAGCAAAATATAATGTTATGGGTGGTCTTTGGTGGCTACTAAAACATCTTCCTTCGGCACTCCGAAAAGGGAAGCTCACGATTCCTCCGCTTTTTATGCACGCAAGCTTTATCAAGGTGACTTATCTTGTTTACACCGCATGCTTGTTGAAGCCTGTGATATTTCCGCCGAGAGGAGTATTCCCTATCAGCCTATCTGTGAGTGGGCTGACCGGGTTTACTGCCACACATCAGAGGATATGAGGCATATTCCAGATGAGAGTGTTGCTCTTGCTTTTACTTCACCTCCCTATAATTCAGGTAAGGATTATGATGAGAACCTGAATATCGCCGACTACTTCAAATTGATGTGCCGGGTGGGTTCTGAGGTTTACAGAGTCCTTAAACCGGGAGGCAGGTATGTGATCAATATCGCTAACCTAGGGAGAAAACCCTATATCCCCATGCATGCTTATTTCTACTTCACCCATACAGGTCTGGGCTTTCTTCCTGCAGGGGAAATCATTTGGCAGAAAAGCAGAGGTGCCAACAATTCCTGTGCCTGGGGGAGCTGGCTTTCAGCCAAAGCCCCCCGCTTGCGGGATCTTCATGAGTACCTCCTGGTCTTTGTTAAAGAGCAGTTTTCCCGCCCTGATCAGGGGGACTCAGATATCAGCAGAGAAGAATTCATGAGCTCTACACTTTCAGTCTGGGAGATAGCACCGGAATCAGCCAAAAAGATTGGGCATCCGGCCCCCTTCCCTGTAGAACTGGCCAGCCGGGTGATCAAACTATTTTCTTATGTCGGGGATGTTGTTTTGGATCCATTTGCCGGTTCCGGGACCACCTGTGTTGCAGCAAAGCGGCACAACAGGCATTATGTGGGCTATGAAATTCTGCCTCAGTATTGTGCCCTGTGTGAGCAGCGCCTGAAAAGTGAGTAAAAAAAGTACTGATACTCTAAACACTGCAGCAGATTCAAAGGAGGATTACAATGCAATCTGCAAATACCAACAGAGATACTGTGATGCGTATTATTCTAGTGCTTTTGATTATTCTCACAGCCGTAGGGATTTTTATTTATAAAAACAGCGCCTTGCCGGGGAATAAGCCCGATCAGCCGGCTCAAAAACTGCCAAAACTCATGATGTTTAGCTCGACCGGCTGCCCCTACTGCCTGATTATGATTCCTATCTTGGATGAACTGCAGGAGGAGTATAAGGGGCAGATAAATATTGAGATTATTGAGGCGTATGAACACCCTAAGGAAGCGGAAAAATATTCTGTTATTGCTTTTCCTACTTTGATTCTGTTGGATAGTGATGGCGATCAAATCGGCAGGCACGAAGGTTATATCTCTAAAGAGAATTTGCTGCAAGCATTGAAAAAAGAGGGTGTTATCTGATGGAGACCCTGTTGCTCAATTTTGGTGAACTGCTGTCACAGAACATTTGGCTTGCCTTTGTCATGGCGCTGATTGCAGGCTTGCTCTCATCCTTTAGCCCATGTATATTATCGACAGTTCCTTTGATCATCGGCTATGTGGGAGGTTTTGCCGGGGATGACCGAAAAAAAGCCCTGAAATACTCCCTCTTGTTCTGTTTTGGCTTAGTGCTCACTTTTACTGCCCTGGGAGCGGCCTCAGCATTATTGGGGAGAATGATGACCGGTGCAGGAAAATGGTGGCATATCCTGCTGGCTTTGATCATGGCAGCGGCAGGGCTGCAATTATTGGGAATCTTTCATTTCACTCCCCAATCATGCAAAATGCCGGCCAGACGAGAGGGGTTGGTAGGGGCTTTTTTGCTGGGCATAGTAGGAGGAATTCTCTCCTCCCCCTGTGCCACACCTGTTTTGGTGGCGATCCTGGCCTTTGTTGCAGGTGAGGGCAATATATATTTAGGCATAGGTCTACTGGCTGCCTATTCAACCGGTCACTGTGTGTTTTTATTAATAGCAGGCACATCAGTAGGGTTTGTTAACAACTTAGCTGCATCACCCCGTACAGAAAAGTGGGGTAGGGTTTTAAAAGGCATATTGGGTGTTTTGATGATCTTTCTGGCTTTTTACCTGTTCTATCTCGGTATTTAATCATAGCACTTTTCATTAATATTTATCATTTTTCGACTATTCTTGCGGAAAAGGAATATCTGATATATATTAATGATCATAGGATTGCAGACAAAAGGCAGCAGTTAATACTTTTTGTCGATAAGGAGCATATCTTAGATGCAAGAAACAGCTTCCGCAAATGCCTATCGTTTATTAAATGGTTTATTGGAAAAAGGCCTCCCTTTTATAGCAGCTCATCTGGGAAAAAAGATAAAGTATCCAATAGTGATCACTGATGTTATAGGAAGGACTCATTATCCGGATGAGCCGGGCAGTCTATTACAGCTTGATGATCTTTTTGTAGAGCTTCCTCACATAATGAAAGATGAGCAATACTACTATGATGCTGCTACAAGAAGCCTCTATTTGCGCATCGGTGAGAACCGGGGTACTGCTTATATTATAATTACAGATCTAGATGAGTCAATGGTGTCTCAAGTCTTAACGGCTATAGATGAAGACGCTAAGCTGGCTGTAAAATACTATTTTTTTAATCTGGAAAAGATGAGGGAGAGTCAGTCGAAATTCAAACAGGAGCTGGTAGAATATTTATTTTTCAAAAGCCAGATCAATATAAGGGACTATCTCAAACCGATCCACCACGAACTGCAATTTGATAAGCCTTATATGGTCGCTCTTATGGAGGCTGATGAAGCGGATAGCAGTGTTGACTGGGAGATAATGAGTTCTTACACAATGCACCATTTTAAGAGAATTGGCCTGGAGATTATTCCTGTACCCTGGAACAACTCTATGATAGGCATTTTTCCTACCAGTTATAAGCAAGACACTATGGAGGTGGATCCGGGATGGACCAAACATATAGTGTCCAACGGCTATAAATTCAGAGATATTGTGGGCAGAGTGTTTGGACAAACCATTTCAATTGCTTACGGACAAACCTATAGATTAGATGAGCTTCATAAGAGTTATAATGAGGCTCGTATAGCCATGACTTTAACAAGGCTGATGGGAAAGAAAAACTTTGTCAAACAGTTTTCCGAAATGGGTGTGTTTACCTGTTTATTTTCCAGCAATCTTGATGTATTGAAAAAATTCGCATTAAACACACTGGGGAGACTGTTCGATTATGATCAAGCCAATAATACCCAACTGTTGGATACTTTAAGGCAGCTGTTGGATAACAATATCAATTTGAAATATACTGCGGACAAATTATGTATCCATGTAAACACAGTGGATTACCGGATAAAAAAGGTGGAGGAATTGTTAAATATTGATTTTTCCACAATAGAGACCAGGGTTAACCTGTATATGGCTATTAAAGTATGGGATACTCTCAACCAAACCGGTTTTACTGTGAGAGATATGACTGAATCAAAGTATGAGCCGTTGTAAAAGGTCCCTGCTTATCTTTTTGTCATTCTTATAGCTGTTACTCCCCGTGTCATTTTTTTGATAAAGCAGGCAATTACCATGTAACAGATGCCGCTTCCGCTCAACAGCCTCTGTCTGTGCAAATGTAGGTATATGGCATAGATGATCCTCAGGTAATGAGCGTCTAGATATCTCCTTGGGATCCCTGCTCATCCGGACGTCCCTAAAATGCACTGAGCAGCCGTCGACGATCACTACACTCTCACCAGGGGACGCCGTTCCGACTCCCAGCAAGTGCCCCTTTTCGTAAACGGAATAGATTATTTTGGGATTGTCTGGCCTGAGTGTTTTGGGCTCTGTTTTCTTTCCGCCGTTGAAGATGCTGACGTAAGAATAGTACTGAGAAGGTGAGCCGTCGGGGTTGAACTCTATCGTGAACTTATCACTCGCCGGCAGCCCCGTTGGGTATTTTTATGCTCTGTTGGTGCCGCCACTAGCGGCATGGCGGTATGCTGAGAAATATTATAGTATATTGACCGGAAATGTTGTTAGAGTATAATGTTAGCCGTTAAATAGCCTGCCAATGCTCAATTACAAAGCTTTTTTTCTAATAAACTAAGGGCCGGTTGCCGCTCACAGAATGGCCGACAGGACAGAACCGGTCATCAGGAACCAACCGACCCTCTTTATGAACTTAAATTATCCTACGAACATGCTTTATTTCCGATTAAGGTAGGAAACTCAACGAATTAAGTTTTTGTTGCTCAGGCCTTTTTTAATGCCCTGGCAGCTGCGTTTTTCGCTGCAAAGTAACCTTGAGTAAAGGAGCGGCCTAAGCTTACTCCGGTTATATGGACAGGATACTCAAATCCGAAGAAACCGCCGGATACATTCCCTGTCGCATACAGACCGGGTATAGATTTGCCCTCATTATTGAGCACCTCTAGATTAGTGTTAACCCTTACACCGCTCAAGGTCACGAGCAAATTAGGGGATACTTTAATTGCATAAAAAGGAGCCTTCTCTATCGTTGTGAGCTTTAAATGATCCTTACCGAAATCGGGGTCTTTGCCAAGTTTTGCTAGTTCGTTATATCTCTCGACGGTGTTTACAAAGGTATCAACGGGCACTTTCATTTTTTCCGCCAGACCCTGGATGGTATCTGCGGTTACAGCCACTCCTTTTTCGAGCGCTTTTTCCAGCCCTTCCTTGCAGGTGTTGACATCGCCAAAAGGAGGAATGGGGGAGTTTGGATATATCCTCTCACATACCGTACCTCCCATATTCGGTGCCTCTTGAGGCCATTTGCTGTCAAAGACAGACCACTTAAATTTTCCAGGCTGGTATAAATCAGCACGGCATGTGTAGCCGTAGGGAGCGTCTTCATTCTGATATCGTTCGCCGGATGCATTCACATTGAGCCATGGCTGACGGCTGAGTACCCAGGCACCGATGTGCAGGGAAAAAGCTAAATTCGCATCGAAAAACATTGTAGCGTGAGGCAGGGGGTCCATATCAGCTCCGACCCACAGAGCCATTAAGTGGCCGTCGCCGGTATTCGTAGGTCTCCCCATAATTTCCGTATTATCGAGGAATTTACCTAGGCCCGGTAGATATTTGTATCTCATCTTCTGGTTCCCTTCATAGCCTCCAGTAGCAAGAATCACGGCTCCGCCATTTAATCTGATGTAGTTTTCATCCTTTTGTTTTGCTATTACACCGCAGCTTTTTCTCTTCATCAGTTGTGCGGCGGGGTTATTTGCAGTCGAATCTGCTGCCTCCTATTCATCGCTGCCCGGCTCCCCGAGAAGGCCGTTTAACAGTAAAAGGTCATGCAGCTAAACGGCTACGAAGAAATTGAGTCTGTCCAGAATGCGATCCAGCTGCCTACCCACCAGTTCCTCGGTTTTCTTGATCCGGTATCTCAAGGTATTGAAGTGCAGAACAGCTTTTAAGCTGCGGTATTGATGTCGAAGTCGGTATCACAGAGCACTCTGATGGTCTGCAGCAGCTCCCTTTCGTGGTCCTGTGGTGCTCCAGCAGCCTTCCGCGATTCTCGGCGCAGAACTGCCTGATCCTTGCCGTTTCTTGCAGGTTAATCAATTTAACAACGCCGATGTTGAGGTAGTGGGTGACGCTAGTTTTTCTTCCCGTTCAGCTTGGAGATGTTAAGAGCGGTGAGGGCTGCAGTTCTCTGATCTCGCTGGCATATCAGAGCAGTATGATATCCAATCCGCATGCTCAGCCTCCGAGACACTGTTGATCATGATGCAAGCTCTCTGTCCGTAAACCGGTATGGTAGTACAGGTTAGAGTTTCCTCTCTTTTCCCGTTCAGTAATAGCTAGTGACCCACTGTGAAGTTGCTATTCTCTGCTGTTCGACTCACTGTGCATAGTGAATGTTTTGTGGCTTTCAGCTTTTTTGTAGATCGCAACCACTTGTATCACTATTGATGTGATATCTTTTTGTCGGATATGACATATGTTAGCTTATAAAATTTGTTCTCTTCCACAAAGGTTACCTAATTTGATAGATAGAAGAAATAATAAAAACATAGGCTAGTTTTATTTCATCGGCGGCTGTTCCCTCAGCATTCAATATCCTACTGAGTAATTGCTGCTTTATTTGTTTAACCAATTTTATCTGTACTGTGTCGGTATAGCTGCTAGTTGAGATGGCGGCTGGATAATAAACAGTAATAGACCTGATAAGTGCTGATCTGTTGGGAAGTTTTTCATAATGGGTGCTTTTTTTCGGATGAATGGTGAAGTAGGGAGTTCGATTTGTCAGAGTAAATATTAAAAAAGATATGGAGGGGAAAATAATGGAGGAAGAAAAGAAAGGGATTTCACGAAGGAGTTTTCTCAAAGGAATGGCGGTTGGTGCTGCGGGGATAGCTGCAACGGGAAGCTTAGTTGGCTGTGGAAAAGAACCTACAGAGGACACACCATCAAACGGTGCTGATGAAGACGTAAAGGCAAGTTTTGAGGTGCCACCAGAACCGATTCCAGAGGAAGACATCAAGGAAACAGTAACAACAGATGTGGTGGTATGTGGTGCCGGAATATCCGGAATGTGTGCTGCTGTAGCTGCCGCAGAGAAGGGAGCTAAAGTGGTTCTGCTGGAAAAGGGAGCTACTTCGAGCTTCCGGGGGATAGACTACGGTGGTATTGGCACTAAGATGCAGCAGGCCAGTGGTGCTAAGGTTGATAAAATGAAAGCTGTACAGGAAATAATGAGATGGGGAGGATATAAAGTAGATCAACGTGTAGTATCCCTCTGGGCAGATCACAGCGGCGAAGCCATCGACTGGCTGGTGGAAATGGCGGAAGCTGCTGGACAAACTGCAGATCCGGTGCCGTTGGAGCATCAGGAAGTACGTGGGTCAACAGTTCCGTACTTCACAACCCAGACCTTTGTGCTTACTCCCAATGAAGAAGCCCTTGCAGCCGCACCCAAAGGTACGTCGCCAAGGCTAGCTGCCTTAAGGTACACATTGGAAACTACCGCCAAAAATTTAGGGGTAGATATCAGGTTCAAAACACCTGCTGAACAGTTGATCAGAGAGGGGAATGGAAGAGTAACCGGTGTTATTGCCAAAAGCGAGGATGGTTCATATATCCGTTTTAACGCCGGGAAGGCTGTGATTCTCTGTACAGGGGACTATGGGAATGATCCCGAGATGTTGAAGACTTACATACCTTCGTCTGAAAATATCTATGGTATTACGTTCTCAGATAAGAACAACACAGGTGATGGTCATAAAATGGGCCTGTGGGTAGGAGCAGCTATTGATGAACCACCCCATGCCCCCATGTATTTTGATCAGGGCCTGGAAGGGTTGCCTCCTACTTATAAACCTGTCCCTCTTACCCGTCAGCCGTGGTTGGGCGTGAATTTGCGTGGAGAGCGTTTCGCAAATGAAGATCTGCCTTATGGTTATGTGAGCAGATCAATGCTGCAACAGCCGGGCCATATGAAATGGGTCATATGGGATGCCAAGTGGCCGGAAGAGGCTCCGAAGTTCGGCATGACCGCATGTAAAGCGATGACACCGCCTCTGCATGTCCCTGAGGAGATCGATGAACTCATCGAAAAAGGGATCATCAAAACCGCCGATTCTCTTGATGAGTTGGCACAAAAGATGGATGTGCCTGTTGACACCTTTAAGGCTACTGTGGCAAGATACAACGAACTGGCGAAACTGGGAGAGGATAAAGACTTCGGTAAGCGCGCTGCTTGTTTAACGACCATAGAAAAAGCACCCTTTTATGCGGCGAAGCTGGCAGTGACTTTGTTGGTGACCCTGGGAGGTTTGAAAGTAAACGATAAACTTCAGGTTTTGGATACCAGCGACAAGGTTATTCCGGGGCTATATGCTGCTGGAAATACCTCCGGATGCTTCTTCTCTAACGACTATCCTAATGTTATGCCCGGTTTGAGCCACGGCCGCTGCATTACNTTAGGATATATCGCCGGTAGAAACGCAGCTGCAGAGTAAATGGAAAATAAGGTTACAGAAAAAACTGCTCCGGCGTTTATTGCCGGAGCAGTTTTGTTCGCCCAATATGTCGGCTAAGGCCACCTAACCGGCGGTAGGCACAGTAAGTGCATCACCGGCAACAGTCAGGACAGAGACAATAGGAGACTGTGTTGCAGTTAGTATCATTGTGTGTTATACACAATATCAACATCATTGTGTTGTAGGAATCAACATATGAAAAGAAGATGATAAGTTATATAATTTAAGATAAACCAGTTAATGAACCGTCTGTGCTATTATAACTGCTAGGTTGCTCTTAATATGAACGAATTGGGAGGGTTTCTGTTGAACGAGGAACAGAAAAAGCAGGGTTTTAATTTTAAAAAATTTATTTTGATAGCAGCGGTGCTAGCAGTGGTGATTGGAGCCGGTGCAGGCATCTATTTGCTGAAAGCAAGTGATAATCCGGAGTTTTGCAGCAGCTGCCACCTTATGGAATCCTATTATGAGTCCTGGAATGACAGCAATCTCCTGGCACATAAACACGCAGTATCTGAGGACAAATTGGAATGCCATGACTGTCATGAAGCAAGCATTTCTGATCGAATTGGGGAAGGAGTTAAATTTATCACTGGGAATTATCAAGACCCGTTAGAAAAGCGGGAATTTTCTCGAGATTTTTGTCTGGAATGTCATGATGATTGGGATAGTATTGTTGCTGCAACCGATTTTGAAGATTCAAACCCTCATGATTCACATTATGGCGAACAGGAATGTAATCTATGCCATAACATGCATCAGCAGTCTGTAGTGATGTGCGCACAGTGCCATTACTTCAGTTGGATGGATGAATTGGATGACAGTTGGACAACAGATTGAGATGGAATAACAGGTAAGATTTTGTAAGGTAAATTATCATAATAAATGTTACTATTAAGGGGGCAGTATGCTCCCTTAAAATCGCTTATACTAATTGAGAAGGGATAAGATGGAGATTTTAAAAAAGGTCTATCGGTATCTATCTTCGATGAAAACCGGTTTGGTACTGCTGGTTTTGGTAGGGGCGGCTGCCGCATTGGGCAGTGCTTTTCTACCAGATGTTTTTTTTAATACCTGGTTATTCAAACTTCTTCTAATAATCTTATCAGTAAATATGGTGTTGTGTACTGCCAACAGATTTATTTTGTTTAAATCACGATTAATAAAAAATAGCAATAGATGGCTCAGGGAGATAGGCAGTATGCTGCTTCATGCTGGAATAGTTTTTATCCTTGCAGGACTGCTGGTACATGCCTTTTACGGACAGAATGCACAGATTGCTATTAGAACAGGTGATACTGTAGATGTTTCCCAAATCATAACAATGAAAGAGCCGTTTTCACTGCATTTGGATGATTTTAAGGTGGAATTTAATGAAGATGGGTCTCCCTCCCAGTTTAATTCTTATGTAACTGTGCTTGAGAATGGTGTAACAAAAGATGATGCAGTTATCAGTGTCAATCATCCCTTGAATTACAGGGGAGTCAAATTCTATCAACAGAGCTATGGTTATTTGATTAAAGCCAAGTATACAAATGATACCGGTAGTGAGGTAGAGGAGTTAATAAAAGAAGGGAATTTTATTAATCCGGAAGGAACTGGACGCACTGTAAAAGTATTTCGTTATATACCTAATTTTGACCCGAATCACGGGATGGCTACCAAGACATTGCGGCCTGATAATCCCCGGATTATCTTTTCGGTATATGAAAATGAACAACTCCTTGGTGTAGGGGCAGCACAATTTGATGAAAGAGTTAAAATTGATGAAAATGTATATGTTGTTTTCGCTGGTGTTGAGCCATATACAATACTTAAAGCCAAATCAGATCCAGGGCTGCCTCTGGCACTTTTCGGAGGAGGAATGTTTGTGATAGGTGTGACTATAGCCTTGCTTGCAGCGCCATCTCAAGGAAAAAAGATAGAAGGCAGTTTTAATTGATAGTAGCAGGGAGATGAGATAATGAAATTGTTAATCACAGTTATTATCTACGCACTTTTTATTACATATTTATTAGGAGCGGTGCTGTTTTTTATTGGCAACAAATCCGGTAAAAAACAGGCACTGTTGACAGCAAGCTTATTGGTGAAAATAGGGCTTGTGCTGAATATAGCAGCATTGATCGTCCGTACTATGATTGCAGGCAGGCTTCCTCTGGCTAATAGTGGTGAGTTTACACTGTGGTTTACTGTGGTGACTGTTGCTTTATATCTTTACTATGAAGCCAAAGCAAAGATGAGAGAAGCGGGTGGGGCGGTTATGCTCATATCTGCTCTGCTTGTTGGTTCTATTTTGGTACTCATGAAGGGGCAGCTTGGGGAAGCAACTCCACTGATGCCTGCTCTGAAAAGTCCTTGGTTAACCATTCATGTTCTGACTGCAGCAGTTGCTTACGCCTGTTTTGCCCTAGCAGCAGGTCTAGCTATAATGCAGCTTGCTAAAGCTGAAACAAAAATTACAGATGGTACCGTACACAGGATAGTAGCCGGTGGTTTTGTGATGCTTTCATTAACAATAGTGTTTGGAGCTGTTTGGGCTGAGCAGGCCTGGGGCAGCTACTGGTCCTGGGACCCCAAAGAAACCTGGGCACTGATCACCTGGATCATATATGCGCTCTATCTGCATCTGCACAGAAGGTTAGGGTGGAAAGGGAAAACTGCCAGCAAAATGGTGATCGCGGGGTTTGTCCTTGTGTTGTTTACCTTTTTCGGTGTCAATTATCTGCTGTCGGGGCTGCATAGTTATGCTTAGTCGATTAGAATTTACTAACTTTTAAAAGGGAGGATGATTTCATGTTTGGTCTTTTACCCAGTATTGGCCCCTGGGAGTTGGCGGCTATACTGTTTATTGTGTTGATAATTTTTGGCCCAGGAAAGCTTCCGGCTGTAGGCAAGTCAATAGCTAACGGTATAAGAGAGTTCCGCAAAGCAACAAAATCTGACTTGGAATCGGCAGAGGGAGCAAAAGAGCAGAACACAGCTGAAGAATAAACTTGCAGGTTAGAATGTTCTACTATGTTTTTAAATAAATTTTGTGAACATCTCCAATGCATCTTGACGATATAACTGATAAATTGTTACTTGGGAATAGTCTGTCTTATTGCCGGATCGATGTAATTTAATCACTTGGGAAAGGGGAATTGCGAATGAGTATTGATGAGAAGCCGCAAAAAGGTGTTACCCGAAGGACATTTCTTAAAGGGGCAGTCCTTGGAGCAGCTGGGGTAGCTGCAGGTGGGATGTTAGCTGGTTGCGGGGGTAATGAGGAAACAAAAGAACCATCATCTTCAGCTTCCAATGGAACAAGTGAACCCAGTTTTTTAACACCCCCTGATCCGATTCCGGAAAGTGAGATCAAGGAAACTGTAGAAGCAGATGTTGTTGTGGTTGGCGCTGGCTTAAGTGGCTGTTGTGCTGCACTTTCAGCTGCTGAGGAAGGCGCAAAAGTGGTTTTACTGGAAAAGACAGACAATGTTAACTTCCGTGGAATCGATTATGGGGCTATTGGCTCTAAAATGCAGAAATCGATCGGCAATGAGATCGACAAGATGAAAGCTGTACAAGAGATTATGAGATATAATGCCTATAAAGGAGATCAGAGGGTAATTTCCTTGTGGGCTAACAACAGTGGAAGTGTTGCAGACTGGATCATGGAGAAGGCTGAAAAAGTTGGCTGTAAGCCAGTAGCTGTTCCGATCGCTGAGACAACCACACCTGGATCCAAGTTAGAAGTTTTTGGAACGTTGAGTTTTCGTATTGAGCCTAATGAAGAAGCACTGACCTATGTGCCCAAAGGTTCAGATCCCTACCTAGCAGGTTTGGTTTATACATTTAAGAAAAATGTAGAAAACGATTCTAATATAGATCTTCGCTACAATACACCTGCTGTCCAGCTTGTCCGCGAGGAAAATGGCCCTGTAACAGGTGTTATTGCCGGGGAAGAAGGCAATTATACCAAGTTTGTCGGTAAAAAAGGTGTAATCCTATGTACCGGAGATTACGGCGGAGACAAAGAAATGCGGGAGTATTTCATCCCGTCATCAAAGATTATTCACATGAATATGTATGAAATGGTACATGGCAATATCAATACCGGTGATGGGCATAAGATGGGTATGTGGGTAGGTGCAGCCATAGATGAGGCACCACACGCACCTATGTACTTCGATTTTGCAGTTATAGATGCTCCTATTCTTGCAGATGCATTGATGCGCCAGCCCTGGCTCGGTGTGAATGTAAGAGGAGAGCGTTATGCTAATGAGGAGTTGCCTTATTCTTTTATCTGTAACGCCATGCGCCAGCAACCGGAGCACTGTAAATGGGCAGTATGGGATGCCAAATGGCCTGAGGAAGCACCGAAATTTAATCTGGTAGCATGCAAAGATATGCGGTCAAGTTTCCATAACCCGGATAATGTTGAGGCATACATTGAAAAGGGTTATATAAGAAGCGCCGACACCCTGGAGGAATTGGCAGAGAAGATGGAAGTGCCTGTAGATACATTCCTGAAGACCGTGGAACGGTATAATGAACTGGCTAAAAAAGGCGTAGATGAAGACTTTGGCAAACGCCCCGAATGTATGACCACTATCGAGAAGGCCCCCTTCTATGCAGCTCCTTTAGGTATATCTCTGCTGGTTACATTAGGCGGGCTGCAGGTCAACGATAAGCTGCAGGTGCTGGATAAAGAGAAAAACGTTATTCCAGGATTATATGCAGCAGGCAATGCCTCAGGGTGTTATTACGCCAATGACTATTGTGTGAACCTACCTGGTAACAGCCATGGCCGGGCGTTTACCTTTGGTTATCTCGCCGGCAAGAATGTTGTTAGTCAGGGTTAAACCTATTATCACAAAAGAATAAAAAGAAACCATTCTAGAGAGCCTTGATTGGCTCTCTTATTTTATTTTGGCATTGTGTTTTACAGTTGATTGCCTCCTCAAGAACCTTCATTTGCTCTTCAATAAACTCCTTAAATTGCAATAATAAATGCAACAACCTCAGGCAGTAAATGTTCGTTTCTTTGTGTTATGAAGGAAGCGAACCATTGGTAATTCCTCCGTTTTGTGGATTGATTGGCTAGACCTAACCCTGACATCGGAATTACCGTGCTTTTATTAGTTTTTATCTGTTGCATTTAATTATACAATG
>JGI24713J26584_10000667_pt1 | contig 26024 bp, 24 predicted proteins | sample BioPla4DNA1_FD_26584 | JGI IMG/M metagenome (IMG submission 26584) | reverse complement strand
ATTTAACTGCACTATAATTAATAAACTAATATTAACAATTTTTTTATAAAACTACTCTTTTTTTTAATCTTTACCCATATAAAACGTTATAGAATCAATATTTTTAATAAGCTTATCTTTTTTTAATTAGATAAACTTTGTCATTTTTTCTAACTTTTTTTGGAACTTTTAAAGTAATTATACCTTTATCAGAAACTTGAATAGAATTATTATCGTTATTTCTCATTTCGCTAATTACGCATTCTACAACACCTGTAGTAGGACCAATGATATAAATATTGTCATTAAGATTCAAAATACCAGCATCTAAATTGATTTCAGCTACACCGATGTTATTAAAATAATTAGAAACGAAACCCACATATTCTTTTACTTCGGTAGCAGAGCTACCTTCTTGATCTGTCCATTCTCCTAAAGATTTTCCTAAATAATAACCTTCCCAGAAGCCTCTATTATAAACTCTATTTAATTGCTCCATCCATTTTTCGATTTTTTGTTGAGAGAAACTATCATCATAGACACTTTGTATAGCTTCTTTATAAATACGAGTAGTTAAAGCCACATACTCTGGCTGNCGTCCACGACCTTCAATTTTAAAAACCGAAACTCCACAATCAATTAGTTTATCTATAAATGGCAAAGTACATAAATCTTTTGTAGACATAATATGTTCACGATCTATTAATAATTCTTGATTAGTTTGTGCATTATATAATTTATATTTACGTCTACATATTTGATGACACTCACCCCTATTGGCAGATTTGCCTTCGAGATCTAAACTCAAATAACATTTGCCCGATATAGCCATACATAAAGCGCCATGCACAAAAGCTTCTAAACGAATCAAATGACCATTAGGACCTCTAATATTCAAAACTTTTATTTTTTCAGATAATATTTTTATCCTTTCTAAAGTCAACTCTCTAGATAATACTACTGTATCAGCCCATTTTGAATAAAATTTTATGGCTTCTATATTTGTAATATTTGCTTGTGTGGAAATATGAATAGGCAATCCTCGTTTAGCCGCTTTTAAAATCACTGATAGATCACTTGCTATCACTGCATCTACACCGTTTTTGATTAACTCATCTAAAATGTAATCTATTTTTTCTAGTTCGTCATCGAAAACTACAGTATTCAGAGTAACATATATCTTTACGCCATTTTCATGACATATATTTACTAAATTTGGTAAATCTTTTATAGAAAAATTCAATGCTGAGGAGCTTCTCATATTCAAATCACCTACTCCTAAATACACACTATCGGCTCCATTGTCTATTGCAGCTCTTAAGCTAGCCCATGTCCCTACAGGTGCTGTCAATTCTACCATTTTTATTCTAAACATTTTTTACAAAATTAATTTTAAAAAATCAAAATAACAGATAAAAGATAAAAAATTTAAATGGAGCACCATTGTCAGTTGTTAGTAGTCTGTTGTAAGTAATTAATCGAATGCACAATAAAATCATTGAAATTATCCACTTGCACCCAATGACCAGCATTAGATATGGTTTGTATTATTGCATTTGGGAAAAAATTATATATTTTATCGTAATGTTTAGGTAATATATGGTCACTTTTGTCGCCTCTTAGAAATAGAGTATTGGTACTTGACACTTTATCTATTTCTNGAAAATTAGCCAAATTATCAATATTATTCATTAGTGCATCTAGATTAAGTTTCCACTCATATTTTTTATCTAAGTTTAATCTTATATTTTTCATAACTAAATCCAATTCTTTAAAGTTAGGAATCTTATTTATGATATGATTTTTTATTTCTTCTCTATTTTTAAATTCATTTAGTTGTATACTTTTTAATATTTTTAATAGTTTGTAGTTTGAATCAATTTTGTACTTATCTGGAGCTATATCTACGATTATGATTTTATCTACTCTATCAGGGTATAAAAGAGCTAATAGCATGACTAATTTGCCTCCCATACTATGACCTATTATAGATGTATGATCTATTTTTAAGTGATCGAGTAGTTCTATAACATCTTGACTCATAGCTTCGTAGGTCATAATAGGATGATGCGAGGAATCACCATGATTTCGTAGATCAGGTATGATGACGTTATAATATTTTGAAAATATTTTAGCTTGCGGGAGCCAGTTGTCTGCACACCCTAAAAGTCCGTGTAATATTAGTAAATATTTATCAGTTTTGATCCTAGATTTTATATATTTATAATTTAATAACATTATCAATAATAAAATTTTTAGAAACTAAAATTTTAATCAAAAATGATCATTTATGGCTTTAGCTAACTATTATTTTTTTTGCATTTATGTTAGAGCTTTAGCATCCACGCTATTAATTGATTAATATCCAAGTTCATTCAAATACATTTGTATAGTGTTTTCTAAACCAAAATATAATGAATCACTAATGAGAGCATGCCCAATGCTTACTTCTAAAAGATTAGGAATATTTTCGGAGAAATACCTTAAATTATCCAAGTTAAGATCGTGTCCTGCATTTATCCCTAGTCCAACCTGATTAGCTACATTAGCAGCAGCGATAAAAGGTTTGATAGCTTGTTGTCTATTAAGATTAAAATTTTTGGCATAGGGTTCAGTATACAATTCTACTCTATCAGTACCAGTTTTAGCAGCATTTTTTATATTTTCTAAATCAGTTTCTACGAATATAGAAGTTCTAATCCCACAATCTTTTAGTTCTTTAATCACTTCACTAAGGAAATCAAAATGTTTAAATGTATCCCATCCAGCATTACTAGTAAGAGCATCTGGAGGGTCTGGCACCAAAGTTANTTGAGTAGGACGTACATCTTTTACTAATTTCAGAAATCTATCATTAGGATACCCTTCAATGTTAAATTCAATATTTATTACTTTTTTTATGGAATAAACATCTGTATATTTTATGTGTCTTTCATCGGGTCTAGGATGAACAGTTACGCCATGAGCACCAAAGCGTTCGACATTAATAGCTGCTATAGTAACGTCTGGTATATTACCACCCCTCGCATTTCGTAGAGTAGCTACTTTATTAATATTTACGCTTAATCTAGCCATTTATTTTTAATTATTTTTTGCAAATTTACAAGTAAAATTCTAATTTATAAAAATATTTAATTATAAAATACAATAATAAATTAAATAAAAATCGTTACAGAATTGCATTATAGCAAGGTATTATCATGACATATTTTATAGTTTTCTGATAAAAAGTTTTAATTTTTATATCTTTTTTTAATTAATTTTTTATCCGCTTTAATTTTTACTAATTTTGCCAATTAAATTTTTTTAGAATGAAAATATTTAATAAAATTAAACCATTGCAGGAATATTTAGCAAAACAGCAACGCCCTATTGGTTTAGTACCTACCATGGGAGCTTTACATCAAGGGCATTTATCTTTAATAGAGCAGTCTAAGAAAGAAAATTCTATTTCAGTTGTTAGCATATTTGTAAATCCATTGCAATTTAACGATAAAAACGATTTTGATAAGTATCCACGGATAATAGATAATGATTTGAAACTTTTAGAGGAATATAAATGTGATGTGGTTTTAGCTCCTAGTGTTGATGAAATGTACCCTGAGCCACCACAAGAACACTATGATTTTGGNTATTTAGACCAGACACTTGAAGGTGCATATAGGCCTGGTCATTTCGAGGGTGTCGCCATAGTAGTAAATAGATTATTTCATATTGTCAAGCCTGACAGAGCTTATTTTGGTAAAAAAGATTTTCAACAATATGTAATAATAAAAGAGTTAGTAAAACAACAAAATTTACCTATAGAAATAGTAGCAGTACCAATCGTTAGAGAATCAAGTGGTCTAGCGATGAGTAGTCGCAATCTAAGGCTAAATGAGCAAGAACTAAAAGTGGCCCCCGAAATATATAAAGCACTTATTAAAGCTAAATCATTAGCTTATAAAAAATCTATAAATGAAATAAAACAAATAGTAATAAATCATTTAACACAATTTCCAAATTACAAAATAGAATATGTAGAAATAGTAAATGAAGAAAACCTAAAACCACTTAATGATTGGAATGAAGGGAAGGCTATAATCTTAATAGCTACGTGGTTAGGTGATGTAAGATTGATAGACAATATGGAATTATCTTAAAATATTAACTAGCAAGCTATGACTTCTCTCTATATCCTTGTTTTAATTTTTTCTGTGTATTTTGTGTATTTAATATAATATATAATTATAGATAGCTTCTTGTACTCGTGTTCTAATAGAATTTTCTGAAATTTTTGTATTTTTAGCTGTCGGATACACTCTATTAGACAAAAAAATGTATATCAATTTGTACTCTGGATCTACCCAAAACATAGTACCTGTAAACCCATAATGACCATAGCTAGATGGAGAAGCTTGGTGACATGCAGGGCTATCACTATCATTAATGACAGGTTTGTCGAAGCCTAAAGCTCGTCTATTTTTATCAAAATAAGTAGAGGTAAATTTTTGTATTGTTTCTGGCTTTAGATATGCTTCACCGCCATATTCACCTCCGTTTAATAGCATTTGTAATATTATAGCTATAGATTCGGCGTTACCAAACAATCCTGCATGTCCAGAGATGCCACCTAATAGTGCTGCATTGCCATCATGTACATAACCGCAAAGTAGTTGCTTTCTAAATGTACTGTCNTACTCGCTAGGAGCTATCTCATTCTTATCAAATTTTTCTAAGGGTAAAAAACATAAACGCTTGATTCCTAAGGGTTGATAAAAAGTATTATATAAATATTGATCGAAACTCATTTTTGTTATATTCTCTACAACAAATTTTAGTAATATAAAACCTAAATCAGAATATACCATGCCACTATTGGGATTTGGTATAATATTGTTTTTTAAATAATTAATGACGCTGTCTTTGATAGATTTACTAACATANATACTATCAGCTACTTGATGATAATCTGCTTTTGATGTTTTAGAATACAAATCAGGGTATTTATCTTGGCTAAAAAGTTCGTAAAAATTAATAAAAGGTGGCAAACCAGCAGTATGAGTCATGATGCGATCTATTTTAATTTTTCCTATAGAACTACTACGTAGCTCAGGTAAATATTTAGAAATTGATGCTTGCAAATCTATTTTATTGTTTTCATATAATTTCATTATAGCTAGAGTAGTAGCCAAGGGCTTAGTAAGTGATGCTAAATCATATATAGTATAACGATTTACTTTTGTTTTTGAAGAATCATAAGAGGTGGTGCCAAATGTTTTGTAATATAATATTTCATTATCTTTAATAGTTAATATAACAGCTCCGGGAAAAATACTGTCTATTAGTGCTTGCTGCATTATATCATCTACTTCTTCGATATTTCCTATTGGGGGCTTGGTAAATCTAATTACATCGGACAACATCTCACTAGTCTCTCCCATTCCTTTATAAAATATTTCATTGATTTTAATAGGCAAATGCCCTGAGAATGAGCTAAAACCAATTAATTTTTTTGCTAATAAATCAACAGCAATAGAATCTATATCATAAGTAGTAGTAATAGCCAAAAAATCTTCTACATCATTAAATTTAGCTAATATAAAAGGTTGACCAATAACATTTAAAATCAAGTAATGCTTTTTTGATATACCTTCTAACCATTTAATAGTTTCATTATCTCTACCATTCATAGTATGCATAGAGCTAACAAATAAATTTACAAAAACATAATCATATTTATTCAAGTTTTGTCTAAGCAGGGCTGTATCTTTTATTGAATAATTATCATACATGAAATATGTAGACCAGATATTATCCATATATTTAGGTAAATTATTTACTAAATTTAGCATAGCTATTTTCCCATAATCATATCTGAGAGGTATGGCATTATTATCTACCATCAAAGTTAGAGCTTTAGAATAGATCTGTTCAGACAGACTATCTATCTCATCATTATAGAATTTGATATATTTATCTGATAGATAATGCTTATAATTATCAAGAGGAAAATCTCTAATGATGAAATATTTAGCTATTAATATTTTTTTTACTTTACTTTCTATCATAAGGGAATCCAATTTTTTTTCTCGTACTGCTTTTTTGACAATAGAAACAATTTTATAAGGATTTTCAGGTAATAATAATATGTCTATTCCAGAATTTAATGCCTTAATGATTAAAGAATCATAAGCTAGCGTAGCTATGGCTTGCATATTAAGGGCATCAGAAAAAACTAAGCCTCGAAAATTTAAACTATCTTTTAATAATTTTTTAGTTATAATAGGATTGACAGTTGCCGGTAAACTATCACCGGTATATGTAGGAAAACTAAGATGCCCTACCATAATAAAAGGAATTTCGTAATCAGCAAAATACTTAAAAGGTAATAAATGTGTAGATTTGAATTTTTCTATGGGCATATTCAGAAAAGGAAGGTTGTAGTGCGAATCGATATTAGTATTTCCATGACCAGGGAAATGCTTAACTACTGGTAGGACTTTATATTCATTTAAACCATTTATAAACAATTCGGCCCTTCGTATCACTTCTATTGGATCATCGCTAATAGCACGAGTGCCTATTACTGGATTTAGTGGTTCATCATTAATGTCGAGAATGGGGGTATAATTGATGGGTATAGAAGCTAGAGCAAAGTGTTTGCCAACCATTTTACCATATTCAAAAAATAAACTATCATCCCCGGTGGCACTCAAAGTCATGATTCTAGGTAGTGGTTTTATATTAGTAAATCTCATCCCTAAGCCCCATTCTCCGTCCATTGAAAAAATTGTTGGAGGTTTATTACATTTATCTAAAATATTTCTAAGTTTAATGTAATCATTTGTTGTCATTTTTAAAAGAATAATACCACCAGGACACAGTGTATCGATTTGTTTTTCTAATTTTTGAAAAAATACGTTGTTATTATTATCTAATTTAATANCCTGAAATATTAATTGAGCTATTTTCTCATCCCAAGAAAGCTCAGATAAATAATAATCAGCATAGGCATTAGCTAGCTCATCATCCCAATTTATCTGAGAACATAAAATACCATTAGTAAGTACAAAAATTAAAATGAAGCATATCCACTTTTTCATTATCTTTTAAGAAATTTATTATAAAATAAAGAAATAATTAATTTACAAAGATAAAAAAACTTAATATAAAATTAAATGTAATTAAGAAAATAGAAGGCAAATCAGTATTTATTTAAACAAAAAGGCTCGCTTTATAAAGCGAGCCTTTTTGTTTAATTTATCAGGTTTTTACTTTTGTACAGCTTCACTTAGAGTAGAACCTGGTTTAAATTTCACTACTTTTTTTGCAGGTATTTTTATTGGTTTACCTGTTCTAGGATCTCTACCTTCACGTTCTTTTCTTTGTACGACTTCGAAACTACCAAAGCCAACTAAAGCAACTTTTTCTTGTCTTGCCATTGACATTTTAACAACATTCATAAAAGCATCTAATGCTTTTCTGGCATCAGCTTTTGTTAATCCACTTTCTTTTGCCATTGCTGTAATTAATTCTTCTTTATTCATATTTTTTGTTTTTAGGGGTTTGTTTATTCCTGTTGCAAAATTATGTATTTTTTTTAATATGCAAATATATATGCATTTTTTATTAAAATAATTTATAAAAACACATAATTTATTAATAAATATTATTATTATTTAGCCTAAAAATATGTTTATTTATACAAATTAATTTTTAGTATTTTATAAAAAATCATTTACTTTGCGATATATATTTGAAATATGAAAGATATAATTTCTAAAGCATTTGAAAATAGAGAGCTCTTGGATGATAATGATGTTAAAAAATCGATATATAATGTCATTGATCAACTAGATAAGGGAATAATAAGAGTAGCAGAACCCCAAGGAGAAGAATGGGTCGTAAATGAATGGGCTAAAAAGGCTATATTATTATATTTTTTAATCCAAAAAGTTGAAAAAATAGAAATAGGTCCTTTTGTTTTTAATGATAAAATACCACTCAAACGAGATTATGATATAAATAATATAAGGGTTGTGCCTCATGGTATTGCTAGATATGGTAGTTATATTGCGCCAGGTGTCGTTATGATGCCTTCTTATGTAAATATAGGGGCATATATAGATACTGGTACCATGATAGATACATGGGCTACTGTAGGCTCATGTGCTCAAATTGGCAAAAATGTACACATAAGTGGTGGAGTAGGAATAGGTGGGGTATTAGAGCCTATTCAAGCCAATCCAGTGATCATTGAGGATGATTGCTTTATAGGTTCGCGTTCTATAATTGTAGAAGGTGTCAGAATATGTAGAGAATCAGTAATCGGTGCAGGTACCATTATTACTGCATCTACACATATTATTGATGTTACTAAATCGAATCCTATAGAGTATAAAGGTTTTATACCACCGCGAAGTATTGTAATATCTGGCACTTATTCTAAAAATTTTTTAGCTGGCACTTTTAATATTCCTTGTGCATTGATAATTGGTGAGAGAAATAAATCTACAGATTTTAAAACACAATTAAATGATATACTTAGAAATAATATTTGATAATTTATAAAAAAGGAATAATTTTTATAATTTTGGATTACTTTGAGTTTGATATATAATAATATGAAATAATGTTTAGAAAAATTGTTAATGTAGTTGCTATAGTCTTTTTTGTAGCTATATGGTTAATATTGATATATTTTAAATCTAATTATGAACACTCTACATTTCAAATATTAAAAAATGATAAAACAGAAAAATTCAAAATAGCACAATCATCACCTATTTTTTATGATTCTACAACAAATCAAATTTATGGTTTTTGCAAGGAAATCGAAAAAAACAGCATTGATTGCTTCTTTATTATTTCATTATTTGATCACAAAATAGATTTTTTTGACTTACCAGCTAATTATCAAAATGTTTTAGGATATTCAAAAAACAATAAAGAGATAGTATGGATGTCTCATAATGACAGTCTATCTTCTTTACTCGAAATACAAAGAGCTAAATCTAATATTTCTGTTTATTACGACAGCATCCTATTAGATATAAATTTAGTAATTGGTTTTGGATTTAAAAATAATAAACCTGAAATAGCATTACGAAATCCTATAAAGAACAATGTTATTATTTATACATTTTATGATACTATATTTGATGTCAGGATAGTAAGATTTCCCATATTTTATCAATCTTTTTCTATTCCAAACATTGGATATGTAGATAAAAATAATTGGCAATTCCTTTGCAAAGCACTATATAATGAGCAGCAATATTATTGGAGGCGTTATGACACAACTCAAAACATGAATATCATTAGATTTCAAGAAAATATTTCTTTACCATTTTTTTATGATTTACTACCATATCCATACCATACGCCAATATCTAGTTATCATTATTTATTTTTTCAGTATTTACCAGCTTCGCATTTGATGTTTAGATCTGATACTTTTTTATATGTGCCTCATTCTACACCATCACAAAATATCATTGATATAAATACAAAAGCTATATGGAGTATATTAGATGATACAGTTTCTGTCAATTTTTTCCGGTACGACTTACTTTTAAATGAATTATCTCTGAGAAAATCTTATGAAGGTGATAAAGTCTATTATTATTCTAAGGATGATAAAAATTTCGATAATAATCTGTTTTTTGTGCCTATAAATAATAATTTTAGTGGCTATATAAACTTAAATAATGATAGTATTTTTTTACTAACTGAAGATTTTCATTATTTATATATAAATGCAGATGGTATCAGTTATATTTCATACAATTTGATCAATCATATAGTATTGACAATAAATGAAAAATTACCTCAAAAGTATAAGATCCTCGATGGATATATTCCAAATATAAAAGCTATGGGTATATATACTATGCTGATAGGTCCTTTTGTACTATGGATTATCGTTTGGATAATAGTATGGTTAATAAATTTATTTAGCAAAGAAAAAAATAATTACAAATATTATACCTATCATAGGCGAACTAAAAAAAAGCATACTATTACATATTATACTTTCATTGGTTCTATTATTTATATTATTGCAGTATTTATACTTTTTCAAAACTTTTTACAAGTGTTTAATATTTTGTAATTGAACAATAAAAGATTTTATTTATTTTTATAAAAATTTAATAAAAATTTAACAATTTCTTAACTTTTATTATGAATCAAATTTTATAATTTTACCAAAAAATATAAAAAATAATGAAAAAAAGAAAAATTAATGTAACCGTAATTATTTTGTGTTGTACCTTATTGATTTCTTGTAATCAAAGAAATATTGAGAGCAATGAGCCCAATAATGATCATCTGATAATGGCAATTTTATACCAACAGAGATCTGCTGAATATGAAGCGATATGTTATCAAAGTTTCAATCTTGCTAAGCAGATTATTGATAAAAAAATACAAGAGAATAAAAATAATAAAAAATTAGCTATTATTACAGACATTGATGAAACGATATTGGATAATAGTCCTTACGAAGCTTCTTTAGTTCTTAATAAAACTAGCTATCCTGTAAAATGGAAAGATTGGACATCATTAGCAAAAGCAAAGCCAATTCCAGGCTCACAAGATTTTTTAAATTATGCTGCATCCAAAGGAATTACTATATTTTACATAACTAATAGAGATACAGATGAAAAAGGTGCTACAATAGAGAATTTAAAAAAATATGATTTCCCTTTTGCTGATTCTATACATGTGATGACTAGAGATAGTGTTTCTAGTAAAGAAATCAGACGAAACAAAGTAAGAGAAAATTATGAAGTAATATTATATTTAGGAGATAATCTCGCAGATTTTAATGATTCTTATCTCAAAACCACTATGGACCAAAGGCATCAGTCCGCTTATGAACAACGTGACTCTTTTGGTACTATATATATAGTATTTCCCAATGCTATGTATGGAGAGTGGGAAAGTGCTATGTATAACTATAACTATAAACAAAATACAGACTCTATCAGAAGGAGTTTACTTATTAGTTTTTAAAATATAAATAGTAATTTTAAAGATGAAATTTCAACGAATAACTTACAACCTATCAACTTTTACACTTCTTAATTTTCTATATATCATAATTAAAACATAAAATATGGAATGGTACTACACATTTCTTGTAATAGTTTTATTAATTACAGCAGTTTTAGATCTAACCGTAGGTGTAGCTAATGATTCAGTAAATTTTTTAGGGCCAGCTTATGGTACTAGAGTAGCTAATTTTAAGTATATAGTATTAATAGCTAGTTTAGGATTAGTCATAGGAGCAGTATTTGGAGGTCAGATGATGGGAGTAGCTAGAAAAGGTATTTTTAATCCTCAAATGTTTACTTTTCATCAAGTGATGATAGTTTTTGTGGTAGCTATGATGTCTGATATTATTTTATTAAACATCTTTAATGCTTATGGATTGCCTACATCTACTACGGTTTCGATGGTTTTTAATTTATTAGGTGCCGCATTTGGAGTAGCCATAGGTTTTATTTTACAAAATCATTTGCCTTTTAGTACAGTAGATAGTTTTATAAATGTATCTAGCTCACTTAGAATAATTACAGGTATTTTTGTTTCTATAGTTTTTGCATTTATATTTGGCTACCTAATACAATTAATAGCACGTATAATTTTTTCTTATAATTATTTACAAGTAAATAGGATAATAAGAACCTTATTTAATTCTGCATGTATAGTAGTGATAACGTATTTTATCTTTTTAAAAGGCATCAAAGCGCTTCCATTTTTGAGTGAAGAGCATTATATAGTGATTTATGATAATTTATCTTTAATATTAACATGTGTCGGAATAATATCATTTGTTATTTTATATATGGTAGAAACTATAAAAAAATATAATAGTTTTAATATTAGTATATTGTATGGCACTTTTGCCTTAGCTATGGCATTTGCTTCTAATGATTTAGTCAATTTTATTGGTATTCCATTAGGAGGGCTAGCATCGTATCAAATTTTTTCTGCTGTTGGCAGTGGGGCAGATCCAAATACCTTCACCATGGAGGCTTTATTAGAGGATCCACAAGGTAGTTCTTTACTGTATTTATTAATAGCGGGATTGATAATGTGTATAGTATTAGCAAGAAATAAAAAATTAAAAACTGTAGTAGAAACTTCTGTGAGGTTGAGTCAGCAATCTGAGACTACTATTGAGAGATTCTCAGTAAACCCTATAGGTAGGATGCTAGTAGATCTAGGCTATAGAATAGGTAAAATATTTTCTACTTCTAAACAAACTAAATTTTCACTTTGGTTAAATAGTAGATTTGATATACAAAATATAGAAGATAAAAATATAGCTTTCGATAAGGTACGAGCTACAGTCAATCTAATGGTAGCTAGCTCTTTGATAGCTTTAGGTACATCACTCACTCTACCTCTATCTACCACGTATGTAACATTTATAGTAGCTATGGGATCGGCATTTGCAGATAAAGCTTGGGGGCGAGATACAGCTGTATATAGAGTATCTGGAGTAGTTACTGTGATAGGTGGCTGGTTTTTAACTGCTTTTTTAGCTTTTTTATTTGCTTCTTTACTGGGATTTTTTGCTTATTTTACAGATTTTATAGGTGTTTTAATTATCATTGCTATATCTACTTTAGTATGGATAAGGGCTAATCGTAAGCATAGTCAAATAGCTAGCAAGATCAAAAAAACTGATAGTATCTCGCATATAGCTAGCAAAACTGAAGTAAATGTACAAGTAAATAATTATGAAAAATTAGTATTTCAATTATTAAAAGAAACTACAAATACTATTATCGAATCTCTGAAAAAAGAAAAAATATCCGTCTTAAAAGATACACTAAAAAATTATGAAAAACTCAAATCGGAAGTATCAGATTTTAAAATTCTTTTGCCTGATATTATGTCACAAATAAAAGGGCTGAGTACAGAAGAATATCAATATTTTTTAGTAAAAATAGATTTATTGGATCAAATATTAGATATTATTTATTATGTATTAAATCCTACACTGATACACTTGCAAAATCATCATAAACCATTAACACAATTCCAAATAGACCAAATAAAATACATATTCGATATAATAGATAATATTTGCGATATAATAATTGATAAAAATAAAGAATTGAGTAATGAAATAATACATTTATTAGAAATGGAAATAGTAAAAGTGCGAAGAAATCTAATAGCTGTATCTCTATCTGATGATAAAAATATCAAAATGCCGCGTAGAGCTACTATTTTGGTTTATAATATATTAAATGAGTGCGACAACCTAGTTAGACTTTTATATAGTATGGTAGAAAATAATTTTAAGAAACCATCTTTTATTTTAACTTAAATAAATTATAAAATTTAAAACAGACTACCGACAATGTACCTTTTGTAACTTATTGCCAATCAATTTTATTTTCCAAATTTTTTGATATCCTTGTTGTAAAAAAGCGAAATATATTTGTGAGTTAAACTGTACAAGTAAAATAAAAAAAACAACTTTTGCATAGGCACAATCATATAAAATGCTATTTACTGCATAATAAATTTTAGTATATCTGTAAGATTAAATTGATTTTTCTATGCATTACTATCTGTTTCGATTATTTTATAATTATTCATATTACTAATTTTATATTGATAAATTGTTAACAACAATATAAACATAAAAATTGCAATATATGTTTTTTTATCTTTAATTATATTTGCATATATTTTACCTGATCTAATGTACAAATATTTAAAAAAGATAATTTTTTTATTGACAAATATTTTTTTATTAACACAATTTTTGACAGCACAAAATAATGGTAATGCTATAAACTGTTCAAATAAAACGATTAGTTTGCTAGGTGGTGCCTATATTGGTATTAGTATTTATACATATTATAGTTGGTATTATCAATATAATACTGGCAAATTTCATTTTTTTGATGATAGCAGAGAATGGTTGGGTATGGATAAAATAGGTCATTTTTTTTCAGCTAATATACTAACTAAATTAAACAAAGATCTATTAGGGGATTGTAGGCAGAGTAAGGTATTGGCACCACTGATAACTTTTGGTTATATGACAAGTATAGAAATAATGGATGGATATAGTGAGGGATGGGGATTTTCTATAAGTGATATGCTAACAAATATTGCTGGCATAATGACAGCTATTTTACTAGAAGATCAAGTTCAATGGAAATTTTCATTTCATAGTACCGACTGGGCAAATAAAAGGCCTGAGATTTTAGGAGAAAATATCGGGCAACAGATTCTAAAAGATTATAATGGTCAAACTTATTGGCTTTCATTGTCATTAAATAAAATATACGCTCAATTACCCAAATTTTTAATGCTTTCTTTAGGTTATGGAGCTGATGTTATGATATATGGTAATCCTAATGAACAAAAACAAGTAAATCCTTCATTGATACCTTATCGGCAATTTTATTTTTCATTAGATATAGATTGGTGGTATTTAATAGATAAAGCGAGTATAAGAAAATGGAAATATATTTTTTATCCATTAAAATACATCAAAACACCCATGCCTACTATTGAAATATCAAAAAATAAAGTAAAACTACATCCTTTTTATTTCTAAAAAAATTAAAAAACATAGATAAAAATATTTTTTAATATTTAATAAATAAGTGCAAATAAGTGGCTTTTCAAAAATTCCAAAATCTAATTTTAGATATATTGTAATTAGATTTATCAATATATTTAATTTATTTATTAGTTATATTAATTTATATTAAAAGAGAGCTCATTAATGTATCAAACAAACAATTATCATTTGGCTAATTTTTTCATTTCTTTTATTACTTCTAATGGATTGTGTGCTTTGAATATAGAAGTACCTGCTACTAAAATATCAACTCCCGAGGCTATTAGTTTCTTTGCATTTTCTAGATTAATACCACCATCGATTTCTATTAAACAATTTAATCCTTCTTTTTCAATAAAATCGTGTAATTTTTGTACTTTATTAATAGAAAAAGGTAAAAATTTTTGTCCACCAAAACCAGGATTTACTGACATTATTAAAACATAATCTATATATGGCAAATTATCATATATTAATTCTACAGGAGTGAATGGATTTAGTACTAAGCCTGCTTTTACATTATTATGTTGCAATTTTTGTACTAATAAGTGATGATGAATATTATCTTCCACGTGAATACTTATCATTTCTACACCTATTTCGAATAAAAAATCAAAATATTGTTCTGGTTTTTCTACCATTAGATGAACGTCAAGTGGTTTTTGACTGATAGTAGCTACCTGTTCTATTAATGGAAATCCTATAGAAATATTTGGAACGAAATGTCCATCCATTACATCTATGTGTAGATAATCTGCTTCGCTGATATTAATAAGTTCTACTTCTTTTCGTAGATCTAAAAAATTAGCTGATAATAAAGATGGAGCTACTAATACTTGGTTGTGTATCATATTTATTTTTGTTGTTTTATTTCTTTAAATTATTTTTAAAAGTTATAAGTAATGCCTAATAAAAAATGAACCTTGTAAGTAGGCAAATGCCAATAATAATATTGAGGTTTACTAAGTATATTATAAATATTTAGATAAAAAGATAAAGAATTATTAAAGAAATATTCAATACCTAAATTCCAATCTACAAAAGGTGATAACTCGATTGTATCATTATTATCTGGCTTTAATTGACATGCATATCGCTTCCCTACAAAAGTTAAATTAGTACCTACTAAAAATTTTTTAGCAAAAAGATATTTAACATCTAAAGTAGACACAAAATTTGGTTCATGCCAAGGTTTAGCTTCAGATTTAGTCTCTAAATGATTATATCTAGTTTGCCAGTTGATATTTAATCTATCACTATACCATTTGATATTCAAAAAAGGTATAAGGGCAGTGGTAGTATCATAAACAACATTAAAACGTGAATATGGTCTAATGATAGTGTCATTAATGAAAAATGCATATTCATTAGTTTTACCATAAGATACACCTATCTCTAATTGTAATTTATTAAAAAGTTTGCTAACTAAAGAACCAGTAAAATATTGACGCCAAACTACCGGTGTAGGTTTAATAAATTGATGTATAAAAGGATTGATATGATATAAAGAATCAAGAGAATATACTTCTGTGAAACTACCAAAGCTAGCATGTAATTCAAATATTTCTGGTACAAAAATTAACTTACCACCGATATATGGAAAAACACGAGCAGAACCCACACTATCTGCTATAACATCTATTGAAACCCCCAGTTTCAACGCCCATATTTTTTCTTTTAATTGATATGATAGTAATGAATTAAAAATGCCAAAATTATATTTTTCTAAAGTATTATTTTCGAAATAATGATTATATTTTAAATACATAGCGGGTGTTTGCGTAACATTTTTTAGTGGCAGCCATTTAACGTTTTGATAAATATTAACTAGTGCACCTAATCGATATTCATTGTTTTTGAGATAGGTAGGTAAAATAGTCCCCGAGATTTTATATTCCTGTTTAAATTCATTAGGATTAGTAGAATTGCTAACAACATCAAAATTAATGTTTATCGTGTTGTATTTTTGTAAATGATCTTTTTTGGTTAAACTATCATTAGGATATTCTGTTTTTTTGAAACCATAATAATGTATTATAGAAGCATCATAACCTGCTGATAAAGTCAATGTAAATCTATTTTGTATCCATTCTATATATCCATTCAGATTATGTTTCCAATGCGCTGGAGGTCCATAGTTTGATATTTTACTATATAAACCGAAACCATCATAATAAATTCCATAATTTCTTTTGGTCTTAATAGAATTAGCGATAGATAAATGCCAATCTATCATTTTATTACCTACACCAAATTTAGCATAATTGCTAGGCAAAGCTTCTATAGGTTCTTTATCTAGCTTTATAGGCTTCAGCGGTGATGGATTATAAGTAATAAAAATAGGATGTGGGAATATATCATATTGCAAAGAATGTTTTTCAGCTTTTTCTTCATATATAGTTGGTTGGAGTATAGGTTTAGCAATATTTGGTAATTCAAGCTTATACTCGCCTATCACTATAACTTTTTCATCATATTTTTTTGTTGTGTCAGTTTTTTGTGCAAAATTTGCTATTGGAAGGATTAATATTAAAATGAAAATGTAAAAATTATTTTTTTTCATAGTAAATATAAAATATTTTAGCAAAGTTAAAAAAAAAATCTATGGTGATATATTTTAAATAAAATTCACAAAAATTAATATATTTTAAATAACTTAGAACAAACCTAGAGTCACCTAACTCAAGGGAAAGAATCGCTAATTATTATAGATTTACAAGTAAAATGATAAGGTTGTGAGTTTTTATAAAACTAAAAAAAATTATTTAAAAAATGTGTATAATATTTTTCTATACATTTTAATGATAAATATCAATAACTGTTTAAATAAATCATATGAAGATATAAAAAGGGTAAAAAAACCACAACAAATATGAGTAAAATAAGNAATGTTTTGGAAGGGGGAGTAATATTATTCTTCAGTGTTTAAATATACACAGGACTTGCTCTCAAGTCCCTATATACATACCACGCTCGCCTGTCTGATGATGCGAGATTGAGCATCCTACCTACATCGGGCACCACATTGTTTAACAAATATTTATGCATTACTACATACCACATAATGTAGCTCTGCAAGTACTTAGTAGCCACACCTCTGAATTGATTATTTATCCAACCAACAAAAGTATTTACATGTCGTCTAATGGTTGCTACACTGTATACTCCTCGTTTCCTTACCCTATCTATCACTATTTCTTTTCGCTCAAGATTCTGACTCTTTAACTTTCTAAACTCATCATTGTGTCCGAAACATATCACACTATTAGCTGATACTTTGGTATTTAGCAATTGCTCTATTTGCTCACGTTTTATTTTACCTAACCCTAATTGCTTAAAAAGCATATTGCCAGTCCTATCTTTAGATGCTATAACGGCTACTTTTTTCTTTTTCTTTTCTCGTGCTTCTGCTAGCTCTTCTTCATTTCGATAGCGTCTTCCTTTTTCGGAGTAATTCATTAACAGTTCCTCTACTTCCACGATTCCGAAGAAATTGACATTGTCTTCGAAATTTCTCAAAGCTGCTAAAATCCTATGACGCCAAGCGAAGCTTGTAGGTAGGCTGATGCCCACTTCTTTAGCACAAGCTCTGAGAGTTTTGCCCTCGAGCATACAACGAATGTAATCGAGCATCTTTTCCTTCTTTTGTATTCGGTAAACGAATGTGCCTGTTGTTACTCTGAAATGCCTACCACATTTTCTACATATATACATCTGTTGTCCGCCTTGGAATCCATTTTTTACTATGCGATTGCTCTGACAATCTGGACATAATGGTGGTGCATGGTGGATCTTGAGCCCTTGATAGTCTACCGCATCAGCGTTGATTTGGTTCATTAGGTGATAGAGCTGGTCTAGAAATTCTAAGTTCTCTTGTTTGCTCATAGATAAGTATTCTTCCAAGTTATCTACAATTTCTTTCATAATTTTTTATTTTTTGCAAATTTAATAAATTTTCTGATATTAATCCTGTATAAATTTTAACAGACTAAATATTAGAATATAAAAAAGGTCAACTGTTTTTTTAACAGTTGACCTTTTTTAAGATTATTTCATCACCTTAATGTTTATCACAAAATTTATGTTCTGGACCATAACTATGATGGCCATATTTATGAGCTTGGCAATTATGCATCATTTCACTTTTACTATATCGGCAAGATTGCCTCATCATTTTATTTGAAGGATTCATACTAAATTTTTTGTCCCAATATATTTTTTGATTGTCATCTAGTATGTTTCTTACAGCATTATGAAATGATAATTTTTCTTTTGCCATTTGTAATTTTATAGCATAAATTTCATCAAGAATCTTTTCTGCATTTGATGCATTATAAGATGCCCACGAAGTAGCAGTTTGTAATTGAGCTTTTTTTTCGCCTAATTGATTCTTTAAGATAGTTATTTGCTTTTTATGCTCTGCTTGCAAAGTTTTAATTTGTTCTATTTGTTGATCAGTTAGGTTGGGTATGGCTTGCCAACCATAAGCTTTTTTGGGTTGTTCTACTACTTGGCTCGATGATGTTGAAGGTGGTGTTGGTTGATTTTTTTTCTGAGCCATCAAAGACTGCGATCCCACAATAAGGATGCCCATAATTAAAATACTCGTTAACTTTTTCATAGCTTTTATATTTTTTATTTGTTTGTTTACAACGTGGCTTAAATTTATTTTTAATATTTTCCATAAAAATTTTAAATTGCTCATCATCAAGAATTAATTTTACAGCTTTTAAATGCTTAACTAGCTCTTCGTGCATTTTTCTATCATAATATACTAGCTTATCTATATAATTATTTATCACCGTATCATTTTGTTGGTCATTATTTAATTCTCTAAATAATGAATCTCTAATAATATTCATTGAATCAGCTAATATTTTAATATGAGTTCTATATAAGTGCATCTCTTTTGTAATATCTATATCTTGCTCATGTGACAATCGTAAATCATCAATCAGAGGTGGTCTAGGTGCTTTATGCCTAGGAAACCTCCATTCTATAGCTTGATTTTGTTTTTCTAATTTACTTATTCTATAATGATCGTAAATTAAAATAACTAATAGAGCTACATTTAATCCTATGGAAATACTAAACAATACAATTAAAGTTTTTGTTTTCATTGTTCATCATTATTTAAGTAATTTGTAAACATAACATCTGTATAATAATAATGGGTCTCATCAATATTATTATTAATATTTTTAGTTTGAGAAATAAGGAAAATATAAACAGATAAAATAAGAGTTATTATAGCTGCTATCCAAGGTATAGTATTTATCAAAGTTCTTTTTGGTACAACCTTTTGCCACGAACGTGATTGTAACCGTTCATTCAAAATTTTTAAATTATACTCAGAGGGCTGATACCAACATTCATCATCTTTTAATTGTTTTTCGATATCTAATAGCATAGCAAATTGTTTACAAGCATCACAATTATTAATATGTGATAACTCAGTATTCGAAAGCTCTTCAATTGATTTTTCAATTAATGTTTTTTGTATTTCCTCNCATTTCATATTTATTAGACATTTTAAATTTAAAAAACTTGTGTTTAATTGTTAAAATATTATTTTTATAATAAAATAAACATTTATAATTCATTTCTTTTATAATAATTAGCTAATTTTAGTTTGAGATTACGCCTGGCTCTGAAAAGTAATGATTCAACTGCAGAAATACTAATATCTAATATTTCTGATATCTCTCGATAGTGAAATCCTTCATAATAAAATAATTGTAAAACTAATTTTTGATTAATAGGTAGATCATCAATAGCATTTTTTATTATATATTTTCTTTCTTTACAATTTAAATATTTTTCTATTGTATTTGGATCCTCTGGTTCAAAATCATGTATCTTTTCATCATCTTTTATATTTTCATTAGTAAATTTGTTAAAATTAATAACTCTTTGCTTTTTCTTTAATTGATTTATTGATAAATTAATGGTGATTCTATATAACCAAGTTTTAGGATCTGACTCACCTCTAAAGCTTGTCCAATTTTCCCAGGCTTTAACGTAAGTATCTTGCACTACGTCCATAGCCATCTCCTCATCTTTTAATATATTGAGAGCTAAACGAAATAATGGTTGCTTAGTTTTCTCTACTAAGATATCAAATTTATCAATAATGTTATCATTATGTTTTTTCATAATTTTGATATGATGAGAAGTGAGATGATATTGGTAATTATTTTTTGCAAATTAAAGAATTTTTTTCTAGATCTCCAGTTTTTTACTGATAATCTACAACTAATGATATTGAGTCGTTTAAACATTTAAACCTTTTGCCTTGTTTCTTATCACTTTTGCGATCTCTCACTCTATATAATCCATTTTTTTAAAATATTTAGTGATTTTTAATTTATGTTTTAGTTTAGCAAGATTATATACGATAAAAGCAAATACATTATTTGATGAGTTGGTTTATAAATGTGCAGGTTTTAGTAGATCTTTAAGTTCTTTTACAGGATTAAAAGTAGATAAAGGCACTTCTGCAAATATGGTTAACCAATAACCCATGGCTCCATTCCATAAACCTGGATGCTCCAATGCTAATATTTCTGTACCTTTATATGTTTTTTCTGTTATGAAATATGTATTTTCCATTATGTAATCAAGCAAATCAAATTTTTCACCTTTGTAATTGTAGGTATAGCAGACAATATCTACGGGATTGAAATGTGTAGAACTAATCCATATATTTTTTTGTTCTGGATCATTCATACTTACTTGTGCAGATTCTATTATTTGCAAAGATTCTTCGCCATTATCATCTATAATGATAAAAGNACCTCCTCCTGGATCACCTACATTTCTTACCATACCTGCTACTCTGATAGGTCTATTAAGTAAAGAATAAAGGTAGTCAATTTTCTCCATTTTATCTAAACTATACACATATTCAGCAATAGGTTGCTGCCATTCATTTTTGCAATAGTTTAAAATACTATCCAATTCTCCTTCTGATACATTAGCATCATCGAGTATAGTTAAAAATGCCTGCACCTGCTCTACTACATCCATTAGTAATCCACCTAGTATTTTTTTGTATTCTATGGTATCAGCCTTTTTATCATCAGGCACTACATTATCTATATTTTTTATAAATATAATTTTACTTGATAAATCATTTAGGTTTTCTATCAATGCCCCGTGGCCCCCAGGCCTGAAAATAATATTACCACTTTCATCTCTCACCAATTCTAAATTATCTTTATATAGTGCTACTGTGTCTGTACTGGGCTTTTGGAAACTATATGAAATATTTATTTTGCTCTTATATTGTTTTTCATAATGTATTAAAATTTTATTTAAAAGCTCATTAAACATATCTAAGTGTTCGGGACTTATGGTAAAATGAATATTTACACCATTATTATCTTTAGCATAATGCAATCCTTCTATTATATGTTCTTCTAACGAAGCACGATATCCATTATCATATTTATGAAAGGGTAATAGAGCTTTAGGTTTATTGCTAAAACCTAATCCATCATTATCAAGGACTAGACGAACTATCATATCATATTTTTTCTCATTTATTGCTTGGTCATAAGTATACCCTCTATCAGATAATGCCTTTTGCAAATCATCGAAAAAAGCAAATTTTTGAATATTATTAAAAAACCATTCCAAGCCAGAAGTACTGGGTTTTGCATTATCATATTTATCTAAATATTGATATAATGCTTTAAACATGCGAGTAGCCGCACCAGAAGCTGGTACAAACTTTTCAATCGTATAAAAATATTGATCCTTTTCAAATTTGTTTTTATAATAATTTTTTTTAATGTCATCAAGTTCGATTATACCATTATTGATAGTTGCAGGTCTGATAAGCTCTATATAATTCATTCCTTTTCGCAAAATTTCTATTTGTCTATTTACCTCTTCTATTGATAATCCGTGATCAATAATGATTTTTTTATCCCTTTCGTTAAATTCCATAATGTTATTTTTTACAAATTTCATTTAATTTTTGAAATTAAGCAAAATCTTTTAATTAATTACCTAAATTATAAATAAATTATAATGTCAAAGGAATAAGGAAATTGGCTGGGTTGTATGAAGATGAGACAAGTGTAGTATTAGTGGTTTAAAAAGTTATTATTTGTGATTTTTTTTCAAAAAAATTTATCCTATTTATTAATAACAAATTGATTTTTACAAATATTTCACTAATTCACTATAATAAATATGCCCGTCAAATAAAGGATTACTACCATCAGCAAGCGAATATACAAAAGGTACACATCGCTCAATAGCATATAGTCTAGATGCTAGACTATATTTACCAGTACATAAGAAAATAACATTATCAAATATATTATACCATTTTTTAAAATCATTATATTCTTTATCATTTGTAGGGTTTACAACTATTTTTATAAAATTTAATTTTTTTTGGTTTTTTTGGTTAATAAAAATTTCTATTTCTTTTTCAGAAAATATACCGTTAAAATTGTGAATAGATAATATTGTATTGCAATTTTTAATCTTAGAATATTGAATTAAATTATCTATTTCTGAATAATTAAGACTTTCTATGTTTATATCTACAGATGTTGCTCCAAGGTCGATCATGTAAATAAGTAAATCTATAGCTCGTTGCTTATTTTTTTTATTTATCTGCATAGTAGCTATTATCTCATTATTATTAGTTTTAGAAAAAATAAATTTAAAATCTAAATGCAATATATGATCTAATCTAAGTTCAATAAAAGGATAAGATTTTATTTTTGAAATTATATATTCTATATCATCTATAGTAATAGTCTGAAAAATTTTAGTTTTCATTGATTTATGCTAATTTCTCTTTTATTTTTAATATTTTTCAATAAAAAAACTATGAATAAAATCATTAAAATCAAAGAAAGTATCTCAGCCCATATAGGAAAATTGGCAGAATCAATTTCTTCTATAGTGTATGGTATCAATTCATTGCTTGCGAGCCAGTAAGATAATGCAGCCATTAAATTATTTAAAAAATGTATAAATATAGAATACCAAATATTACCTGTAGTATAATAAACTAAACCAAGTATAATACCAAAAAACCAAATAGCCAAAATAGTATTCCATGACAAATGAAACAAGCTAAATATCAATCCTGTAATAATTATACCTAACCAAGCATTTTTAGTAAAATTTATTAGATATCTCTGTATTATACCTCTGAAAATAAGCTCTTCACCTATAGCAGGTACCACTGCTATATAGATTATATTTAATAATAAATAACCAATACCACCGCCTGCCAAAGTACTTTTCAATAATTCATTAACAATCCCTTCATATTGATTAAAATAATTTTCTAAATTAGGCGGTAAACTTATATAACCAGGTAATTTAGTTAATAAAGAAAGTGAAGGTTGAATCAATATGACTACAAAAAAAGTTAATATAAAAAACGAAAAACTTTTTAAAGGATTGTTTTGATAATATTTCGATAAATTATATTTTTGTAATAAAGGAAAAGCAATACCCACACCAGTAAATGATAATAAATGAGCTATAGTATTTGCTAACATTATAGCATTAGGATTATTTATTTGATGAGTAATCAAAAGAATGTAAGACATGAAGAAATTAAATATCAATACTGCTAATAGAAAAATAGCTAAAAATGTAAAGAAGCCTTTCCAATCAGTTTTTATTTCATTCATTTTTATTAATTTTACTATGTATAAATGCAAAATTACTCAAAAACTATGCAAATAGGAAAATATGAACTTGAAAAATTTCCAGTGATACTAGCCCCTATGGATGGAATAACAGATAAAATCTATAGAAAAATATGCAAAGAGATGGGGGCGAGCCTTACGTATTCTGAATTTATTTCTGCTGATTCCATAGTTAGAGAGGCAAAAAGAAGTTTTGACAAAATCAGTAAAAATGATGATGAGCATCCATTTGTAGTTCAAATATTTGGTAATAATCCAATAATAATGGGAGAAGCTGCATCGATAGTAGAATGTGCCGGAGCAGATATTATAGATTTGAATTTTGGCTGTCCAATGAAAAAAATAGTGTCTAAAGGTGCTGGTGCTGCTTTATTAAAAAATCCACAATTAATGATAGATATTACAAAAAATNTGGTAAATAAGGTTTCTATTCCTGTAACTGTAAAAACAANATTGGGCTGGGATGAGTCTGATATTATCATTGAAAAGCTTGTACCTAGATTGCAAGATTGCGGTATAGCTGCATTGACCTTGCATGCACGTACGAGAAAACAACTTTTTGCTGGTGAAGCTGATTGGTCTTATTTTTTGAAATTGAAATCTAATTCTAGTATTAAAATACCGATAATAGGTAATGGAGATATTGATTCTCCGCAAAAAGCAAAAGATGCCTTTTATGCTTATAATGTAGATGGCGTTATGATAGGAAGAGCAGCTATTGGTAATCCTTGGATATTCAAAAATTGTTATAGTTTTTTAAATAATGATCTTTTATTGCCACCACCTACCATAGATGATAGATTGAGTGTATGTAAAAGACACCTCGATGAATTAGTAATGCTCAAAGGGGAACGTATAGCTATTATAGAAATGCGAAAATTTTTTAAATCTTATTTTAAAGGCATACCTAATATTAAACAATATAGGTTAGCACTATTAAATTCTACAAATCTAAATGAGATATATGATATTTTTGAAAGTATATCGAGATTTGCTATTAATCATAATTAATAGTTATTATAAAAATAAATTTAAAAAAAATAGAATCTATTTCATAATTTATTATTAATTTTGCAAAAATATGGTGGATGTAGCTCAACAGGTAAGAGCACCAGATTGTGGATCTGGGGGTTGTGGGTTCAAGTCCCATCATCCACCCTTAAAGTTTTATTTCTTATAAACTTATATTACATTAAACTATTTAAATAGATGATGATAGTGAAAGTGGTATATGTAGGTGAAATAAGAGATTTAGATGTTTATAACTTTACTAATTTATAATTTCTTATAATTTAAAAATAATAAATTTACATAATTTTGAAATTGAAATAAATAAAATTATAAGTTATTAGTTGAATTTAAGCATCTATTATCTTACATTTTCAACTAATGACATATTTTTTATAAAATCACTATCATTATTACACCGAGAATAGCAAAGACAGTACCTACTATTATGCTAAGTAATTTCTCATCAATCCTATTAGCAAATTTAGCAGCAAACAAGCATCCAATAACTGTACCAACAGAACCTATTAGAGATGGTTTTAATGGTAAATTAGCAGTAAGAGCATGTCCAATAGTGCCAGATGCAGCTGTAAATGCCATAATCAAATTAGATGTACCTATACCTATATGTAATGGATATTGCATTATAAAAACTAGAATTAATAAAATCATGACCCCACCTCCAGCACCTAAAATACCACATAAAATACCAACAAAAAAGCCTAGTATTAATCCTGTTAATGTAACATTAGATTTCAAAA
>JGI24713J26584_10000637_pt1 | contig 26760 bp, 21 predicted proteins | sample BioPla4DNA1_FD_26584 | JGI IMG/M metagenome (IMG submission 26584) | reverse complement strand
TGGGCAATTTAAAGCTTGGTACAAGCCTAAAAGAGGTTTTAATTCATTTGAATCCGCCAATAGACTTATTGCTACTTACATCTTCTTCTACAACTTCATCCGACCTCATTCCAGTCTCAATGGTCTCACGCCAGCTCAAGTCGCTGGAGTCAACTACTCGGAAAAAGAACGGCTATTCTGGCTTTTGGTAGCTTGAGTAATATTCAGATTTCAATGTTCATTCCGTCCTATACTACATCAGGACTATTTGTGCTGCCTTTTTTATTTTCCCAAGGCTTGCACACCACTTTTTTTCGTGTTATTTTACACTTAAGTCGTTTCCATTTGTAGGTTTTTTCTTTTTTAAACCTACCAGAGGTCTTTCAGGTCTCATTTCTTTCATACTAAGTTAACAGAGCCGAAGCATACACCTTTACGTTACGTCAATGTCAACAACTTTTTTCAAGGGAGCCTGCCTCCTGTTATCAGATGCCCGAGACGGTGAGGATATACTCATATCCCGGGATGGCTTGCGCGGATTTGCGGTCTTTCATGAAAACCGGGTCTTTCCCGTGGCGCAGGCCGGCCAGCCATATATGGCAGCATGCGATGCCCACATCCATCCTGTTGAACTTCTCATAAAACATGCCTGTCAGGCGGTTTAGGCTTCTGCAATAGACATGGACCTTATTCCCGCTCCTTATAAAATACCAGGGCTGGCTGTTGGTGGAGGACGGCGCAAGCCTCGCCGCCTCCAGGAAGGGATCCTCCAGGGCATTCGCTATCTTTTCGAGGGGTTTTCTTTTAAACTCGGACAGGCTTTCCCGGTAGGGGGAACCCATGGGCTTTCCAAAGGCCATGGCAATCACAAATTCCATGCCTTCCATAACGGGAATTTCCCTGGACGGTCTTGCAAAACCCACCCAGCATGATCCCAGCCCCATGGACGATAGGGCCAGGTCCATCTGCTGAAGGATGAAGCCGGCGTTTTCCAGATACCCTTCGGTGTTCTCGGATGAGAAAACAAGATAATGGGGAGCCTTTATCGCAAATATCCCGCGGATGGAGTCGCCCGGAACAATACTTATGTCAGTCCTGATATCATAAAGGGGTTTTAGACCAGGGATGAGGCTTGCTATCTTATCTGTTACCGAAGCCTCAAGGGGCGAAGTTTCATAGCTTCGCACAGATTTTCTCCTGAAAATGGACTGGTAGAGTTTGCCGGTATCCATTGCATCATCTCCTTTTCCTGGTATAATTATATACCAAATCATACAGTCCAAGCCCGCTTGTTTGCAAAAGGCCGGGGGACGATCCCCTGCTTGCGCGCATAACCAGGTCAGGCAAGGGAACAGCCCTCGCGCCGGTTTCCGGGATATGATTCACATATGCGCATAATTATGAGATAATTAGGAACAAATCAGCCGGTGCCCATGGCTGCAATTTGCACGATACAAGGCATGGGCAGCAGGAAAGGTAGTGCCGCCGTGGATATTTTTCTGCAGTCGTTTATAATCGGGTTTTCCGGGGCCATGATGCCCGGTTCCCTACTGACCTATACCATTGACAAGAGCATGAAATCCGGACCTAAGGCCGGATTGTTCGTGGCCTTCGGCCACGCTCTCCTGGAGCTTGTGCTGGTCATCCTTCTTTTCCTGGGCATCGGTAAATACCTGGAAACACCCGCGGTCCAGACTGTAATCGGCGGCCTCGGCGGGTCGGTTCTTATCTTTTTCGGCGCCGGTATGATCAGAGACGTGGCCAGGGGCAGGATTAACATTGAAATGAAGGAGTCAACCGCCTCCAAAAGCGGGGGGATAGTCCTGGGAAGCGCCTTGGTCAGCGCCTCCAACCCTTATTTTTCTGTCTGGTGGGCTGCCGTCGGGCTTGGGCTCATGATGAACGCGTACAATCTGCTGGGCCTTACAGGTGTTCTGCTGTTCTACACGGGCCACATCCTGTCCGACTTTACATGGTACACCTTTGTATCCTTTGTAATTGGAAAGACCAGGCGGTTCATCAACATGAAAGTCTATAAGGTGATCATTATCGTACTGGGGGCAGTACTCGCAGCCTTTGGCATCGGTTTTCTTGTTTCAGCGGTGAAAATGGTGCCATCTCTTATATAGCCCTGAGCAGCTATTACATAGCCCCGCTCACCATCCAGGCATCCTTGTCGTATCCGTCCTTAAGGGATTGGTTTGTGAACACACCATTTTTCAGATCATCAATGGCCCGGGACAGCATGAGCTTGATCCTGTTGAGCTGGTTTACCTCGCTGGCCCCGGGGTCGTAATCGATGGCCACGATATTGGTCCCGGGATAAACCCTTTTGAGTTCCTTGATCATCCCTTTTCCGGTAACATGGTTGGGAAGGCAGGCAAAGGGCTGCATGCAGATGATGTTATTAACTCCTTTTCTGATGAGCTCAACCATCTCCCCGGTAAGGAGCCACCCTTCTCCGGCCTGGTGCCCGATATCAAGGACGGTTTTCGCTCCCTCCGCGATGCTTTCAATGGTTTCGGGCTGGTAGAAGCGTTTGCTGGCCGAGAGCACTTCCCGGTACACCTGCCTGAAATACTCGATGATCCTGATGGCCGCCCTTCCCAGCAGCTGTGCCGTTTTATTGCCCGAAAGATACCTGTATTTGTAGTCCTGGTTATAGGCACAGTACAGGAGGAAATCGGTCAGACCCGGCATGACTGCTTCGGCTCCCTCATCCTCCACAATCTTTACCACATTGTTGTTGGCCGTGGGATGGAACTTCACCAGTATCTCACCCACCAGCCCGACTTTGGGCTTTGCAATATTGACGATCTCAAGTCTGTCAAATTCATCCACAATGCCCTGGATATTGTTTCGGAACACTGGCATTTCTGCCCCTGCCAATGAGCACCTGCAGGTTTCAACCCATTTTTCATAAAGAGCATTGGCCGATCCTTTGATCTTCTCATACGGTCTTACCCTGTACAGCACGTTCATGAGCAGATCCCCATAAATGAGTCCCATGATGGCACGCTTTAAAAGCCCCAGGGTAACCCTGAACGCGGGATTCTTCTCTATACCGCTGGCGTTGAGGGAAATTACCGGGACGTGTCCAAATCCCGCATCTCTAAGGGCTTTGCGCAAAAACGCTATGTAATTGGTAGCCCTGCAACACCCTCCGGTCTGGGTGATCATGACACTGGTGTTGTCAAGGTCATACTCACCCGATTTCAAGGCCTTTATGATCTGCCCGATCACGATTATGGATGGGTAGCAGGCATCGTTATTGACATATCTCAGCCCTTCATCTATGGCTCCGTGATCGATAGCAGGCAGGACTTTTACCTTATAGCCCGAAAGATTGAATACTTCCTCCAGGAACTGAAAATGTACCGGGGACATCTCCGGGGCCAGTATGGTATGCTTTGCCCTGTGTTCACGCAAAAATGGCACCTTGATGAACCGGGCTGAAACATCCTGCCTGGGAAGCTTCTTTCTCTCCCTTTCCAGTATGGCAGCCTTCAGGGAACGCAGCCTGATCCGTGCCGCACCCAGGTTGTTTACCTCATCAATCTTCAAAAGAGTATATATCCTGGACCGGGCCTTCAGGATCTCCTGCACCTGGTCGGCGGTAACTGCATCCAGGCCGCAGCCGAAGGAATTCAGCTGCACCAGCTCAAGGTCACTTTGCCCCGACACAAAGGAAGCAGCGGCGTACAGCCTGGAATGGTAAGCCCACTGGTCTACTACCCTGAGAGGTCTTTCCACCTTGCCCAGGTGGGCAACCGAGTCCTCGGTGAATACGGCCATTCCCAANGAATTGATCATTTCGGGTATCCCATGATTTATCTGGGGATCGATATGGTAAGGCCTTCCGGCAAGCACAATCCCCTTTATGCCGGCCTTCCTGATCATGCCCAAGGCTTCTTCTCCAGCCCTTCGGATGTCCTTCTTAAACGCCTCCTGTTCGCGGCAGGCCTTTTCCACGCTTGCGGCTATCTCCTGCCTGCTGATGCCGAAACCCGAAAGCTCACGCCAAAGCCTTTTAATCAGCCTGTTTTTATTGTCATAGGGCAAAAAGGGTTTCAGGAACAGGATGTTCCTCTCCCTCAACGCATCAATGTTGTTCCTGATGACCTCAGGATAGGATGAAACGATGGGGCAGTTGAAATGGTTGTCGGCATCCTTCTGTTCTTTTACCTCGCGTGTGATGCAGGGGTAAAAAATGACGCCTACGCCCTTCTCCACAAGATCCATAATATGCCCATGGGCCAGCTTTGCCGGGTAGCACACCGACTCCGACGGAATGGTTTCCATACCCTTCTCATAGAGGCCGGCTGATGACCTGCCCGACAGTTGAACCCTGAATCCCAGCTCGGTAAAAAAGGTAAACCAGAAGGGATAGTTTTCATAGATATTCAGGACCCTGGGAATGCCCACAACGCCCCTTGGGGCTTCGGATTCCGGCAGGGGTTTGTATCTGAACAGACGCTTGTATTTGTAGTCAAACAGGTTGGGAAGGCTGCCCCGGCTGGCGCCTTTGTCGGCACCCCTTTCACACCGGTTGCCCGATATGAAGCTCTCACCATTTCCGAAATCATGCCTGGTAAGCAGGCAGTTGTTGGCGCAAAGCCCGCATCGCGCAATGCGCCTGGACAGGCGGAAGGCATCCAGCTGTTCCGCCTTTGCCATCTGCGATACATAACCTTCCTGGTACCTTTCCCTCGCGATCAATGCAGCGCCATAGGCGCCCATGATTCCGGCGATGTCGGGGCGTATGGCCTCCTTTCCGGTAAGAAGCTCAAAGCACCTTAGTACCGCATCGTTATGGAAGGTACCGCCCTGGACGACTACCTTCCCGCCCAGTTCCTCCGGATTCTTCATCTTGATCACCTTGAACAGGGCATTCTTGACGACCGAATAGGATAAGCCTGCTGAGATATCCCCAGGGCTCGCCCCCTCCTTTTGCGCCTGCTTGACCCGTGAATTCATGAACACCGTGCACCTGGATCCTAGGTCCACCGGGTTCTTTGCCATCAGCGCTTCCCAGGAAAACGAACCGATATCCATACCGAGGGAAGCGGCGAATGTATCCAGAAAAGACCCGCATCCCGACGAGCAGGCTTCATTGAGAAGGATGCTTTCAATGCTTCCATCCCTTATCTTAAGGCATTTCATGTCCTGGCCGCCGATGTCCAGGATGAAATCCACGCCCGGACAGAAATGCTCCGCCGCCTTGTAATGGGCAATGGTTTCTATCTCGCCGATATCTATTTTCAATGCCGCCTTCAGCAGCGCTTCGCCATACCCGGTAACGGTTGATTGGGCAATCTCTATTTCTGCCGGGATCTGGCTGTACATGGCCTTTAAGGCATCAATGGCCGATTTTAAGGGGTTTCCTCCATTGCTGCCGTAATGGGAGTAAATAAGGGCGCCCTCTTCGTCGATCAGTGCTATCTTGGTGGTGGTGGAACCCGCGTCGATGCCCAGGAAGCATCTCCCCACGGCTTCATCGGGGCTTCGCCTCAATACCCTGTGGGCGGCATGCCTTTTTCTGAAATCTTCATAATCCTGCCGGTCCCTGAAAAGGGAAGGCAGGCGGGGTATCTCCTTTAAAGCGGCTCCGGCATTCCTGTTCAGCCTGTCCATCAGGATCCCGAACCTTACCGGAACCTGTTCGGACGCGGAAATGGCGGCGCCGACAGCCACAAACAGCTGTGAGTTTTCAGGCACGATGACCTGATCATCTTTAAGTTCAAGGGTTTCGATAAAGCGCTTCCTGAGTTCGGGCAGGAAGTGCAGCGGACCTCCCAGAAATGCTGTTTTACCCCGTATGGGCCTTCCGCACGCAAGCCCGCTGATTGTCTGAATTACAACGGCCTGAAAGATTGAAGCGGCTATGTCGTTTCTGTCGGCGCCCTCATTGAGCAGCGCCTGGACATCGGTTTTCGCGAAAACCCCGCATCTTGCCGCTACAGGATAAATTACCTTGTGGCGGCCGGCCATTTCATTGAGTCCGGCCACATCCACCCCGAGCAGGGAAGCCATCTGGTCGATAAACGAGCCTGTGCCCCCTGCGCAGGTACCATTCATCCTTTGCTCCAGGCCCCCGCTGAAGTATGTAATTTTGGCGTCCTCACCGCCAAGCTCGATAGCCACATCGGTTTCAGGGTAAAAGCGGCCGATGGCCTTAGATGCGGCGACCACTTCCTGTGTAAAGGGGACGCCCAACTGAATGGCGCTGTTCATTCCGCCGGAACCTGTAATGCTCATGGCTGTTTCGGCGTTTCCGACCAGGTGCCGGATATCATGGAAGATATCCCTCAGCTTCTTTCCGATCTCGGCATAATGCCTCTCATATCTGCTGAAAACAATCCCATCGGCCTGGTCCAGTATAACTGCCTTGATAGTGGTTGAACCAATATCAATGCCTATACGATACATAACCGCAACCGACCTCGCATTTTATCTTTTGGTTTCGTGCCTTCCTGGCAACCGTTGTCTATTTATTATAATACAAAAATTGAAAATACTTAAGCTTTCGCCGGATTGCCGGGCAAATCACCGGTGTTTTACCCGCCTCGCATCATACACCCGCCGTTTGCAGACCTCCGGCCGCGAGAACTTTTAAATAGCGTCCTTGCCCCTCAGATGATATAATTCTGGATAGGATACAGTTTGATTTAACCCGAAAAAGCCCCATGTACCCTTCTTTGATTATGGAGGTTCGAGATGCAAGACAGAATCCGGATACCCTGTATTTTTACCATATTTGGCGGAACAGGAGATCTTACCCGCAGAAAACTTATCCCCGCCCTCTATAACATGTCCGTGGACGGATTATTGCCCGATGAGTTTATGGTTGTCTGCGTTGGAAGAAAGCCCCTGAGCACTCAGGAATACAGGGACAGCCTCCTGGCATCGGTAACAAGCCACTCCTGTTATCCGGTCAGGACAGACATATGGGAATGGCTTAAAGAGAGGATACACTACTTCAGGATGAACCTGCCGGACCCCGACGGGTATTCTTCGCTGAAGGCACGGCTTGATGATCTGGACGAAAAGGCGGGTACACAGGGAAACAGGCTGTTTTACCTTGCTGTGGCACCCTCACTCTTTGAGCCCGTTATCTTAAACCTCCACAGGAACCGAATGGTGACCAATCACGGGTCCTGGCAGCGGGTTGTCATCGAAAAGCCTTTCGGCAGGGACCTAAAGTCCGCTGCTTTTCTGAACAGCGTTATAGAAAGCGTTTTCCCGCCGGAGAACATATTCAGGATAGACCACTACCTGGGCAAGGAGATGCTCAGGAACCTGATGGTGATACGTTTTGGCAATGCGGTATTTGAAAGCATCTGGAACAGCCGCTACATCGACAATATCCAGATTACGGCGGCAGAAACAGAGGGTGTGGAAAACCGCTCAGGCTATTATGAGAGCTCCGGCGCACTGAGGGACATGCTTCAGAACCACCTGTTGCAGCTCCTGGCATTGGTAGCCATGGAGCCTCCCATCAGTCTGGATTATAGATCCATCAGGGACGAAAAGGTCAAGTTCTTGAGGAGCCTTCTGAAGATGGACGACGAGGCTTTCAGGGGTCATGTTATCCGTGGCCAGTATGGCGAAGCCCTGCTTGACGGCGGGAAAACCGTCAGGGCATACCGCCAGGAAGCGGGAATAGATCCTGAATCCAATACTGAGACTTTCATCGCTCTCGGTATCCAGGCGGGAAATTTCCGCTGGGGAGGCATGCCCTTTTATCTAAGGACCGGAAAAAGGCTGCCGAAAAAGACAACCTATGTTGTCCTGGAGTTCAAGTCCATGCCTGAAATCCTTTATTTCAAGGAATACAGCGGTATGCAGCCCAACCTGCTTGAAATACGCATTCAGCCCGAGGAGGGCGTCTCTTTCAGCTTCAACGCCAAAAAACCCGGCCCGGGAAATGAAATAAACACCGTCAAGATGGATTATTGCCATAGTTGTGACTATGAAAACAATACTCCTGAAAGCTATGAGCGGCTGATAGCTGACGCGCTGCGAAACGACCAGACCCTCTTTACAAGCTGGGAGGAAATAGAAGCCTCCTGGAGCTTTGTGGACAGCATAGCAAGGTCCTGGGAGAAAGAAACAGTATCCTTCCCCAATTATATCCCTGGCACCTGGGGACCGACGGCTTCTGACGAGCTTCTGGCAAGATACCGACATCACTGGTGGAATTTATGACAGTAAAAAGGGAACCATAGCACAAAAATGGTTCCCTGTGTGTTTATACTCTCTTTTCAGCCGCAGACCACGTCGATCGGCTTCCCGTCAGGAATCCGGCGTGGTATTTATAAAGGTGTCAGGAGCGTTGGTGGTCACAGGCGGGCTTACAACCGGCGCCGCCGACGGTTTCCTCATTATGATCATCAGCAGGATAATAAGGATGATCGCGGCAATTGGTATGATCCATACAGGAAATCCGCCCCCGCCTATTTTGAATACCACCAGCGCGTTTTTGCCTTTGAAGCGGGCCACGTTTCCCTTCTCCAGATCCGCACCATGGGTGAGGTATTCAATGGTACCGGGGACAGTAATGGTCACCTCAATGAAACTGAAATCCTCTCCTCCGCTCATGGGTAAAAAGACCATATGCAGATCATCGGGAATATATTCCGCTGCCATTGCCTTTTCCCTTTTGTCCATCAATGCGTCCAGCCCGACTCCGCTCTCCCGGCGGTATTCCTTAACTGTACCGAAGAAGGCGCCCTCTTCCATCTCATTGATGTCTGAAATGGAGACTGTTACGGTTATAGTGTCGTCCTTCTTGTTTTCCTTCACGCTTTTCAGTACTGCAACAGTCTTTCCGGCCTTGGTGTTGGTTTCTTCCACTGATTGCTTGAATGATTCCTCAATCTGATCCACAGTCAAGAATCCGTCGAACTGGGATGCATCGATTATGTAGGCGGCCTCGCATGAACCGTCCTTGTTTACCTTCAGTTCCATGGAAATACATCCCGAGAGCAGCGCTGTTATCAATAATACAGTCAGAACAACAAACAGGGTTTTTACCGTTTTCATGGACTGATCCTCCTAAAAAACAAATCATTTCAGTCAATAAACGTCATGTATGCCTCTTATGTGATGTTATGCACCCATCTTATCACATATAAGTGTACATGTTCCATATATATAAATAATAAATCTGCGTTTCCATATATTTTTTCAGGATACCCTTCTAAAAGCTTTATGTCTGCGCCGGCTGTGAATAAATGATACCCGCGGGGTGAGAATATCAAATAGCCCGTTTGACTATACAAGGATAATACCGGCGTGTTCCCCCATGCATGGAAGATATGAAGGAGTGACCATTATGAAGCCATCCAACAAAGCTTTTGGAATAATCACGCTGTCGCTGAAACCAGCACTGGCGCTGGCGCTGGCATGCCTGACTCTTTCGTCCTGCGGCCAGGCTGAAAGCAAGGATCAGCAGGAGCAGAAGCAAAAGCAGGAGCATGAGAAAGCCATGATGATCCTTGAAGAGATAGAAACCGTAAACGAATCCATTATTCAGCTCCTCGAGGGCCCCGCAAACCCGGGGAAAGATGAAAACCGGAACCAACAGGGCAGCAAGCAGCCGGACCAGCGGCAAGAGGAGCAGGGCCAGCAGCAAGGGAAGGATCAGCCGCAGGGAGAAGACCAGAAAGGGAACGAACCGCAACAAGGAGAGGGACAGCAGGACCAACAGCAAGGCGGAGACCAGCAAGGCGGAGAGCAGCAGGACCAACAGCAGAAAGAGGAGGCCCAGCAAGGCGGGGAACAACAGGAAAAAGATATCGATGGCCTAAAGCCCCAGGATGCAATATGGGATGGTGTCAACCAAGACATCATAGAGCTTCATTCCCTGCTTAACGAATACATTCCGGCGGCTTCAAGGCTTGGCGCAAGCGCAGAGCTCGCTACCAATGCCAGTAATACCCTTAACCAGCTGACCAAAAAGGCTGAGGCCAAAAGCCACAACGAGGTTTTAAACGAAGCCAACAACCTCTTTAAAGCCATCTGCGACTATTATGCCCTGCACCAGGATAAAAGGGCTCCTGCCAAGCTCCTTCTTTTCCATGCCCGCAGGGTGATGCTTTCGGCAAAGGTCGGAGACTGGCAGACAGCCGTCACAGCAATGAACGATTTGGAAACTGCATGGAACACTCAAAAAAATGCATTTGGCGAGGAACAGAAGGATACCACAGCCATGCTGGACCTTTCTGTTTCCAATCTCGCGGGTGCTGTGGCGGAGAAAAACCAGAACCTTGTAGCAATTAAAGGACTCATCGTCCTCCAGAACATATCCGAGCTGGAAAAAAGCCTTGAAGAAAAATAATAACAACTGTTGTCTGTTCTTTCCGAATGTGGTATCATGCCTCACAGGGTTTTGCGCCCCGGATCCCGGAAGGTCATACCCGCTATAAACCATGGGAGGACTAGACATGTCGTTTGTTCAGGAATGGGCCAGCAGTATCCGTGAAATGCCGCTTATTTATCATTACGCGTTTGTCTTCATCATATCCATGATTCCGCTGATAGAACAGCGAGGCTCCATTCCGCTCGGCATCGCCCTTTTCGGCATGAACCCGTTTATGGCTTTCCTGGTGAGTTTCCTGGGAAGCCTTATCCCATGCCCGATCATTCTGCTCTGCTTTAACGCGGTTTATAAATGGATGTGCAAGTACGACTTCTTTAAGCCATTTTGCGATTTCCTGGACAGGAGAGTCAGAAAGAACTCCCCCAAGATTGAAAAGTACAAGGAAATCGGACTGATCACTTTTGTGGGCATTCCCCTGCCCACAACGGGCGTATGGACCGGCAGCCTCATAGCGGCCGTCCTGGGTCTAAAATTTGGCAAGTCGGTTTTCTGTGTAACCCTGGGAGCACTTATCTCAGCAATTGTTATCACAGTGCTTGTGGTCACGGTGGGCTGGCTTATGTAAAATATGGAACACCACGATTAAAAGGCGCCCGGAATATCTCCGGACGCCTTTTTGAATATTCATTTTACTTGGTTCCACCCCAACATTTGACGTAAAACCTGAATATTTAATTTACCCTCTGGATCTCCTCTTTGAGATCACGTCAAACGCCACGGCGATCAAAAGAACCAGGCCTTTGATGGTCATCTGTAAATCGATGCCCACGCCCATGATGCTCATACCGTTATTCAGAACACCCATGACCAATGCCCCGATGATCGCCCCGATAACCGTTCCCACACCACCGGTAACCGACGCGCCGCCGATAAAGCAGGCCGCGATGGCATCCAACTCGAAGTTCTGTCCCGCCACGGGAGAGGCCGAGTTGATGCGCGATGAGAAGCTGATCCCGGCAACGGTGGCCAGGACAGCCATGTTTACATATGTAAAGAACAGCACCTTGTTGGTATTAACACCCGAAAGCCTTGCCGCTTTCTCATTTCCGCCCATGGCATAGATGTAGCGCCCGGGTACCGTATTCTGCGTAAAAACGGTGTAGCCGGCCACCAGGGCTGCAATTATGACAAATATGACGGGTATGCCCTTGTACGCTGAAAGCCAGTAGGAAAGGAGCATTATACCGCCCATGACGATGATGGTCTGGATTATAAAGAACGGTGTGGGCGTGTTCTCAAAACCATACTTGGCACGTTCCTTGCGCTTTCTTGTCGCCATGATCACATACAGCAATGAAAACACCAAGCCCACCACGATGGTGGTCACGTTGAAACCGGCGCCAAAGAAGTTAAGGAAGTCCGGGACGAACCCGCCGCTTATAACCTGGTATTCCTTAGGATAAGGAGCCAGTGTCAGCCCCCTGAGGATGGTATTGGTAAGTCCTCTGAAGATAAGCATGCCGGCCAGGGTAACGATAAAGGCCGGAATACGGACGTAGGCAATCCAGAACCCCTGCCAGAGACCAATGAGAAGGCCCACTCCCAATGTGATCAAAATCGCCGGGAACATTGGCATCTTCATATTGATCATGAGACTGCCGGAAACAGCGCCGACAAATGCAACCACAGAGCCCACAGAAAGGTCGATATTGCCCCCGGTCAGTATACAAAGGGTCATACCGATCGCCAGAATCAGCACATAGCTGTTCTGGAGAACAAGGTTGGTGACATTCATCGGATAGAGCAGTATTCCGCCCGTAGCGATCTGGAAGAAGATCATTATGACCACCAGAGCGATGAGCATGGCATACTGGCGTATATTGTTTTTAATTGTTTTGCCGATGTTCTCCATTTGTCAAACTACCTCCCTGTTACTCTGCATAATACATTTCATTATACTTTCCGAAGAGGCTTCCTCCCGGGTAAGTTCACCCACCATACGCCCTTCATTCATGACATATATCCTGTCACAGATCCCAAGGATCTCGGGGAGTTCGGATGAAATGAAAATGATGGATTTGCCTTCATCGGCAAGCTGGTTGATAATGGTATATATTTCGTATTTGGCGCCCACGTCGATGCCGCGGGTGGGTTCATCAAGGATCAGCACATCAGGACGGGAGAAGATCCATTTACTCAGGACCACTTTTTGTTGATTCCCTCCGGAAAGATTGCCTGTTTTCTGCAGGATGCTCGACGACTTTATGTCAAGCTTTTTTCGGTATTCCTCGGCAACCAGGATCTCCCTGTTCTGATCGACAAATGACCTCTTGCTGATCTTTTTCAGGCTGGGGAGCGTTATGTTGTGCCTGATATCATCAATCAGGATGAGCCCGGCAGATTTCCGGTCCTCGGTAAGATAGGAAACGCCATGATCAATGGCATCGCGGACAGTATTGAACTCAACCTGCTTGCCATCTTTGAAAATCTTCCCTGATATTCGGGTTCCATAAACCTTGCCGAAGAGACTCATGGCAAGCTCTGTCCTTCCGGCTCCCATGAGCCCGGATATCCCCACAACCTCACCCCGGCGCACCTTGATGCTGACATTCTTGATTACTTTTCTGTCGGGGATCTGCGGGTGGTATACGTTCCAATCCCTGACCTCAAAAACCACCTCTCCGATTTTTGGCTCCCGCCTTGGGAACCGGTTGACCAGGGTTCTTCCTACCATACCCTTGATAATCCGGTCTTCATCTATGACATCCACACCAACCTTCAGGGTTTCAATAGCGGCACCGTCTCTCAGGATGGTGATGCTGTCCGCCACTTTCAGTACCTCATGGAGCTTGTGGGAAATCAGGATACAGGTTATCCCGTCTTTTTTCAGTTCCAGAATAAGGTTAAGAAGATTGTCGGAGTCCTCATCGTTCAGGGCAGCAGTCGGTTCATCCAGTATGAGGAGCTTTGCTTTTTTGGCCAATGCCTTGGCAATTTCAACCAACTGCTGCTTGCCCACCCCTATATCCTTCACCAGGGTCTGGGTGCTTTCGTTCAGCTTAACCCTTTTAAGGAGTTCCCTGGCCTCAAGCTGGGTTCGGTTCCAGTTTATAAAACCGCTCTTATGGCGTTCATTTCCCAAGAACAGGTTTTCGGCTATGGACATGTAAGGCTGAAGGGCAAGCTCCTGGTGGATAATGGCAATGCCCACCCTTTCACTGTCTCTTATATCCCTGAAAGCGCACGCTTTTCCTTCATATATAATTTCGCCGCTGTATGTGCCGTACGGATAGATACCGCTAAGGACATTCATGAGGGTCGATTTTCCTGCCCCGTTCTCGCCGACCAGGGCATGTATTTCACCGGCTTCCACCTTGAAATTGACATTGTCAAGGGCTTTGACACCGGGAAATATCTTCGTGATGTTCCGCATTTCCAGGATCGTTCCCAAGTTTCCTCATCCCCCTGTGTCTTTATTTTGCTGCTTATCCGGTGATGATCCAAGAAAAGTCCACCACCAAATAAAATCCCACCCCGCCAAGCAATTAAAAATAGCAGGTGGGGCCCGGGAACATTGTTGCCTTCACAATAAGAATCGGTTTAGAGACGGCAAAACCTGGGTTCTGCCGTCTCCAAAGAGGACACCCCAGGCGGGGTGTCCTGAAAGTCTTTACTGGATATCTGCCTCGGTGTAGTATCCGCTGTCTATGAGGAGCTCCTTGTAGTTGTTCTTGTCCGCGAATACGGGTTCACAGAGGTAAGACGGAACATTCTTCACACCGTTGTTATATGTCTCGGTGTCGTTCACAGGAACCTCCTTGCCCTGGAGTATGGCATCAACCATATCAACAACCTGCTTGGCAAGCGTCCTGGTGTCCTTGAACACCGACATGGATTGCTTGCCTTCGATCATAGCCTTTACATTGGGCTTGTCGCAGTCCTGACCGGTAAGAACCGGATAGGGCTTATCAGCTGTGCCGTAACCATTGCTGTCCAGGGAAGCAACGATACCTATGGCAAGGCTGTCGTTGGGAGACAGAACAGCGTCCAGTTTCTCTCCGCCGGAGTAGAAGGCTGTGATCAGGTTGTCCATCCTTGCCTGTGCAGTAGCCGATGTCCAAGCCTGTATGGCTATCGTGGAGAACTCGGTCTGCCCGCTGGGAACTCTGAGCTGCCCATTGTCTATGTACGGCTGGAGGATGCTCATGGCCCCGCCATTGAAGAAGTAAGCGTTGTTGTCATCGGGAGATCCGGCAAACAGCTCGATGTTGTACGGTCCCTTTCCTTCCTTCAGACCCAGGGCTTCTTCTATATATGTTCCCTGGAGTACGCCTACCTTGAAGTTATCAAAGGTAGCATAGTAGTCCACATGTTCGGTCTGCATGATAAGGCGGTCGTAAGCGATGACCTTGATCTTCTGGTCTGCCGCTTTCTTGAGAACATCGGTGAGGGATGATCCGTCGATGGAAGCTATAACAAGAACCTTACAGCCTTTCGAGATCATGTTCTCAAGCTGCTGGATCTGAAGGTTGACGTCGTTGTTTGCAAACTGGAGATCCACCTTGTAGCCCTTGGCTTCCAGCTCTTTCTTCATGTTCTCGCCGTCCTGATTCCATCTCTGGAGCGACTGTGTCGGCATGGCAACACCGATGAGATTGCCAGCTTCCTTGCCGCAGCCGGTCATAAACTCTTCGGGGGTATATTCTTCGGGGGAGTTTGGATTGCCAGCTTCCTTGCCGCAGCCGGTCAGCGTAATCATGCCGATCAACATGGTCAGAACAAGAAGCAATGACAGTTTTCTTTTCATTATTGACTCCTCCATTCCTGTTATTTTGGCCTTACACCTGTTCTAATTCTATATGAAGGAGCATTAATTATCCCTGGAGATAATTAAGGAAATGCTGGGCATTTTACCCTTATCACCAATTCTGTTCATATGCGGGGAGATTTTTAAGGTTAAAAAAATACAGACGGAACCCTTACTGGGGATTTTAGTATAGCATGGCTATTCGGCGCTGGGCCACCTGTCCCTGGGCACATTGATAAAGATGTCCTCCAGGCGGTGGAAGCCGTCCTTGACAATGGTATCCATCATGTTATCCACGGTTACCGCAATGGGCTCTATCTTGTAATAGGGCACATGGTATGTCCCGTCAAATATGGTCTCCCTTGTGTCCGGTTTCCCGCCCTTAACCATTTTGACCGCAGCCTCAGCCGCGGACTTGGCAAGTTTGTCAATGGGCTTGTAGGCGGTCATGAGCTGTGTCCCCTCAACAACGCGCTGACATGCCGAAAGATCAGCGTCCTGCCCCACCACGGCAACTTTCCCGGCGAGCCTTTTCTCCGAAAGGGCTTCTATCGCGGCATGGGCAAGCGTGTCGTTGGACGCGATGATGGCGTGGAGCTCCACTCCCTCTTCCAGGGTTTTCTCCACGCACTTGAAGGCATCTTCATATGCCCAGTCGATGGCCGATGTTTCATCAACTATCTTTATATCACCATTCCTGATATACTCCCTGAGCACGTTCATATATCCCTGGTACAGCATTTCGCAGTTGTAGTCGGTGGGGGCTCCCTTGATGATCAGGTAGTTGCCCTTCGGGACCTTCTCCACAAGCGCTTCGGCCTTTATCTCCCCTACCCTCACATTGTCAAAGGATATGTACAGGTCCACCCCCCCATCCCTGATCAGGCGGTCATAGCTGATGACCTTGATACCCGCCTTGTCCGCCATCCTTACCGCCTCGGCACTTGCCTCGGCATCATGGGGGATTATCACGAGTATGTCTATGCCCTGGTCTATCAGGTACCTGACCTGTTTCATCTGCTCTCCATGGTCATTATTGGCGTTCTGGACCAGCACCTCTGCGCCGAGTTCCTTTGCCCTCGCCACAAAGATATCCCTGTCTCTCTGCCAGCGTTCCTGGACATAGGAATCCACCGAGAGCCCTATCAAGATCTGAGATTTCCGGTCATCTCCGTCAGGCTGCGCCGGGTTCACATTTTCGGGCGAGCACCCGGAAGCCATCAGGACTAACAGGCTGACCAGTACAAGTATTCTTTTGCCAAGTTTTCTGCCAAGCAATGAAGACACCTCCTGGTTCTTCGTGCGGCGCTGATCCAATGGATTCTTTCATTCCTTGAAGCCGGACGGACTCAGCCCGGTCACCTTCTTGAATATCTTGCTGAAGTAATTGGGATCGTTATATCCCACCTGGTAGCTGACTTCCTTGATGCTGAGGTTCTGTTCCTTCAGAAGTCTTTTAGCTTCGGTTATGCGTACCCGGGTAAGATAATCGATGAAATTCTCACCTGTTTCTTCCTTAAAAAACCGGCTGAAATACTGCGGACTCAATCCTGTTGTCCTGGATACCTCCTCAAGGGAAATATCCCGGTTGAAATTGGCGTCAATATAGCTTTTGGCGGCGCTGATCAGGCGGTTGCAGCGCTTTGCTCTTGCCCCCTTGATCCCCAAGGTGATGACCTCAATCTGGGCCTTGCACCAGTTTTTCAGTAGAATCGGGTCTTCCAGGTCGAGAAGCTCCTTCAGGTAGCTCCTACCCTCCATGGCATCCTTGTCCTCGACGCCATATTCGAGAGCCTGACGGTGCAGCACTATCATCAGTTCCAGGAGCCTTCCCTTGATATCCTCAAAGGTAGACTGGGGGTTCGACGCCAGTTCATCGAATATTTGCGAGAACAGGGCCAGGCATTCCCCGGTTTCACCCAAAGCAGCCTTCTCCAGCAGCTGCTTTTCCTTGACGTTAAACAGGGGTTGATTGACCTTCGGTTCCTCGGGGATATCATGGATGTGCATTACCTCGTTTTCCTTGGCATGTTTTACCGCCCGTATTGATTCCGAGAAAGAAGCGAGGACATTATCGCTTTTCTGTATGCTTCCGATGCCTATGCGGAAGGACGAATCAACCCGCTTTGAAATTCTTTCAATTATGTATTTTCCGGCTTCAACCGCCTCCAGCCTCTCTGCGTAATCGTCATTATGGGCGGGGACAGGGACATAGCATATGATACGGTTGAGCATGACCGGCCCCACGATGCAGCTGTTGATACGGTTTTTGATGATATCCCTGAGCAGCGGATAGAAGGACTGGCTCAAAACGCTTGATCCTATGACATTGCCAAGGGTCCCCGACTGTTTTTGCTCCCCGAATTCCAGGGTCATAACATAACCCGGGCCTTCCGGGAGGTCCAGTATCCGCCTGTATTTTTCAAGTTCCTGGTTATAATCCTCATAAAGGAGTATGGAATAGATGAAGCCATGCTCCAGCACCGGCAGCACTCTTTCAAACTTCTCCTTCATCTCCAGTTCCATTTTCTTTTTCGCTCTTGCCGCAGAAATCCGCTGCTGTGTCTGCCTGATTATCTCGACGATCTTCGTGCGGTTGAGGGGTTTGAGCAGGTATTCCACTGCCCCCAGGTTCACCGCCTCCTTTGCGTATTCAAACTGCTCGCAGGCTGAAATAATGACGAACTCGACCTGGGGATAGACCGCCTTGATTTCCCGGATGGCATCGATGCCGTTGATGCCGGGCATGCGGATATCCATAAAGATCAGGTCCGGCTTAACCGCCTCGGCCTTTTCAATGGCTTCGCGCCCCGACCTGGCGGTTTCCACCACCACCACGCTGTCGAAATTCTTTTCGACTATGTACTTGATCGATTCGATCACGATATTCTCGTCGTCAACCACCATTATTTTAAGCATGCAGGTATTCCTTCTTCCTTCTCACGCAGATTTTGGGAATGCTGATAATGACTCTTGTACCGCCGGGTCTGCTGCTTACGATATCCAGGACATGCTCATAGTCGAAGAAGTTCTTAAGCCTCAGCATCACATTTCTGGTACCGATACCCGTGGTATGGCCCACATACCCGGTAGGCCTATCTTCCTCGGTGTTATCGCCGAGTATCTGATTGATCTTTTCCGAGGTCATTCCCACACCGTTATCCTCTACTTCAATTGTGTATTTATCATCGTCATCCCTGACCCTCAAGGTGATGGTGCCTCCCGATTCAAGCTCGCTGATCCCATGGATAAACGCGTTTTCTATGATGGGCTGAAGCACCATGCAGGGCACCGGGATGTCCAGGATGTTCTCATCCACTTCCTGGAGATAATTGATCCTGTCGGCATACCTGACCTTCAAAAGAGCTATATAGTTGTTTATGTTTTCGATCTCATCCCTTAAAGTCACAGGGCTGTCCAGGCTTCTCATGTTGTAGCGGAACAGGTTTGAGAAGCATTCTATGAAAAGGTAGGTCCTGTCGGCTTCTTCAAACATGGCAAGCTGCGCGGCGGCATTAAGGGTATTGAAGATAAAGTGGGGATTTATCTGCGACTGCAGCGCCTGGAGCTGGGTTTCCTTCAGATGGCTTTTTATCAGGATGTTCTGCATCTCCTGTTCATTCAGCCGGGTTTCAAGCTCGGCTTTCTCCCTGATGGCCGCAACCTGCGCCTTGATGCTTTCGGCCATGCGGTTGAAGGCATCGGCCATGATTCCTATCTCATCGTCGCTGTCAACTTTGACCTGTTCGACGTCGTAATTGCCTTTTGATATCTCGTTGGCGGCCTTGGCAAGGCTGATAATGGGTTGGGTGGTTTTAAATGTCATCCTCAGGATGAATACTATGTTGAAGCCGATGATGGCAAGGATGATAAAAAGGTTCACCAGCAGTATGTACCCCAGCCGTCCCGCGATCAGGGTATAGACCTTCGTGTTTTCCTGGAACAGGTTCTGTGTCAGCCTGTTGATGTAGAGATTGATATAGTCATAAACCTTACTGGCTTCAGAATGGTTCTGGATATATCCTTCAATATCCCTGCCGCGCTTGGCTTCCACGGCGGCGTCGCTGTGGTCCAGGTAGGTCATGATCATGTTGCCTATATCGTGCAGCAATATCCCGCTTTCGGTATCCTGGACCATGCCCATTATGTCTTCGCCTGTTGCTCTCAGGCTGGCTGAATACCTGAAATAATCCTTGAGGCTTTCGGAATGGCTGGTCGCCAGGTAGCTTTCAAGAGTGCTGTGGACATTGACCACGTTTTCGCTGATATCGCTCAGGTACTGGTTGTTCTCAAAAATGGCATCCATGCCCGAGGCCAGCATCTGCGCGTTGAAATATGACAGAAAGCATGCCACGGCCATAAGAAGCGTGGCCAGCATAAAGTAAAGGATAAGTTTTCTTCTGATCCGGTTAAGCGATAATAATCTTATCAACCTTTTCATGGCTTTTCCTGGTCCTCACCGGCATTCCTGTTCTGGGTAAGCATGTAATCCCCTATATTGTTGACAGTGACCACCCTTGCCCCCGTATCCACGTAGTCCGATGTGGTCCTGTTTTTCTTGATCTCAACCAGGGACCGGATGCTTTCATATCCTATCTCGTAAGGGTTGGCCACGACCGTACCGTATATAACACCCTTTTCAATGTACCTGAGGATTTCAGGCGAATCGTCATAACCTATTATGGTGATCTGGCCCACCTTGTTGAGATCCACCAGGACCTGGGCGGCACTGATGGTATCCCTGGCGCTGGTGCAGATAACGGTGTCCACTTCGGGGTAATCGATGAGTATCCTCCTGGTAACCTCTTCGGCGCTGAAGAATCCGGCACTGGACGAAAAAGTCCTTATGGTCATGCCATCCATATCCTTAAGGGCGTCCCGTGTGCCTGCAATGCGGAGGCTTTGCGGAACGTTCACGGTCCCGTCGATATAATCGCTGAGGATAATGGCTATATTGGCCTCCTCCCCCATTGCCTCCAGGACCAGTTTACCTGCTTCGAGGCCAAGGTTGAAAGTATTGGTGCCCACATAGGCATTGCGTTTGCTGCTTTTTGCCTCGGCTTCCACGGTGATGACAGGAATGCCCGAATCAACGGCTCTATTGATAAGGGGCGTGAACTTCTCCTCGTCAAGTACATGGGTAACAATTCCGTCCACCTTGGACGCGATGGCTATATCAAGGTACATCATCTGCTCATCAAGGTTTGTAAAGCGCGGGATATTGAACTCGACAGCCACATTGAAATCCTCGGCGGCAGAAAGACAGCCTTCCTTTACGGATTGCCAGAAAGTATCGTCGGTCTGCCCGATGACCGCAAAATGGTACTCAGGTCTATCCCCGTTTTTCCGGAACACATTCCTTCCTTCAAGCAGGCTCAGGCTCTGGCTTCTAAAATAACCGACCGAATAGACGACTAAAAGCCCAAAAACAAGGATCGCCGCCACAACTACGATGGCAAAAGCCCTTTTCATGCCAACCACTCTTTGCTTGCCAGGTTATTGGCTTACTTCTCGATTAAATAAATTATAACATAAAAATACAATGGCATGGCAAGCTGGTTTCGCAGCCGTGCAGCACAGCGACCGGGCTTTAAGGGATCCCTGTCCGGCTGTCATGGCTGCATGAAGTGTTTGTTACCTTCTGCCTTATATCCCTCAATCCCTGTTGTAGAAGGGCGCGTATTTCGCGGCCGCCTTGACGGCTTCAACCATACTGACCTCCCTCGCCTTTCCCGTACCGGCGATATCGAAGGCCGTCCCGTGGTCCACCGAAGTCCTGAGAAAAGGTAAGCCGACAGTCAGGGAGATGGTCCTGTCAAAATCCAGGGTCTTGGTCGCGATATGCCCCTGGTCGTGGTAGAGGGACAGGACCGAATTGAAACGGCCCGACAGGGCCAAATGGAATACCGAATCCGCGCTGACCGGTCCTTCCACGTCATAGCCCTGCCTTCTGGCTTCCTCAACGGCCGGCGCTATGTGTTTTACTTCCTCATCGCCGAAAAGGCCATGCTCCCCGCAGTGGGGATTAAGGCCGGCCACCGCCATTGTTCCTTCATTTATGCCAAGCCGACGGAGTGCCTCACCGCACCTCTTGATATAATCCAGGAGCCTTTCTTTTGTGACCAGGTCACAGGCTCTTCGCAGCGAAACATGGCGGGTCAGGAAAAACACCCTGAGGTTTCTCACCTCAAACAGTGTAAGGGGATCATGGGTTCCGGTAAGCCCGGCCAGGATCTCTGTATGTCCGATATAGTTTATCCCCGCCGCCTTCAGCGATTCCTTGCTGATGGGCGGGGTGGCGATGGCGTCCGCCTTCCTTTCAAGCGCAAGCCTGACCGATCTTTCTATGAAATCAAAGGCTGCCCTGCCCCCCATGGCCTGGACCTTCCCTATTTGCAGGCTTTTAGTATCCACGTTGGCAAGATCGATCAGATCTATCGTACCAGGGTTGTAAAGCCCGTCCCCCGGATCGTCCGCAAAGCGGATATCCGTATCCAGTCCGCAAAACCCCAGGGCTTGTCGTGCCACCCTGCCGTCACCAACCACAAGGGGCCTGCTAAGCTCATAGAGTTCCCTGCTGGCAAGGGCCTTGACAACGATCTCGGGACCGATGCCCGCAGGGTCTCCCAGGGGTATCGCGATGAGCGGTCTTTTCATGCTGTCCTCTCCTCTTATCCATAAAATACTTCCCGCTGCCGTTGTCAGCTCTTCGTCCCATTTGCCAGGCATTCGGGGCAGAGCCCGTAGTAATAGACATTCTTTTCACGGACGAGGAAACCGTCCAGGTCGTTTGTGTCAATGGCGGCGCTCCTGAAACAGAAGTCGCGGATCATGCCGCACTCTTCGCACTTAAAATGCCCGTGGCAGCTCATATCCGCGTCATAGCGGGTTTCGTTCTCCTCTATGGTAAGCACCCTGGCGATATTGGATCTGACAAACAGGTTCAGGGTATTGTATACCGTCGTTTTGGAAAGGGTGGGAATCTCCTTCACCAGCGCGGTATAGATCTCATCCGCGGTAGGATGGCTCTTCCTTGACATCAGGTATTCCATGATCCTGATCCTCGCATAGGATGGCTTTATATTTTCCTTCAACAGCATGGAACAGATGATCTCTGTCTTGCCGCTCATATTTATCACATCCTTCCCGGTGTTGCTGTTTCCATTATACCATAGTATTGTACTGATTACAATTTTAATGTTGTTACATCCATGTGGTTCCTCGTTCCCATAGGCCGGCCCTATTATTCTTCCCATGAGGCGGGCCATGGTTTCGGTCCCGCCCGGGCGAAAAACGGCCGGCAGGCTTGCCTTTTTTCATGTATAATAGAGAAATAGGCATTCATCTATGAACGGGGGTATGGCCATGTTTGAGGATTTCAAGAAATTCGCCATAAAGGGGAATATTATCGACCTTGCCATTGGTGTCATCATCGGCGGGGCTTTCGGAAAGATCGTAACATCACTGGTCAATGATATCCTGATGCCCGCCATAGGGATCCTGCTGGGGAAAATCGATTTTTCCGGCCTTAGCCTCACGGTGGGCGACGCAGTCATAAATTTCGGGCTGTTCATCAACAACGTGGTGGACTTCCTGATCATCTCGTTTTCCGTCTATTTCGTGGTTAAAAGGATAAACAGGCTTACCGGCAGGGACAAAAAGGAGGATCCCGCGCCAACCACGAAGAAATGCAGGTATTGCTGCTCCGAGATCGCGATTGAGGCCATAAGGTGCCCCCACTGCACATCCGTGCTTGAAGGGGAAGAAACGGAGTGAAACAATTGACCGGCATGGAACCGTTATGGTATTGTTGGTAGGGAAAGAATACCCATCGATGATCACATACTGATATTTTACGTTTCAGAGGTTCATTATGACTAAAATCGGTTTTGACAACGAGAAATACCTTCGCCTGCAATCCCAGAAAATTCTTGAGAGGATCGCCCTGTTCGGCGGAAAGCTGTACCTTGAGTTCGGGGGAAAGCTGTTTGACGACTACCACGCCTCGAGGGTTCTCCCGGGTTTCCAGCCCGACAGCAAGGTAAGGATGCTGCTGCATCTCAAGGAACAGGCGGAGATCGTCATTACCATCAACGCCGACGACATTGAAAAGAGCAAGCGCCGCGGAGACCTGGGGATTACCTACGACATGGACGTGCTCAGACTTATAGACGCGTTCCGCGAAATCGGGCTTTATGTCGGGAGCGTGGTCATCACCCAGTACCGTTCCCAGTATTCCGCCGACCAGTTCCAAAAGAGGCTTGAAAGCCTCGGCATGAAGGTATACAGGCATTATCCCATACCCGGCTATCCTTCCAATGTTCCGCTTATAGTAAGCGATGAAGGTTACGGCAAGAACGACTATATCGAAACATCCCGTTCCCTGGTGGTGGTAACCGCCCCCGGTCCCGGAAGCGGCAAGATGGCGGTCTGCCTCTCCCAGTTGTACCATGAGCACAAGCGCGGAGCAGAAGCCGGGTACGCCAAGTTCGAAACCTTCCCCATCTGGAACCTTCCGCTGAAGCATCCGGTCAACCTGGCCTACGAGGCTGCGACAACCGACCTTAACGATGTCAATATGATCGACCCCTTCTATCTCGAAGCTTACGGCGCGACAGCCGTCAGCTACAACAGGGATGTTGAGATATTCCCGGTTCTTAATGCCATCTTTGAAAAGATCAAGGGGCAGTCCCCATACAAGAGCCCTACCGACATGGGCGTAAACATGGCCGGTTACTGCATTACCGATGACGAGGTTGTGTGCCGGGCGTCCGAGCAGGAGGTCATACGCCGGTATTACAACACCTCTTGCGCCGTCCGCCAGGGTCTTGCCGAAAAAGCCGAGGTATACAGGCTTGAGCTTTTGATGAAGCAGTTGGGCATATCCTCGAAAGACAGGCCCGTGGTAGGCGCGGCCCTTGCGCGGGCTGAAGAAACCGGCGGACCCGCGGTTGCGATCCAGCTCGATGACGGGCGCATAGTCACCGGAAAAACCTCTCCCCTCCTGGGAGCTTCGGCTGCAGCCCTGCTTAATGCCCTGAAGGAACTGGGCGGCATTCATCATGACATACACCTGATTTCACCCATCGTCATCGAGCCGATCCAGGTGCTGAAGATAAACCACATGGGCAACAGGAATCCACGCCTTCATACCGACGAGATACTGATTGCCCTCTCCATCTGCGCGGCGACCAATCCCACCGCGGCCCTGGCTCTGGAGCAGCTTCCCAAGCTCAAGGGCTGCGAGGCCCATTCCTCGGTTATCCTGTCAAGGGTTGATGAAAACGTGTTCAGCAAGCTGGGCATCAGCCTGACCTGCGAGCCGCAGTACCAGACAAAGAAGCTGTATCATAAGTGACGGGCGGACAAGCTTCCGTTCCCCCTGACAAATTCCAGGAGGTGATCGGTATGCCTTTTTATGATTTAAAATGCAAGTGCGGCGAAGTGTTCAACGTAATGGCCTCCATGAGCGACAAGGAGAACAGGAGGATAAAATGCCCCAGGTGCGGCAGCGTTGATCTGGAATCAGTGTTTTCAAACGTGAACGTCATACAGTCCAGGAGCGCCGCCAAAAGCGAATGTCCCAACATACACCGATGCGGCGGCTGCTGCCCTATGGAGTGACGCGGGTTGCCGCCGCCAGTCCTTATTTGCGCTCAAAACCCGTCAACAGGGCATTGAAAAGCCGGGGAAACTGCATCCCCGGCTTCTTTTATGGCTGGCATGCCCCTGCTCCAGGCCTGTCAGGTAATCGGCGCAGGGTTGAATATGCATATGTCGTTGGCAATCCCGTACTTTTCGGCGGCCGGCATGACTTCCCCGCTTGCTGCCCTGATTATGTAGTCAAAAAGCTCCATGCCTTTTTTTTCTATCGAGGATTCACCCGTTGCAATGGTTCCCGCATCTATATCGATGAGATCCTTCCATGTTCTTTTAAGGCTTGTCCTGGAAGAAACCTTTATCACCGGCGCCGCCGCCAGTCCGTAGGGCGTGCCGCGGCCCGTGGTGAATACCTGCAGGGTAATGCCCGAAGCCAGCTGCATTGTGCCGCATACAAAATCGCTGGCGGGTGTTGCCGCGAAGATAAGTCCCCTTCTTTCAGGCTTCTCTCCGGGTGATAGCGCCTCAACAATGGGCGCCGTGCCCGATTTGGCAATCGACCCCATCGCCTTTTCGACTATGTTGGATAGCCCGCCTTTTTTATTGCCAGGTGTGGGATTGGCGCTGCGGTCCACCCTTCCCTTTTCCAAGTAGTCGTCGTACCAGCGCATCTCGTCTGCCAGCTTTTTGCATACCTCTCTGCTTACACATCTTTCTGCCAGGATGTGCACCGCGTCCCTTACCTCGGTTACCTCGGAAAACAGCATGGTGGCCCCCGCCTTCACCAGCAGATCGGAGGCGAATCCCACCGCCAGGTTTGCGGTTATGCCCGAGAAGGAGTCGCTGCCGCCGCATTGGNCCCCTATGCACAGCTCTGACAGGGGGAGGGTCTCCCTTTTCCTTTCATTAAGTCTCTTCAGCTTACTTTCGGCCATTTTTGAGATGGCGCCTATCATGGCTTCAAGGCCTTCAAGCTCCTGGAGGACTATCACGTTGTCCCGGTTATTGTCTTCCTCTCCCAGTATCCTGTCCGCGGTGAGTTTTTCACAGCCAAGGGCGACCACCATTATCTCACCGCCGAAATTGGGATTATCCATCAAGTTCTTAATGGCCCTTATGGGTATTGCTGCATCGGGAGCGTCTATGGCCACCCCGCAGCCATAGGCATGGTTTATGGGAACTACGGCATCCACGTTCGGATACCTTGGGAGTATCTCTCGCCTGATCCTGTCCACGGCTATGTTGAGCACACCCGCAACGCACTGGACCGTGGTAGTGATGGCCAGTATGTTCCGGGTCCCCGCAAAACCGCCCTTGGGGTTCCTGTAACCCTCAAACGTGGTTTTAGGTGGCGTATGGGGAAAGTCCCAGCCTGCCATGGCGCTAAAAGTCATCCTGGTGACATCGGGGGTCGGAGGCAGCTTCAGCATGCTCTCGTTTACCCACTCCCCCTTCCGGATATTACGCGCCGCATAGCCCAGGGTTGTCCCGTAGCGGATGATGGGAGCGCCAGCAGATATGTCTTCCAGCGCAATCTTGTGTCCCCGGGGTATGTCCGACCTGGCGCAAACACCGTCCAGGAAAGCCGTTTCCTTTTCAATATCGTTTATGGCAACAGCTACATTATCGGCACTGTTTACCTTGACGAACCCGTCCATTAACATCCTCCTTCCGAACGGAGCAAGGGGACAGGACTATGCACCATCCGCCCCTATCACCTTACAAGGCAGGGCCTTTTGCTGTCAAACTTCCAGCCGGGTATCAGGTACTGCATGGCCACGGAATCGTCACGGTCATGGGAGTCCATTTTATTGTACAGCTCGTTGGCCTTCATAACCCGGTCCATGTCGATGTCTATACCCAGCCCCGGCTCATCGGGTATCCTTATCCTGCCGTTTTCAATCTTCATGGCATTCTTGCAAAGGTCCTGCCCGTCCTGCCATATCCAGTGGGTATCCATGGCAGTTATGTTACCGGGCGTCGCCGCAGCCGTATGAACGTACATTGCCAGAGTTATGTCGAAATGGTTATTGGAATGGCAGCCCCATGT
>JGI24713J26584_10000628_pt1 | contig 26944 bp, 27 predicted proteins | sample BioPla4DNA1_FD_26584 | JGI IMG/M metagenome (IMG submission 26584) | reverse complement strand
ATTACGAAGACCTTCTTTTCAGCAAGTACAACATCCGCACTGACTTGGCTTTGGAATCTCACCAAGCGGTGATTGAGCGCGAGGGGCCCCCTGAGCTGCCGGGCGTGAAGGTGCAGACGGAAGAAGAAGCAGGCATTACCGTTACCCGCATCGTTGTGGAAAACGACATTGGTGCCCGCATGATGGGTAAGGCTCCCGGCAATTATTGTACCATCCAATCCAGCGGTTTGCGTGAACACAACCGCGATCTGCATGAAAAAACGGCCCAACTTCTGGCCAAGGAAATCGAATGGTTTTTCCAACAAGCGGAGCTTGGCCCTGAGGACACCGTTTTGGTGGTGGGCTTAGGCAACTGGAATGCCACCCCCGACTCCCTCGGACCCAAAGTTTTGGAGAACCTCATGGTCACCCGCCATCTATTGGAGATGTCCCCTCCAGAGCTGCGCAAGGGCCTGCGCCCAGTGGCCGCCTTAGCCCCCGGCGTGCTCGGCCTCACCGGCATCGAAACGGGAGAGATCATCATGGGTGTGGTTGACCGCATGGGTGCCAAAGCTGTGATCTGCATTGACGCCCTGGCCAGCCGGAGTGTGGATCGCTTGTGCAGCACCATTCAGATCTCCGACACAGGCATTCACCCCGGTGCCGGCGTGGGCAACCGTCGTCTGGCCATCAACAAGGAGACTCTGGGTATTCCGGNGATTGCCATAGGAGTGCCCACTGTTGTACACGCGGTGACCATCATCTCCGATGCCATGAACCTCTTGGAAGGTGGAGGTCACGACCCCGGCAGCAGCGCCGACGGGCAGCCTNCCCGCACCGAGTTCAAGATCGATCCTCAGGCCTTGTTGGGCAAAGAACCCAGCAGTCCAGCGCCAAAGCCGTCAGTTGATCGCAGGCAGCTCATGAGCCAGGTGCTGGATCCCTACTTCGGCAGCATGATCGTGACCCCCAAAGAGATCGACCTGCTCATCGATGAGGTGGCTGATGTGGTGACCGGGGGGCTGAACACTGCCTTCCACGAAGGCATGGACTACGGTGAAGTGTTCAAGTACTTGAGCTAATGGGCTCTGCCCAATGGTTTGCTGACCAGGATATGCCCGCCGATGGACTCCACAACTTCCCCTTCCACCAGAATCTGTACCTTCTCGATGTCCGCGAACTCTGTGAGGGTGTTGACAATGGCGGTCACCAGGTACGACTCCAGCAGGGCGCCTCCGTTGAAGTCTGTAATCAGCTCGGCACTGAAATCGGCGGAGGCCAGCCCGTCCTGGACGGTGAGGCCCAAAAGCCTCACGCTTTGGGGCACTGAGGAGAACAGCTCTTCATCGGTCAAGGGGCCGTTGATCAGCGCCTGCAGCGCAGCTGCGGGGCTCGCGGGCCCCCCTGTTCTTCGCTGCACTGGGACAAGGTGAAACTCTGTAGGTTCAGATTTAACCAGGTAGATGGTGACAAAATCCTGCTCGGGCTCCGCCTGGCTCTGGGGTGCCGCAGTCTGCTGGGTCTTCTGCAAGGAGAACAGCGTCCAAAGCGCTGCCACTAACCCCAGGGCCAGCACGACAATGAGAATATTTCTGACCGCACGCATGCGCTCATCCCTTCTCTCGGGAGAATTGGCTACTACGAGTCTATCATACTTTCCCTGGCAGAGGAATATAGTGCCAAGAGAAGAGGTGGTGACATGCGGTTGCGCCTCCGCCGGGTGTACAAGAGAATTCGCCGCCGCACCAGTGCATTGGGGCAGGAGTTCCAGATTATCCCGCTTATGCTGCTAGCACTGCTCTTCCTTTCCCTTTCTCTGAGCGGCTATCATCTGCTTCTTCAAGACAAAGGCTTCGATCACTCCTTAGCCAGATCCCTTCTCCACCTGGGCATGCCTGCACTAGGCGGGGCTCAGCCGGATCGCCAGAGGTTGGACCTCAGCCTGTTCCTCTACTGGTTGACCAACTTTGACTTGGCCGACCCCCTGCACATGGTGGAGTCTGCACTGCCCTTTTCACCCGAAGTGGTGGTACATATGCGGGTTTGGGAAGACAGACCCTTCGTGTTCATCCAGGAGCTGTCTTTTGCCCCTGACCCGGTCAGGCCCCCGCTCACTCCCGGAACCGGGCCGGAGCGCGGGGAGACACCTAAAGCCGCCGCCAAGGTCTTGATTTACCATACCCACACTTCAGAGATGTATCTAGGACGAGCCCCGGAAGGAAACGAGGATGCCAGCGCCCATTACAAGTTCCGCAGCCTGGCTGATCCCACCGTCACCGGGGTGATGGCCGTGGGGCGCCACCTATCCAACGCGCTGACCAGCCTCGGCCTGCAGGCCGTCCATGAAACCAGGATCCATACCCTGCCCAGTATCAACAACTCCTACAGCAACTCGGAACGGACAGTGCGGGAGATTCTGGGCAGGCAGAAGGACTTCGATCTGGTCATTGATNTGCATCGGGATGCNGGCGTGCCCAACCCAACCATCAAAATCAACGGCCGAGATGTGGCCCGCATCGCCATTGTGGTGGGGACCGCTCAGAACATCCCTCTGCAGCACCCCCATTACCAAAAAAACTTGGACCTGGCTTACCAGATCAAGAACGCTTGCGATGCCCTCTATCCCGGGCTCATGCGTCCAGTGCAGGTGCATAAGGAAGCCAGGTACAACCAACATCTGCATCCAGCCAGCCTGATTTTGGAAATCGGGTCAGTGGATAACACCTTGGAAGAAGCGCTCCTAGCCGCTGAACTGCTGGCCAATGTTTTGGTTCGCATCCTCTAACAGGATTTTGCCCAGGGAAGGAGAATGATTCAATTTGTTGTTAGGAAGAGGAGCGAGTAGTTTTGGAAACAGAAAACAGAGCACAGGTTACGCGCGCAGCGACCATAGTCATGGCGGCCATTTTAGTCAGCAGGATTCTCGGGTTCTTACGGGAACGGGCCGTGGCGGAGGTTTTCGGCAGGACAGCGGCCACGGATGCCTTCTTTGCAGCCTTTGCCCTGCCTGATCTTATGTACCAGCTTTTAGTGGGTGGGGCGCTGAGCTCCGCTTTTATTCCGGTCTTTACACAGTATCTGGCGAAGGATGAAGAAAATGAAGCCTGGCATGTGGCGAGCATCTTTCTCAACGCCACTTTTTTANTACTGCTCGGGCTCATGATCCTGGGAGTAATTTTTGCCCCCGTTTTGGCGCCCCTGGTGGGAGTGGGCTTTACCGGGGAGCACAAGGACCTGTTGATTCTCCTCATGCGCGTCACCTTTCCTGCGGTGTTCTTCACCGCCTTGGCAGGTTTGTGCATGGGTGTGCTCCATTCATACAAGAGCTTCCTGCGTCCCGCTGTGGGTCCAATCATTTATAACCTCAGCCAAATAGTGGGGGCTTATCTGCTGGGTCCTATAATTGGCATCATGGCCATGGCGGTAGGTACCGTGGCCGGTGCCGCGGGCAATTTCGCGGTACAGTTTCCAGAAGTCTGGCGCAGGGGAGTACGCCATTATCGGCGCGCTTTGGACTTCAAGCATCCGGGTATTCGCCGCATGCTGCAGCTGATGCTCCCTGCTATTCTGGGCCTTTCCATTGCTCAGGTGAATGTGATCGTCNGCCAGAATCTCGCTTCGACCTTAGAAGAGGGTTCGATTGTGGCTCTGCGACTGGCCAACCGGCTGATCAACTTCCCCCTGGGGATCTTCGCCATGGGCATNTCCACTGCTGTTTTCCCCACCTTAGCCACCCTCGCCGCCAAGGGCGAGAGGCAGGAGTTCATCCGCACCCTGGGCTTCGGCTTGCGCATTGTGTCCTTCATCACTATCCCCTCCGCCGTGGGCATGGCCGCCCTGCGCGTGCCCATCGTCCGCCTGCTCTTTGAATCGGGGGAGTTTACTGCCCTGGACACGGCAGCCACCGCCTTTGTCCTGCTCTTTTTTGTGCCCGGGCTGTTTGCCCAAGCCGCTCTGCAGGTTACNACCAGGGGGTTTTACTCCCTNCAGGATACCAAAACTCCGGTGAAGATAGGCTTCTGGACTGTGGTGATCAATCTGCTGCTCAGCCTGGCCTTTCTGAGGTGGACTGAGCTGGGGGCTGGCGGTTTGGCGCTGGCCTATTCCTTAAGCTCCATCTTCAACGTGATCCTGGCCCTGGCCATTTTGGGGAAGCGGCTCCCGGCTCTGCTGAACCTGGAGCTGCTGGCCACCGTGGGTAAGTCGTCCGCCGCTTCTGTCCTCATGGGCATCTGCGTCGCCTGGACTTTTTCTGCTCTGGAAGCTGGCCTGGCCATCCAGGGCAAGTTGGGCGAGGCAGTCCAGACCCTGGGTGCCATCACCCTAGGGGTGCTGGTTTATCTTATCTTGGCCGCAGTGCTGCGCATGGATGAGGTCCGGTTCGTCTGGGGTCTGATTAAAGGCAAGTTGAAGCGGCGCCGAGGAGCCAAGGAGGAAGGCTAGCTTCCAAGTGAGGACTCATTTTGCAATTGGCTGGGCCTATGTTATAATATCGGCAGGCCACTATTCTGTGGAGGAATTGGTAAGCGTATGGTCCAAAAGAACATTCGGAATTTTTGCATAATTGCCCATATCGATCACGGAAAATCTACCTTAGCGGATCGCATCCTGGAGGCCACCGGCTCCCTAAACCAGCGGGAAATGACTGACCAGGTTCTCGATTCCATGGATTTGGAGCGGGAGCGGGGCATCACCATCAAGCTCAAGGCCGTCCGCTTAAATTTCCGCGCCCAGGATGGCGAGGAATATGTGCTTAACCTTATTGACACTCCAGGGCATGTGGACTTCTCCTATGAAGTGTCCCGCAGTTTAGCTGCATGCGAGGGCGCTCTGCTGGTCATTGACGCTTCCCAGGGAGTGGAGGCCCAAACCCTGGCCAACCTGTATTTGGCGTTGGAGCATGACCTGGAGATCATACCGGTGATCAACAAGATCGACCTGCCCAACGCCGATCCGGATCGCGTCAAGAAGGAACTGGAGGACATTGGCCTGCTCGGCGACGAGGCGGTGCTGGTGAGCGCCAGGACCGGCCAGGGCATTGAACAGGTTTTGCAGGCCATCGTGGAGCGCATTCCGCCCCCGAAGGGTGATCCTGAGGCGCCGCTGCGCGCCATGATCTTCGACTCCCATTACGATCAGTACCGCGGCGCCGTGGCCTATGCCCGCGTCGTGGACGGCACCATCAGGATCGGGGAGATGATCCAGATGATGAGTACGGGGCGGAAGTTTGAGGTAAGCGACCTGGGGGTGCTGCAGCCGGGCTTTACTCCCACGACTTCCCTTGGCCCTGGAGAAGTGGGCTGCGTTTTGGCCAGTATGAAAGATGTCCGCGATACCAGGGTGGGGGATACCATCACCACCGCCAGCAACCCCGCCCAGGAACCTCTGCCGGGTTATCGTCCTGCCAAGCCCATGGTTTACTGTGGATTGTACCCCGTAGTCAATGAGGAGTACACGCTCCTGCGGGATGCCTTGGATAAGCTGCAGCTCAACGATGCTTCCCTCACCTATGAGGCGGAATCCTCGGCGGCTCTGGGTTTTGGCTATCGCTGCGGCTTTTTGGGCCTGCTGCACCTGGAAATCGTGCAGGAGCGCCTGGAGCGCGAGTTTGACCTGAACCTAATCACCACTGCTCCCAGCGTGGTGTACCGCGTTGTACTCAAAGACGGCAGTGTGAAGGAGATCGATAATCCAACCGCTCTGCCTCCCCTAACGGAGGTGGAGTACATTGAGGAGCCCTTTGTCCGGGCCGTGATCCTGGTTCCCGACGAGTTCATCGGGGCCGTGATGGAGGTCTGCCAGGAGCGGCGGGGCACCTTTGTGACCATGGAGTATATCACGCCCGAGCGGGCCAGGCTGGAATACGAACTGCCCCTGGCGGAGATTCTCATGGATTTCTTTGACCGTCTAAAGTCGCGCACCAAGGGGTATGCCTCCCTGGACTACGAGTTTCTGGGCTATCGCGAGTCAGACGTTGTGAAACTGGATATCCTGCTCAACGGAAACCCCGTGGATGCCCTTTCCACCATCGTACACAAGGATAAGGCCATGGTCCGGGGCCGAGCCCTGGCGGAGAAGCTCAAGGAGGTCATCCCCCGCCAGCAATTTGAAGTTCCCATCCAAGCGGCCATTGGCAGCAAAATCATCGCCCGGGAAACGGTGCGGGCCCTGCGCAAAGATGTCTTGGCCAAGTGCTATGGCGGCGATGTGAGCCGCAAACGGAAGCTCTTAGAAAGGCAGAAGGAGGGCAAGAAGCGCATGAAGAGCCTGGGCAACGTGGAGGTTCCCCAGGAAGCGTTCATGGCCATCCTCAAAGTTGATTAGGTGGTCTTATGGGTGTCTATGTCCACATCCCATTTTGTGAACACAAATGCTCCTATTGCGATTTCCATTCGATAGTTGTCGGTGATGCGGAAAGCTTTTCCCGCCTTGTCGACAGCTATCTTGTTTCTCTGCGTCGGGAAGCCCTCTATTACAGAGAGCTCTGGGGAGAAAGACCCCTCCAGACCCTCTTTTTTGGCGGCGGGACCCCCAGCCTCCTGCCCCCGGAGAAGCTGGCATCGTTTATCTGCTTTTTGCGGCAAGAATTGCCCTTCATCCTGAGCCTGAGATTACGATTGAGGCCAATCCCCATTCCCTCACGGAGCAGGGGGCAGAGATCTTGGCCTCGGCAGGGGTGAACAGGGTGAGCCTGGGGGCGCAGGCCTTTCAGGACCACCTCCTGCAGGCGATTGGTAGGAAGCATGTGACAGCACAGATCGCAGAGAGCGTGGGCATGCTGCGCCGGGCGGGGATTGAGAACATCAATCTGGATCTTATGTTCGGCCTTCCCGGGCAGGGCCTCCCTGAATGGCGGGACAGCCTGGAGCAGGCCTTAGCCCTGGAGCCCGCTCACCTTTCCTGTTATGCCTTGACCCTGGAGCCGGGCACGCCCTTAGCCACTTGGCAGAAAGCGGGCTTGGTGCAGCTGCCCGGGGAAGATGAGCAGGCGGACATGTACGATTTGGCTCGCCGCCTGCTGCAACGGGCAGGCTATGAGCATTACGAGATCTCCAACTTCTCCTTGCCCGGCCGCAGATGCGAGCACAACCTGCTCTACTGGCACAACCATCCCTTTATAGGCCTGGGCAGCGGCGCGGCGGGCTATGTCAACGTCTGCCGCTATGTGAACGCCCCAGATGTGCAGGCTCATATCCAAACCTGGGAGAGGGGGCAGCCCCGCTATGTCCAGTGTGAGCAGCTGACCATAGACCAGCAGATGGACGAAACCATGATGGTGGGCATGCGCCTGCTGGAGGGAGTGGCAGAGGAATACTTCCGCCTGCGCTTTAAGGTGAGTTACAGGGACGTTTATCAGGAAGCAATTGACGAACTAGCGGCCAGAGGATTGGTGGAGCAGGTTGGGGGCCGTCTGCGCGTCACTGAGCGGGGCCTATTGCTGGAAAACCAGGTCTCGGCAGCGTTCTTGCGCTGAGCCGCTCCCCTTGACAAACAGGGCTCGAAGTGATATTTTATGGTTAAGATTTGTTAGCACTCGCTCTCAATGAGTGCTAAAAGGGAGGGGAAGGGTCATGTTGGGCGAACGCAAACGGCTGGTGCTCCGGGCCATTATCGACAGCTACGTCGAGACGGCCGAACCCGTGGGGTCACGGACAATTGCGCGCAAACATGACTTAGGAGTCTCTCCGGCGACAATTCGCAACGAAATGGCTGACCTAGAAGAAACCGGGTATCTGGAACAGCCCCATGTCTCTGCTGGACGGATCCCGTCGGACAAAGGGTATCGCTTTTACGTGGATTCGCTCATGGAGCCGCACACCTTTGCCAAAACGGAAGTGGAAAAGATCGAAAAACAGCTGCTGGACCCGCAGCTCACCCCGGAGCGGGCCCTGCATGCAGCTGCCAGGCTTCTGGCACTGCTCACTGACTCCGTATCTTTGGTTGTAGCGCCCAGCACCGACCAGCTCGTGTTCAAGCATATCCAGCTGGTTTCCTTGGAACCCAACAGCATTNTGGTTACCCTCGTGCTGCACCCCATGATCGTGAAGAACCGCTTGATCCGCACGGAGCAGGAGTATTCTCCCGAGGAAGTGGCGGACATTTCCGAAGCACTGAACAAGAAACTCAAGGGGATAACCTACAGGCAGCTGGGTATGACTGTGCTCCGGGAAATCATCAGCGATTTCGGAGAGATCGGCCGGGTGCTGGTGGAGTTGGTGCTGCAGGGTTTGGCCGAGGAAAAGGAAGAACAGATTTACGCCACCGGTGCATCAAACATACTGACCAAGCCCGAGTTTCGCGATGTCCAGCGGGCGGCAGCACTCCTGGAAGCCCTGGAGGAAAAAGACGTTCTGATGAATGTCATGAGCAGTACCGCCAAATCCAGCGGCGTGCAGGTGGTCATCGGTCAGGAAAACGTGTACGCCCCCATGCAGACCTGCAGCATAGTGACCTGCACCTATTACGTGGGCAGCGATGTGGTTGGCGCCTTAGGGGTGCTGGGCCCAACGCGCATGGATTACTCGAAAATGGTGGCCGCTGTTGACCTGGTGGCGCGAACAGTGAGTTTACTGCTGACCAAGCATGATAGATAGGGCAGAGAAGTGACCTTTGGCAGCAAGGGTCACTTTATTCGGGGAGGAGGTTCTTAGTTGAGGGAAAGCAACGAAGTGAGGGAAGAAACAGAAGAGGTAGCGGAAGACCAGCAGTTGGCAGGGGCAGAACAAAACTCCGGAGACCCGCAGCAGGAGGACGGGGGACAGGAAGATTTGCAGGACTACCAACAGCAGCTGGAACAGCTGGAGGAGGAAAGGGCGCGCCTTGCCCAACAGCTGCTGCGTCTGAAGGCCGACTTTGAGAATTACAGGCGCAGGATGAACCACCAGCTGGAAAGCATCCGCTTGGAAGCCAATGAGCGGCTGATCAAGGATCTGCTGCCCGTTCTGGACAATTTCGAGCGGGCCATGAAGGCCAAGGGGGAAGAACAGGCCGACGACCCGTTTTTCCAGGGGATGGAAATGGTGCACAGGGGTCTGCAGGAGGCTTTGGCCAACCACGGTCTGAAGCCCATCGAGGCCGTGGGGCAGCCCTTCGATCCCCAGCTGCATGAAGCAGTGGCCATGGAAGGGCCAGGCGGCGAGGAGCTGTCTGTGCTTGCCCAGCTGCAAACGGGTTATCTGCTTTATGATAAAGTACTTAGACATACGAGAGTTTTAGTGGGCCAGAGTGAGGAGGAAGAGGACAAATGTCAAAAGTAATCGGTATAGACTTGGGGACCACCAATTCCGTTGTGGCTGTAATGGAAGGCGGAGAACCCACGATTATTCCCAACGCCGAGGGTTCTAGGACAACGCCTTCCGTTGTAGCGTTTACTAAGGATGGCGAACGCCTGGTGGGTCAGGTAGCTAAGCGTCAGGCGGTGACCAATCCCGAGCGGACCATTGCTTCCATCAAACGTCACATGGGTACTGACTATCGTGTGACGATTGACGGCAAAGCACTGACGCCACAGGAGATTTCCGCCATGATCCTGCGTAAACTCAAAGAAGAGGCGGAAGCCTACTTAGGTGAAACGGTGGAGAAGGCGGTTATCACCGTCCCCGCCTATTTTACCGATGCCCAAAGGCAGGCTACCAAGGACGCGGGCACCATTGCCGGGTTGGAAGTGCTGCGCATCATCAACGAACCAACAGCTGCGGCCTTGGCTTATGGCCTGGATAAAGAGCATGAACAGACAGTTCTAGTCTTTGACCTGGGCGGCGGCACCTTTGACGTGTCCATCCTGGAGCTGGATGAAGGATATGTGGGCGTCAAGGCCACCAGCGGCAACAACCGCCTGGGGGGAGACGACTTCGATCAGCGCATCATGGATTACATGGTGCGGGAGTTCAAAAAGGACACCGGTATCGACTTGAGCCAAGATAAAATGGCCCTGCAGAGGCTGAAGGAGGCGGCGGAGAAGGCCAAGATCGAGCTGTCCGGCCTTCTGCAGACCAACATCAACCTGCCCTTTATCAGCGCCACCTCCGCTGGACCTGTCCATCTGGACATGACCCTGACCCGGGCCAAGTTTAACGAGCTTACCGCGGATTTGGTGGAGAAAACCATGGGTCCCCTGCGCCAGGCTTTATCCGATGCCGGGCTGAGCCCTCAGCAGATAGACAGAGTGATTCTGGTGGGGGGCTCCACGCGCATCCCCGCCGTGCAGGAAGCCATTGAGAAGTTCATGGGTAAAGAGGCCTACAAAGGNATCAACCCAGATGAATGCGTGGCCTTGGGAGCCGCGGTGCAGGCCGGCGTGCTGGCGGGCGAGTTCGAAGCCGGTCAAGGCCTGGTGCTGGTTGATGTCACACCCCTCTCTTTAGGAATTGAAACTCTGGGTGGTGTGATGACTACCCTGATTAAGCGCAACACNGCCATACCGTGCCGGGAAACCAAGGTGTTCACCACCGCCAGCGACAACCAGCCCGCGGTGGACATCCACGTGCTCCAGGGAGAACGTCCCCTGGCAGCAGATAACGTGACTCTCGGGCGCTTCCAGCTCACGGGTATTCCCCCTGCGCCCCGCGGTGTGCCTCAAATCGAGGTCACCTTCGATATTGACCGCAATGGTATAGTCAATGTAACAGCCAAAGACAAGGGCACTGGCCGGGAGCAGACCATCACCGTCACCTCCTCCACCAGCTTAACTGAGTCCGACATCGATCGGCTGGTCAAGGAAGCAGAAGAACACGCGGAGGAAGATCGGAAGAAGAGGGAAGCCATCGAGCTGCGCAACAACGCGGATAACGCGCTGTGGGCAACGGAGCGGACTCTGAAGGAGTTGGGAGACAAGGTCACCCCAGAGCAGAAGGATGAAGTGGAAAAGGCCAGGAATGAACTGAAGGCGGCCATGGAAAAGGACGACCTGGAGGAGATCAAGGCCAAGATGCGCAGCCTGGACGAGGTCATGCACCGCATTTCCGAAAGGCTCTATCAGCAGGCGCAGGCAGAAGGCGCCCAGAGTGGTGCCGCAGGGCCTACCCAGGCCGATCATGAAGATGTGGTGGATGCTGACTACACTGAAGAAACGTAAAGTCGGCACCGAAAAAGGCGGTGTAGTCCTTGGCTAAAGAGGATTATTACGATGTGTTAGGCGTTCCTAGAGGCGCGTCCGACGAAGAAATCAAGAAAGCCTACCGCAGACTTGCCAGGAAATACCATCCGGATGTGAACAAGGATCCCGGAGCGGAAGAGAGGTTTAAGGTGATCAATGAAGCCTACTCCGTGCTGGGGGATCCTGAGCGGAGGGCCCAGTATGACCAGTTCGGCCACGCAGCCTTTGAGGACATGGGCCAGGGCGGTTTTGGCGGGTTCGACTTCGGAGGTTTCGGAGGTTTTGAGGACCTTGGCGACCTGTTTGGCGAGTTTTTTGGGTTTGGCACCCGTCAAGCCCAGAGACCGCAAAGGGGAGCTGATCTCAGCTACGAGCTGACCGTTGAATTTGAGCAAGCAGCCTTCGGCATGGAAACGGAGATCACCATCCCCCGTACGGAGATCTGCGATCACTGCCACGGCAATCAGGCGGAACCAGGTACGCCCATAGTCACCTGTCCCGAGTGCAACGGCAGCGGCCAGGTCCGCTTCGTGCAGCAGACTCCCTTTGGACAGTTTGCCACCACGCGCACTTGCACCCGCTGCCAGGGTGAAGGGAAGACCTTCGACACTCCCTGTACCGTCTGCTACGGCAGGGGAACGCAGCGCAAGATGAGTACTGTGAAGGTGAAGATACCTGCCGGGATTAACGACGGGCAGAGGCTGCGCTTGGCAGGCAAGGGCGAGGCCGGGCGCAGGGGAGGACCTCCCGGGGACCTCTTCGTGGTGGTTAGGGTTAAGCGCCACAAGCTGTTCCGCCGGGAAGGCCAGGATGTGGTCCTGGAGGTGCCCATCTCCTTTGTCCAGGCAGCCCTGGGCGATGAGATCGACGTGCCCACTTTAGATGGCGATGTGAAACTGCGCATTCCAGAGGGAACTCAATCGGGCAAGGTTCTGCGCCTGCGCGGGAAAGGAATTCCCTACCTGCGGGGTTCCGGACGGGGTGACCAGCTTGTACAGATCAAAGTGGTAACTCCCACTAAGCTCACGTCCAAACAGAAAGAGCTGCTGCGGGAGTTTGCCAAGGCAGGAGGAGACAGTCCGCCCGATGAGAACAAGGGTTTCTTTGAGCGTGTGAAAGATGCCCTGCGCTGAGCAGCTGCCCCAACGGGGCAGCTTTTGGCTTAATCCAGGAGAGGGGTAGAACCATGGCCAACTGGCAGGAACTGAGGATTATCATCAACCGCACGGCCCTGGAAGGTGCTTACGCCGTGCTTAGCAACTGGGGGATTGAGCATTTTGCCGAGGAGGACACCGCCCTCGTGGACGAGGCCCGACGCCGCGGCTGGGGGGACTACTTCCCAAGCGCTGCCAGCTCAGAAAAGGTGGCCATCGTTTGCTACTTCGCGGAAAACAAGCTGGATAAGGGGCAGCAGGCGGAGCTGAAAAGGGAGCTGGAGAGCCTTAAGGACTACGGCTTTGATCCGGGTCCCGTTCTGATCATGGAGGGAACAGTCCAGGAACAGGATTGGGCCCACGCCTGGAAGGAGTATTACCATCCCCTGCGTATTGGCCAGGTGCTGATTCAGCCTGCCTGGGAGCCCTTGGACGGAGAAGCGGCAGCAGGGCAGATCGTGGTCTACCTCGATCCGGGCATGGCCTTTGGCACGGGAACCCATCCTTCCACGGCCATGTGCATCGAGCTGCTGCAGCAGCTCAACCTGGAGGGGCGCACGGTCTGGGATGTGGGGACGGGCTCCGGAATCTTGGCCTTGGTCGCAGCCAAGCTCGGCGCCCAGGTGGAAGCGGTGGACATTGATCCCGTGGCGGTGCAGGCTGCCGCAGCAAACCGGGACCTGAACGAGCTGCATTTCCCCATTAAGCGCGGAACCCTGGATGACCTCCAAGGCAGGCCCCAGTTGATTGTGGCTAATATCGTGGCGCACGTGATCGGTCCCATGCTGCCGCAGGTGCAGAAGGTCTTAGCACCAAAAGGATTTTTCATTGCTTCTGGTGTGATCAAGGATCGAGATGGGGAGATCCTGGCCCTAGCCCGGGAGGCAGGCCTCCGGCTGCTGCGCCGCAAGGAGCAGGGAGAATGGATAGCCTACTTGTTCCAGAGGGGTGATTAAGCTGGTGCGTTTTTTCATCGAATCAGAGCAGCTGCGTGACGGTACAGTGACCATCACTGGCAATGATGCCCATCACATCACCAGGGTGCTCCGACTGGAGGCCGGCGATCTCCTGGAATGCGTGGATCCCCAGGGTTTTGTGCACCTGGTGAGAGTTGAGAGTGTGGGCTCGCAGGTGACCGGCCGTGTGGAAGAAACCAGAAAGGGTTTACAAGAGTCACCCCTTCATTTAGTATTGTTTCAGGGACTGGCCAAAGGGGACAAGATGGATCTGGTGATCCAAAAGGCGGTGGAACTTGGGGCGGCGGAGGTCGTACCCTTCACCTCCCGCTACACCGTGGTCAAACTCGGCGCCAAGCAGGAGGAGAACAAGCTGCGGCGCTGGGAGCGCATTGCCCTGGAGGCGGCCAAGCAGTGCGGACGCACCCGCCTGCCTAAGGTGGAGAAGGTGCTCTCCTTTGGGGCAGTGGTGGCCCAGGTCAAGGAGGCGGCCGCTGCAGGACATCTGGTGCTGGCTGCCTACGAGGCAGAGCGGGAACGGGGCATCAGCCAGATTGCCGCGCAGCCCAAGACGGTCTGGGTTATTGTTGGACCTGAGGGCGGCTTTACTCCAGAAGAAATTGAACAGCTCCAGCAGGCGGGGGCGGAGATTTGTACGCTGGGCCCGCGCATTTTGCGGACAGAAACGGCTGGGCTGGTCCTGCTCAGTATTGTGGGATATAGATGGGGAGATTTAGGATGAAGCAGGCAGCGAAAAGGCTCGCTGTGGCTACTTTAGGCTGCAAAGTAAATCAATATGATACAGATGCTGTGACCACGCAGTTTTTGGCTGCCGGGTACGAGCTGGTGGATTTCCGGGAGCCGGCCGATGTCTATTTGATCAATACCTGTACGGTGACTAACTTGGGTGATAAGAAGTCACGCCAGATGATTCGCCGCGCCCATCGGCTCAACCCCCAGGCCCAGGTTGTGGTCATGGGCTGCCTGGCCCAGACAGCGCCTGGGGAGGTTGCTGAGCTGGAAGGCGTGAGCCTGGTGGTGGGTACCGACGGCCGGGATAACATCGTGGAAGAGCTGGAGCGGTTGGCGGAAGGCGCCAAAAAGACCCTGGTGGAAGACATTTTCCAGGTGACGGAGTTCGAAGACCTCCCAGCTTTGGGCTTTTCCGGGCGGACCAGGGCGGCGCTGAAAATCCAGGACGGCTGCAATCAGTTTTGCACTTACTGCCGCGTCCCCTTTGCCCGGGGGCGTTCCCGCAGCCGCAGTGCACAGAGCGTAATGCAGCAGGTGGAAATGCTGGTGGAACAGGGCTACAAAGAGATTGTCCTCACTGGGATCCATCTAGGGCTCTACGGCGCCGATCTTGATCCTGCCCTCACTTTGGCGCAGATCGCGAGGCGAGTGGCTGACTACCCCGGTTTGCTGCGCCTGCGGATCAGCTCTGTGGATCCCCACGAAATCACCGACGAACTCATCGATCTGTTCAGTTCGCACCCGGTGGTCTGCCGCCATGTGCACATCCCCCTGCAGAGTGGAAGTGACCGGATCCTGGAGCGCATGCGGCGCAATTATACGAGCGGGCAGTTTCGCGAGATTGTGCGCCGGCTGCGGGAGCAGGTTCCCGAGATCGCCATTACCACCTGATATCATGGTGGGTTTCCCCGGAGAAACGGACGAAGACTTCCAGGCCACTTTGGAACTAACCAAGGAAGTGGCCTTCAGCAGAATCCACGTTTTTCAGTATTCCAAGCGGCAGGGGACCAGGGCGGCGAGTTTTCCTGGACAAATTCCGGCTGCGCTAAAGGAAAGCCGCAGCAGGTGTCTAATAGATTTAGGGTACACCTTAGCGGAGGATTTCCACCGGAGCTTTGTGGGTCGGGAAGTTGAGGTATTGGTGGAGGAGCAGGAAGGAAGCTGCGCTGTAGGCCACACCGACAACTATGTCAAAGTGAGCTTTCCCGCTGGGAACCGCGATTTGGTGGGTGAAGTTGTCCGGGTGCAGGTGCNGGAAAGCAGCCGCGATGGTGTGTGGGGAGAGCAAAGCGAGGGGAGGTAAGTTCCGTGTCAGATTGCCTGTTTTGTAAGATCGGCCGGGGCGAGCTGGGTACGGAGTTCCTGCTGGAGACCGATGGCATAGCCGCCTTTAGGGACATCCATCCGCAGGCGCCAACACATATTCTCGTCATTCCCAAGAAGCACATTCAGAGCTTGGCTCAACTTGAGCACGAGGATCAAACCTTAATGGGCGAACTGCTGCTGGCCATTAGGGAGCTAGCAGAAAAGGAAGGGCTGCAAGATGGCTACAGGGTAGTGGTGAACACTGGACGAGACGGCGGGCAGAGTGTGGACCACCTCCATTTCCACCTCTTGGGCGGCCGTTCCCTGCAGTGGCCGCCAGGTTGATCGTTGACCGAGGCAGCTAAATGGATTATAATTAGCTTGATATTATGCCCATGGCGTATCCTGTAGTTGAACAAGACGCATTCGGCATGGAAGGAGGGATACCAGTGGCAGAAGTCAAAGTTGGCAAGAACGAGTCCCTCGACAATGCCTTGCGCCGTTTTAAGAAGCAAATCCGGATGTCAGGTGTTCTGTCCGAATACAGAAAAAGGGAACACTATGAGAAACCCAGCGTAAGACGGAAGAAGAAGTCCGAGGCAGCTCGTAAAAGAAGATACCGGTAACGCAGATCTAGCTCGATGTCCTAATAGATATCGAGCTTTTTTTGCAGAAAGGGGTAGCGGTGATGAAGCAGAAGGCGCGGATGCTCACAGGATTCGTTGTCTGCTTGTTGGTCCTCACATTCAGTATCACGGCTTCGGCGGCTCGCATCGTATACACTCTGCCCATCCAGGGGGAGATTGAACCGGGCCTGGCGGCGTTTGTGGCCAGGGGCCTGGCTTTGGCAGAACGCAATCATGGTGTTGTGCTTCTGGAAATTAACACCTTCGGCGGCCGCGTCGATGCCGCAACAGAAATCAAAGATCTCATCTTCCGGGCCGGGGTGCCCGTCATCGCCTACGTGAGCGAAAGGGCTTGGTCAGCCGGTGCGCTCATTGCCCTCTCGGCCCCGCGCATAGCCATGGCCCCCGGCAGCAGCATGGGTGCTGCTGAGCCCAGGCCCATGGAGGAAAAGACCGTGTCAGCTCTGCGGGCTGAGTTCGAATCGGCGGCGGAGCGGTGGGGGCGGGATCGCCGCTTGGCTGGTGCCATGGTAGATGCCAGCGTTGTAATCGAGGGTTTGTCGGAGCAGGGGAAGATCCTGACCCTGTCTGCCCAGGATGCCCTGGAGTACGGGATGGCTGATCTTCTGGCCGGGAGCGTCCACGAAGTGCTCACCAGCTTGGGGTATGAGGACTATGAGCTGGAAGAGTTGAAACCTCATTGGGCCGAAAACGTTGCGCGCCTGCTCACCAATTCCACGATCAGCTCACTCCTTTTGACCTTGGGTTTCCTCGGGTTGGTTTTTGAGATCACCTCGCCTGGCTGGGGTGTTCCGGGGACAGGGGGCATAATCTGTTTGGCCCTGTTCTTCGGCGGACGCTATGCGGCCGGACTCATGGGTTGGGAGGTTATTTTGTTGTTCATGGGAGGCCTCATCCTCCTCCTTCTGGAGCTCTTCGTCATCCCCGGGTTTGGGGCGGCGGGGATCTTAGGCATACTAGGTCTGATGGGAAGCATTGTCTTGGCCTTTGGTGACCTGCAGACGGCACTGATCAACCTATCCATTGTCCTGGTGATCACCATCCTTGCCGTGGTCCTTCTCTGGAAGCGCATCACCCAATCCCGCTTCTGGAAGCGGATCGTGCTTTCCCACAGCGAGACGCCCCAGGCAGGCTACCGTGCGCCTGTGGATTTGGGCCACCTGGTGGGTAAGCAGGGGGTGGCCATTACTCCGCTGCGGCCCGCTGGGACTTGTGTGATTGACGACCAGCGCTATGATGTGGTTTCCGATGGAGGTTTTGTCACCGCCAATACCAGGGTAGAAGTTGTGCACACGGAAGGAACCAGGGTGGTTGTTAGGGAAGTAAAAGAAGATTGACAAGCAAGGATAGATAAGCAAAGGGAGGATGCAAGATGAATTTGATTCTCGCTGGAATGCTGCCGCTCTTGATTATTATCTTCTTAGCCCTCTTCTTTAGTTTTGTGCCTGTTGGTTTGTGGATCTCCGCCATCGCCGCAGGGGTCAAGGTCAGCCTCATGAGTCTGGTGGGTATGCGCTTGCGCCGGGTGCCGCCCGTCCGCATCATTCTGCCCTTCATTAAGGCGCAGAAAGGTGGAGTAGAAACCACCATCGACAAACTGGAGGCCCACTACCTTGCCGGGGGCAACGTGGACAATGTGGTGGATGCCTTGATCGCCGCGACGCGTGCGGATATTCCCATCACCTTTGAGAGGGCCGCCGCCATCGACCTTGCCGGTCGGAACGTGTTGGAAGCTGTGCAGATGAGCGTCAATCCCAAGGTGATTGAAACGCCGCTCATTTCTGCCGTGGCCAAAGACGGAATTGAGCTCAAGGTAAAGGCCAGGGTGACCGTTCGGGCCAACATCGATCGCCTGGTGGGCGGTGCAGGTGAAGCAACAATTATCGCCCGCGTCGGCGAGGGTATTGTCACCTCCGTGGGCTCCAGCGAGAGCCACGCTGATGTTTTGGAAAATCCCGATTTGATTTCCCGATTGGTTCTGGACAAAGGCTTGATTCGGGTACCGCCTTTGAGATCCTCTCCATTGACATAGCAGACGTGGATGTCGGCCGCAACATCGGTGCCCGCCTGCAGATGGACCAGGCCGATGCAGACAAGAACATCGCCCAGGCGAAGGCCGCGGAGCGTCGGTTTGCAGCTCAGGCCCGGGAGCAGGAGATGCGGGCAGCCACTCAAGAAATGCGGGCCAAAGTGGTGGAGGCAGAAGCGGAGATTCCCAGAGCCCTCGCCGAGGCCCTTCGGTCCGGCAAACTGGGTGTCATGGACTACTACGCCATGCAGAACATCTTAGCTGATACCCGCATGAGGGAAGCCATCAGCGGGCAGGGCCCACAACAAGCGTCCGAAGATCCTGAAGAGAAAAAGGATCGGTAGGTGACCGGCATGCGTGGAGCCCTTGGTATCCTGATCTACCTTATTCTCGCCGTCGTTTCCAGCCTGATCAGGCAGGCCGCGGAACAGAAACGGCGGAAGGCGAGAATCCCCCTGGGAGAAGCACAGGCTCCTTACGGCGCGGAGGATCTGGTTCAAGAGGCGCCGCCCACCGAGGTCTGGGATCCGCTGCGCGGTGATGTTCAGGAGTCGGTCCTCGTTGCAGAGGTTGACGATGAGGAGCAGGCTGAGGGGACAAGGCCTGCTGCCCAGGCCTTGGACGAACCAGTAGGGCGATGGGACAGGGCGCCCAGGATCTCCAGGATTGCGGAAGCGGTGATCATGTCCGAGATCATTAGGGAGCCCAGGGCCCTGCGGCGCTGGCCCAGCCGCTAGCCCAGGCTGGTAGATCAAGATTAAGTTGAACAGGCAAGGTTAGACCCACGCGGTCTAACCTTTTTTTTGCTGCATAGTTTTAGTTGAAAGGAGGAAAACGATGCGGCCAGCTGTGAGCCAAAACCTGAAGCGGAGATTCGCTCAAGCACTTGACCTGCCCCCCAGCGCTGTTTTGGACCAAGCTGTCGTTCAGATCATGGGCGATGGGCAGGTAAAGATCATCAACCATAAAGGCCTGGTGCAATACACCACTGCCCTAGTCAAACTCCGATCCGTTCAAGGTATGATCGAGGTGGGCGGCTCAGAGCTGGAAATCGCCTCTTTCTCGGCCCAGGAGATCACCATCCGGGGGCGGATCGTCCAGGTGATGCTGAGATGAGTTCGTTCATGTGGCTCTGGTGGCAGGGGTATGTGACTGTGTGCCTGCGGGGAGCGGGCATCGAGCGCGTGCTCAACCGCGCCGCTCAAGCGGGAGTGGCCATGGTCAAGGTGGAGCGGGTTACTTCCGATGCGGTGCTGGCCAGGATGGCCGCTGAAGACTTCCGCCGTCTGCGGCCCCTGCTCAGGGAGTCTGCCAATGGGCCGCGGGTGAGTGCGTCCATCTTGGATCGGCATGGCTTGCCCTTCCTGCTGCGCAAGTTCCGCAGGCGCCTCTTTCTGGCCCTGGGCCTGGGACTGGCCGCCGCGGTGGTTGTCTATCTTTCCAATTTTGTCTGGTTTGTTCAGGTCACGGGCAACGAGACCCTGGCAGTGGAGGCGATTAAGGCCGCGGTGGAGGATACGGGGCTGCGAGCGGGTATTCCCAGGCGCTCCATGGACACCCGCAGCATTGAGCGGCAGCTCTTGGAGCAGCTGCCAGATCTGGCCTGGGTGCAGGTGAAAAACAGAGGCATCAAGGTGGAAATCCAGGTCATGGAGCGGGATGTGGAGGAAACTAGTGCGCAGGGGGCGGGGCACGTCTATGCGAAGCGTGACGGATTGGTCACGGAACTGCTGGTCCTGCAGGGAACTGCCCAGATCCGGGAAGGGGATACTGTCCGCAAAGACGATCTGCTCATTTCCGGTATGTACTATGATCGCCAGGGCCGCAGGCAGTTTGGGGCTGCCCGGGGGATTGTGAAGGCCAGGGTGTGGTACCAGGCGGTGGGGGAAGCGAGCTTGGTACGCTGGGAGGCGCGCAAAACGGGGATACGCCATCGGCAGTACGTTCTCACCATCGGTCCGTTCAGTATTCCCCTGGGCCGTTCCTATCCCCGGGAAACGCACCAGATCACAAAACGAAGCTGGCAGCTTTACCTGGGCAGCGCCATGGCGCCTTTAAGCTGGACCAGGTTGGACTACGAAGAGGTGGAGTGGACAGCAGAGGGCATACCGGCTTCCGAGGCCGAACGCACCGCCTATGAGCTTGCCTGGGAGAGCCTGGCCCGCCAGGGCGTGGAGAGAGACAAGATCCTTGAGGAAAAACGGACCGTGGAGCCGCTCACAGACGCCGATGGAATCAGAGTTACTGTGCAGGTAGAGGTGCTGGAGGACATCGGCCAGTTCTTAGGTCAATAGTTTGCACTTTTGCGCTGTTTTGCTTATAATAAGTGCATACAGAGATGCAAAAAGGATGGTTGATGTATTGAGTCAGATACTGCGGCTTCGAGACAATGATCAGGCCCAAGCCCTGAGCGGAAAGCGCGATGAGTACCTGCGGCTGTTGGAGGAGGCTTTCGGCGTAAAGATTGTGGCCCGGGGGCTGGAACTGATCATCAGCGGTTCCGATGAAGCCATTGCCAAAACCAAGAACGCACTGGAGAGCATGGCCGGGCTCGGCTCCAGCCTCACGAACCACGACGTTTATTATGCCATAAAGATGAGTGACAACGGAGGCGCTGCTGCTCTGCAGGATCTCAATGCGGGCCTGGTGGTGGTGACACACCGCGGACATAAGATCCGCCCGAAAACAGCTGGACAGAAACGCTACGTTGCTGCAATGGCAGACCACGACGTCGTTTTCAGCATCGGGCCGGCCGGCACGGGGAAAACCTACCTGGCCATGGCCCACGCGGTGGCCANCTTAAAGAGGAAAGAAGTGGAGCGGCTCATTTTGACGCGCCCAGCGGTGGAAGCAGGAGAGCATCTGGGGTTTTTGCCTGGGGATCTGCAGGACAAGGTCGATCCCTATCTGCGCCCCCTCTATGATGCTCTGTTTGATATTTTAGGACATGAAACCTACTCGAAATACCGGGAAAAGGGAATTATTGAAATAGCGCCCCTCGCCTACATGCGCGGGCGGACGCTGGATGCCAGCTTTATTATCCTGGATGAGGCGCAGAACTGCACACCGGAGCAGATGAAGATGTTCCTAACCCGCCTCGGCTTCGGCTCCAAGGCGGTGATCACCGGGGATATTACCCAGGTGGATCTGCCCAAGGACAAGCGGTCGGGGCTGATTGAAGTTCAGAGCATCCTCAGGAGCGTGGACGGCATCAGCTTCTGTGTTCTGGACGAAACGGATGTGGTCCGGCATCCTTTAGTGCAGCGGATCATCCAAGCCTATGAAGCACACCACGGAGACGCTGGCAAATCGCAATCCTAGGAGGCTTATCGTGAAACGGAAGAGCAAAGGCGGGTTCGGGAAGGCCTGGCTGGAGACTCTGCAGAGGACGGCCTTAAGCAGGTGGGTNNTGGGCGGNCTGATCATCGCCGCCATGTTGGCCATCCTGCTGGTGGACGCCCTGCCCGCCGGTGTCCAGATTGAGGTGGGGGAGGTTGCTAAGCAGGACATCGTTGCGCCCATCACCGCCATCAACACCAGTGAGACGGAGCGGTTGAAGGAGGAGGCGGCGCGGCAGGCGCTGCTGGAAGCCACTGATGACCCNAGTTATTACCAGATCAACCCCGCTGCAGTGATGCGGGTTGAAGAGAATGTCACAGGTGTGCTCAATCTTCTGCGGCAGGGTATTGCCCCGGAAGGGGAGGAGCAGGATGTCCAGCCTGAGCATTTGACCATTTCAGAAATTGACCGCCGCCTGATCAGAGATTGGCAGATCGAGATTCCCCAGAGGAATCTGGAAGCGGTCGTTTCTTTGTCTTTAACTGAGTTCGATCAGTTTGCCCAAACCACCGCGGACTTGGTCTTGGCGGTCATGGAGGAACCTATCAGCCAGGATGGCCTCAGGGATGCTAGGGATGCCTTTGAAGAGAGCGTGCGCAGGAGCGGCTTCCGCGATGATCTGCAGCAAACAGCAGTGCTTTTGGGCAGACAGCTCATCCAACCCAACTTGGTGCTCAACACTGAAAAGGTGAACGAGGCCAGGGATCAAGCTGTTCAGAACGTGGAGCCCGTGCAGATTATGCAGGGGGAGATCATCATCCGCAAAGGCGATGTGGTCAGGACCGAACATATCAACCTCATGCGGGATGTGGGGCTGCTGAAGACGGGGCGCGACTATGCGGCCTTAGCCGGGCGCACCCTGCTGGTTTTGGCCATGGCGGCCCTCATGATAGTCTACCTGCACCAGAACCGCCTGCGCATCCTGGAAAACAACGCGCTCTTGGGCTTACTGGGCTCTGTGGTGTTGACAGTGCTGCTGTTGGGGAGACTGTTCAGTATGCCCGCTTGGCCCGAAGCGGTCTACCTCAATCCTTCGGCTCTNGTGGGGCTTCTGCTTACTCTGCTCATCGATGCCAAAGTGGCCAGCATGGCTGCTGTGGTCACCGCAGTGCTCCTAGGAGTGATCAGTGGCTTCAGCTGGCCGGTGGGCACCCTGGCCCTGGTGGGCGGGCTCACCGCCGTATTGAGTGTGACCAAAGTGAGCCAGCGGGGCGACCTGATGCGGGCAGGGTTTATCGTTGGCGGCGCGAATGTCCTGCTCATGATGGCCTTAGGCCTGGCAAGCAAGGACACTGGGCTGATTGTCAACAGTTACCTAGGACTGATCAGCGGTGTGCTTGCTTCCATCGTGGCCATAGGGGTTCTGCCCTATCTGGAGAGCGCCTTTAAAATCACTTCGTCCATCCGCCTGCTGGAGCTGTCCAATCCCAATCACCCGCTTCTGAGGCGGCTGATGTTGGAGGCTCCAGGAACCTACCACCACAGCATTCTCGTGGGTAACTTGGCAGAGGCGGCGGCGGAGGCAGTGGGCGCAGACGGCTTGCTGGCCAGGGTAGGGGCGCATTACCACGACATTGGCAAACTGAAACGTCCGTATTTTTTCGTGGAGAACCAGGTGGGCAAGGATAATCCCCACGATAAGATCGCGCCATCGCTGTCCACCTTAATCGTCACTTCCCATGTCAAGGACGGCCTGGAGCTTGCTGGGGAGTATAAACTTCCCGATGTGGTTACCCAGTTCATCGCTCAGCACCACGGCACTGACCTAGTCCGCTTTTTCTACCACAGGGCCACTGAAGCCAGCGAGGACAACACCGTGGAAGAAAAGGACTTCCGCTATCCTGGGCCAAAGCCCCACGGCAAAGAAGTGGCCATCGTCTCTCTGGCCGATGCAGTGGAGGCGGCGGTGCGATCTCTGTCCAAACCCACCCCNGGCAAAATCGAAGGTCTGGTGCGCAAGATTATCAAGGATCGCCTAAACTCGGGCCAGCTCGATGAGAGCGACTTGACCTTCCAGGATATGGACAGAATTGCCAATGCATTTGTGAAAGTAATCATGGGCATGTTCCACACCCGCGTCGAGTATCCCGAGAAGATCACCAAAGAAGAGATCGAAGGGAAGAAAGCGAGAAATGGAAGTTCTGTTTAACAGCGATGTGCCCCAGGAAGATACCTCCAGCTTCGAAGGACTGATCACAGAGGGGTATAGAATTGCGGCCCGTCTCAAAGGTTTGAACGAACCATGGGAGGTGAGTGTCTCCTTTGTGGATGACGCGACCATTGCCTCCCTGAACGGCCACTACCGCGGGATCAATGCTCCCACTGACGTGCTGTCCTTTCCCCAAGCAGGGGAAGAGGAGTTCGCTCCACTGGAGGGGCTGCCCCGCATGCTCGGTGATGTTGTGATTTCCCTGGAACGGGCCGAGGAACAGGCTGAACAGTACGGCCACTCCCTGGCCCGGGAAATTGTGTTCCTGGCAGTGCACGGGTTCTTTCATCTCCTGGGCCACGACCACGAGACCGTGGAGGAAGAGCAGGTCATGCGAGCTCTGGAAGAACGGGTCCTGGAGGAGCTGGACTTGGGGAGAGATTGACGGTGAAGCGGCGTAGGGTCTACATGAGCTTCAGCGATGCCATGCAGGGCGTTGCCTATGCGGTGCGCATGGAGAGAAACATGCGCATCCACCTTCTGTTAGCCCTGCTGGTTGTAGTGTTCGCTGCCGCCCTGGGCGTAACCCGTCTGGAGCTGGTGGCACTGATCCTGGCCATGGGCTTGGTGTTTACCGCAGAGCTTTTTAACACCGCAGTTGAGGAAATGGTGGACTTAGTCACCCCCGATTTTCACCCCCTGGCAGGTGTGATCAAGAACATCGCGGCTGGAGGAGTTCTAGTGTCAGCGCTTACAGCCGCTGGCGTTGGCTATTTGGTCTTCATCGATTACATCTTGCACCTGGATGATCTGCTGCTGCGCAGGCAGCTCCCTCCCTCGTACTTGATGGTTCTGATTGCGGCCGCTGTGGTATTGGTGATCACGGGGTGGAAGGCCGGTTTAGCCCGGAGCAGGCCGTCCCTGCATACCGCGGCTGCTTTTGCTCTAGCAGTGGCCATCAGGGAAACTGGCGGGCGATTTGCTGCTCTAGCCGGTTTCGTCCTGGCGCTTTTGGTGGCCCAGAGCCGGACCGAGGGCAAGAAGGACAACTGGTGGGACGTGGGAGCGGGTGCCTTGGTGGGATCCTGCTTGGCCCTACTCTTTTTGCGACTAATAGCCTAGGGGAAAGGTGTGCGGGGACATGACAGATAGGGAGTTAATGGAACTGGCCATCAAGGCCAGGGAAAGGGCCTATGTGCCCTATTCGCACTTCAAGGTGGGAGCCGCTTTGCTGGACGCAAAGGGGCAGGTCTTTTTAGGCTGCAATATTGAGAACGCTGCCTTCAGCCCCACCAATTGCGCGGAGAGGACGGCGATCTTTAAGGCTGTCTCCGAAGGGGTGAGGGAGTTTACAGCTTTGGCTGTGGCAGCGGACACCCAGGAGCCCGTTACTCCCTGCGGAGTCTGCCGCCAAGTGATGGCTGAGTTTTTTGATCCGCAAATGCCCATCTATCTCGGCAACCTGCAGGGGGAAATAGTGAAGACAACCCTGCAGGAGCTTCTGCCCGCTTCCTTTACCGCTAGGGCACTGGGGACTGGTGAAGGCCATGACTGAAGCGTATAAGTCCGGTTTTGTGGCCGTGGTTGGGCGCCCCAATGTGGGCAAGTCCACTCTAATGAACGCCCTGCTGGGTCAAAAAGTGGCCATCGTATCGGACAAACCCCAGACCACCCGCAACACCATCAGGGGAGTANTAACCCTAGAGCACGCCCAGATAGTCTTCCTGGACACTCCCGGCCTGCACAAACCCCTGCACAAGCTGGGCGAGTACATGGTGAAAAGCGCCTTCCAGGCACTGGAGGATGTTGACTTAGTACTTTGGCTGGTGGAAGCGGGGAAGTGGACGACGGCAGACAACCACATTCTGGAAGAACTTTCAGGGGTGCAGCAGCCGGTCATTTTGGTAGCCAACAAGGCAGACCAGGTTTCCAGCGCGGAACAGGAGGCCTTTTTGGAACAGGTGGCTGAGAAGCGCAGCTTTGCCGCTTCCCTAGCGGTTTCTGCCCTGGAAGGCACCAATTTGGACGAGTTGATTGATCTGATTGTAGAGCGCCTGGAGGAAGGACCCAAATACTACCCGGATGACTGGCTTTCCGATCAGCCCGAGCGCTTTATTGTTGCTGAGTTTATCCGGGAGGAGCTGTTTCTCCGCACAGAGCAGGAGGTTCCCCACTCCATAGCCGTGGATGTGGATGAAATAAAGGAAGATGCGGAGAAGAACCTGCTGAGGATTAGGGCTACCATCTATGTGGAGCGGGACAGCCAAAAGGGAATTGTTATAGGTCAGGGCGGCAGGATGCTCAAGGAAGTGGGCACCAACGCCCGTTTGCAGATGGAGCGCCTCTTGGGTGCGCGCGTCCACCTAGAACTCTGGGTGAAGGTGAAGAAGGATTGGCGTAACAAGCCGGGGGCCCTGAGGGAACTAGGTTATCAATAGAGCGGGCGGAAGCGAACCCTCATACCTAGTTTCCATTTAGCGAAATTTGTCAAGGGAGGTTCAGATATGACCACGACGCATGCCCATAAATCAGATGAACGCAGTCAGCTCACCGAGTTGGTGGCCAGGGCCCAGGCAGGCGATGGGGTTGCCCGCGAGCAGCTTCTGCAGGACTATCGCCCTTTTTATCTGCGCGTGGCGTCAAACTGCTGCCGCAAGTACCTCGTACTCGGCCGCGATGATGAAGCCAGCATTGCCATGATTGCCTTTAACGAGGCCATAGACTCCTTCAACAGCAACGGGGGAGCGTCTTTCCTCAGTTTTGCAGAAATTGTGGTCAAACGGCGCATGGTGGACTACTTCAGGCGGCAGAGCAGGCAGTCTGAGGAGATTCCCCTTTCCAGCTTTGAAACCGATGATAACGAAGATGGTGTTCTGCAGAAAATCGAGTCCAAGGAAGCCCACACCGTGCTGCAGATCCAAGAAGAAACTGAGCAGCGCAGGGAAGAGATCTTCCGGCTTGATCAGCTGCTCAGTCACTACGGCATTCGATTCTCAGAACTGGTTAAGATATCCCCGAAGCATCAAGATGCTAGAGACCGGGCCCTGCAGGTGGCCAGGACCCTGATCAGCGATCCTGAGCTCTTGGGCTATTTGACTCGCAAGAAGTCGCTTCCACTCAAAGATCTGGAAGCCAAGGTCAAAGTAAGCCGCAAGACGCTGGAGCGGCAGAGGAAATACATAATTACCCTGGCCCTAATTTTAATTGGCGATTTCTACCATCTACGGGAATACCTGAACCGACCGGTGTGAGAAGGAGGTGGACAGAAGGTGAAACATAAAGGGATTGTTGTGGAGATCGCTCCTAAGAACAAGGTGATTATCATGACGCCTCAAGGGGAGTTTCTCAAGGTCCCTTTCCGCAAACACGTTCAAGTGGGGCAGGAGATTCGTTATACTCCCCGTAAGGAACGCCTCAACGCCTGGCAGCTGGCTGCTGCCGCGGTGTTGTTCCTGGCCCTCATGGGCGGCTGGCCCATGATCAGTGAACATTTGGTACAACCGGCTGTGCCCGCCTTCATCGTCACCCTTGACTTGGA
>JGI24713J26584_10000623_pt1 | contig 27082 bp, 27 predicted proteins | sample BioPla4DNA1_FD_26584 | JGI IMG/M metagenome (IMG submission 26584) | reverse complement strand
CCGCCGCCGCCCAAGGACCAAACGAATGCCTTCCCTGGAACGCTCGCGATCTGCTGCACCAAAACATCTATGAGCGTGCGCGGGAGACAGCCCCGAGACTGTTCATGATACCTAACATGGTTGCGGTGCAGTCCTCTCCGGTGTGATGATCCATGGTGGCAATGCCCGATACCCTCGTTGCGCTCCTCCGGGACTGGCACTCAGTCCCCGTCGCGACCACTGGAGCCGATGGAATGCCCAATGTTGCAGCGAAGTCGGTCACGGTCCGGGATCCCGAGACCATCGTCTGGGGCGAACTCTACTTCATGCAGACCTACGAGAACCTCATGCGGCATCCTGTTGCGTCGCTCTGTGTCTGGGATTGGAACCCGCCGTTTACGGCGTACAAGGTGAAGGGGCGGGTGGCGATCCACAGGCATGACGAAGTGGCGGCATCGCTTGACAAGAGCGTCTGGGCCGGGCACAGTGCGGAGTTCGCGGCTCGAACCGAAGAGATGGCGGCGGTCGTCCTCACGGTCGAGGAAATTTACGACCAGACTCCCCGGCTTGAGGCAGCAGGGATGAGGATTGCATGAACTGCCCCGCGCTCTCCAGGGACTCTCCATCTCTCTACGGTATGGGCAGGTCTCGTTGAACGCCCGCAGGGCTGATGGTGAATGTGTCTTTGCGAGGAGAGAATGAGATCGGAAAGAACCTGAGCGAGAATTTCAGCTAAAAAGTAGGCCAGGGCCGAGATTCGAACCCGGGTCGAGGGATCCACAGTCCCTTAGGATAACCAACTACCCCACCCTGGCAAGGTGCTCATTATAGTTGGTAGTAGGATTTGATTAAGGTATCTCTTCATCACACGTGCGTCCCTATCGGGATCGCCGGCAGTCTCACGATCTGAGGGGCATCCTGGCCACGACACGCCCTTCTAACCACCGTTATAGCCGACATGCGGGGTGATTTTTCCTAAAAGTATGGACTGGCTGCGGGGAGAATCATTAATAGACTCCATGCTCTATAACGTACCGGTGTTCCGGGCGCAAAAGGCGCCCCGGGGGTNGGGAAATCGCCCGATTTATGGTGTGATTTGAGAAAAGCGGTCAATGTTCCAGATTTTTTGGGTTCAATCGTCCATTCTCTATATACCGGAAGGTGATACTCATGGCTAAAGAATCAAAGATCAGGACCCCCATCGTCTGCGTGATGGGTCACGTAGATCACGGCAAGACGTCTCTTCTCGACAGGATCCGGGGTTCGTCCGTGGTCTCAACGGAGGCGGGCGCGATCACGCAGCACATCGGCGCCACGCTCGTCCCCATCGATGCGATCGTCCGTATGAGCGGGGCCTTAAGCAAGGTCAACGTCAACGTCCCGGGTCTGCTCTTTATCGATACCCCCGGGCACCATGCCTTCACCACACTGCGTGCGCGCGGCGGGGCGCTCGCCGATATGGCAATCGTCGTGGTGGATATCAACGAGGGGTTCCGTCCCCAGACGATCGAGGCGCTCCAGATCCTGCGCAACTACAGGACGCCGTTCGTGATTGCGGCAAACAAGATCGACCGCATCCACGGCTGGCGTGTCAACGAGGGCCAGCCGTTCTTAAAGACATTCGCACAGCAGAATGAGCGCGTCCAGGGGATGCTCGAGACGAAGGTCTACGAGCTCGTCGGCAAACTCTCCGAGCTCGGGTTCAACTCCGAGCGGTTCGACCGGGTCTCGGACTTTGCACGGAACATCTGCATCGTCCCGATAAGCGCACTCACAGGGGAAGGCGTCCCCGATATTCTTATGGTGCTGATCGGGCTTGCCCAGCGCTACATGACCGAGAGCCTCCGGGTCAGCGCAGATGGCCCCGGCGCCGGCACCGTCCTTGAGGTGAAGGAAGAGCGCGGGCTCGGGATGACGCTTGATGTGATCCTCTACGACGGGACCCTCAAGGTCGGGGACGAGATCGTTGTGGCCGGGAACGATCAGATCATCGAGACCAAGGTGCGCTCCCTCTTACAGCCCCGTCCGATGAAGGAGATCCTGATCGAGGAGCGGTTCGAGCGGGTCAAGTCTATAACGGCTGCTGCGGGCATCAAGGTCGCCGCCCCGAAACTCGAGGGGGTCATCGCAGGGTCCCCTCTCCGGGTCATCCGGGGGGGCAACCGGGACGAGGTTGTCGAGCAGGTCCGGCACGAGATCCAGGATATCCAGGTGAACCTCTCCGATATCGGGGTCATCATCCGGGCAGATACCATCGGCGCTCTCGAAGCGCTCTCGAAAGAACTCGAAGGTCACCAGATCCAGGTTATGCGGGCCGCCGTCGGGCCGGTCACCCGCCACGACGTCATAGAGGCCGGGACGATCAAGGACCCGCTGTATAGTGCAATCATCGCCTTCAACACCCCGGTTCTGCCGGACGCAATCGATATGCTGGCGGACGCGTCAATGTCTCACGTCAGCATATTTGAGGGTGGGGTCATCTACCAGCTCATCGACGACTACGTCGAGTGGCGTGAGGAGAAGAAGCAGGAACTCGAGCGGCAGCGGTTCGAGAAACTGGTCATGCCTGCAAAGATCCGGATCCTTCCAAACTGCGTCTTCCGGCAGAGCAACCCGGCGGTGGTCGGGGTCCGGGTTCTTGGAGGAAAACTCCAGAGCGGTGTCGACCTCGTCCTCTCGAATGGCAGAAATATCGGCCGCCTCAAGCAGATCCAGGCGAAGAACGAGTCAATCCTGGAGGCTGAGGCCGGCATGGAGGTGGCCATCTCCATCGAGGGGCCGACCGTCGGCCGCCAGATCAACGTCGACGACGATCTCTATGTGGACGTGCCTGAACGGCATGTCAAGGTGATCGAGCGGGAGATGATCAACCAGTTAAACCCGAGCACACGGGAGGTCTTTGAGGAGTTCACGGCCCTCAAGCGCCGTGAGGATCCTTTCTGGGGGAAATGAGCAGCTCGGGGGAGATGCAGCATCTCCCGGCTGATATCTTTTTCAGCCCTGCAAAGGTAGTCTTTTAATACCATATTCTCAAATTGTATAGGTACTTTCGAAGGAGTCGTCAACATGGTTGATTTTAAAATTATCCTCTCAGACCCGGCGACCGGGCGTTCATATAAGATCGATGCGACTGGTCCCGCCGCAGGAGCNCTCATCGGCAAGCGCATTGGTGACGAGATCGATGGGGGCATCTTTGGTCTTGCAGGCTATACGATCCGGCTTACCGGTGGCTCGGATAAGACCGGCATTCCCGTACGCCGCGATCTCCCCGGGCCGGCAAGAAGAAAGCTTCTCCTCTCCGAGGGCATCGGGTTCCACCCCGTCATGGAGGGGGAGCGCCGCCGGAAGTCCGTGCGCGGAAACGAGATCAGCGCTGACTTAGTCCAGATTAACGCCGTGGTTGTAAACACCGGTGCAAAGCCCCTGGCCGAATACTTCAGCCAGCCCGAGGCGGCGGCTGAATAAATCAGCACCCAATCTTTTCTGAAGCGTTATCGCCCCCGGGCAGTCGGTCCGCATTTCTCGTCGCTCCATCGACAGCGTCAGGGCTCTCCCGGTGTAGCCGGGCAGCGGTCGCGGAGAGGGCAGCGTAGATTCCTTGCGAAAAAGAGGGATATTGAAGTCCTAGCGTTTTTTCATGACCGAACGTTCCAGGGCAGCAAGTTTGTCCTCGAAGGCCACCCCGTACTTCTTCGCGAGTATGACCACTGCCGCCTCCACCCGGAGGTTGCCGTCGAAGTTGTCGGAGACGATCCGGTGCAGTTCTGCGACGATCTCCTGCGGCGGTCTCCCGGTTGCAGCGGCGATCCGCCCGAGTAACTCTTCGTACGGGCTCTCGACCGTGAGGAGATCGGAGGTAGGCTTGAACCCGAGCGGTATCGAGACCTCTGCGAGATCGAAGAGCAGCCGGATGGTTCCACCGTCGATCTCGACGAGCCCTTCCGCTTTCGCCCGTTCCAGAAGCTGGTTTGCCTGCTCTTTGNTCATCCACTTCCGGTCGATGGCGATGTAGAAGACAAACTCGCTCCTCTGCAGCCGTTCTTTACGCATGTGCTTGAACGGCGCGGCAACCGCAATCTTGAGACTCACTCGCAGGCACCCTTGAGAATTCTCCGCAGATCCATCGCGTCCAGATCGCCGTGGTGGCCGTCCTTCGCGACGTAGCATTCCGTCAACCGGCCCTTATCCACAATCCGGAGGAAGAAGGCATTCTCCGAGACCGGCAGTCTCTTTTCGGGGGTGAGCAGTGTCCTCTGCAGTTCGACCCGGAAGTCCGCCACTTCGCTGACTTTCTCGGCGAGCGGCAGCAGCGTATCGAGATCCTGGAACTGCGTCCGTTCATCCGCAATCTGGAAGAGGATCCGCTCCTTGACGAGGCCGTCGGCCCCGCGTGTGGTCGTATGGGTATCGTGCATCCGGGCAATGCAATTTAGGACTTCACGGAACGGCCGGTTGAGTTCGAAATCGAGGTCGACCGACTGAGGAAAACGATGATATATCCTGCGCATCACTAAAATTGAGGTCTGCGAAACGTAAAAAGGATATGTTCGCGCTAAAGATCCAAAGATTTTTGATGCGGCCTCTCCCTCCTGCACGTGTATGACAGGCAATCTTACCCTCCTGCAGATGAACGACTCGCATGGGTATCTGGAGCCGCACCAGGAGCTCTTCTATGCCGGCGGGCCGCCTGAGTACCGATTGGCGGGGGGATATGCCCGGATCGCTACGATTTTAGAGGAGGTCCGGGATGCGCAACCGGGCAGGGTCCTTTCGTTTGACTGCGGCGACACAATCCACGGAACATACCCTGCCGTCCAATCGAAGGGCGAGGCGTTTATCCCGATACTGAATGCGCTCGGGTTCGATGCCATGACCGCTCACTGGGAGTTTGCCTACGGGCCGGAACAGTTCCGGAAGGTGGCACGCGGACTGAACTACCCGGTCCTCGCCGAGAACTGCTACGACGATGCGAGCGGCGATCTCGTCTTTTTGCCGTACACGGTCTGCGAGACCGAGGGCCTTCAGGTCGGCGTCATCGGGATAGCCGCGACAATCGTCGACAAGGTGATGCCTGACTCCTTCTCCGAGGGGATCCATTTCTCTCTCGGGAAGGCCGAACTCCCCGGCCACATCACCCACCTCCGAGATGAGGAGGGAGTGGACCTCGTCGTGGTGATCTCGCATCTTGGCTTTCCTCAGGATGCGAAACTTGCAGGCGAGGTGGACGGGATCGATATTCTCCTCTCGGGGCACACCCACAACCGTCTCTTTGAGCCGGCGGTCGTCAACGGGACTATCATCATCCAGTCCGGCTGCCATGGCTCCTTTCTCGGGCGCCTCGACGTAACGGTCGAGAACCGGCGGGTGAAGCGGTTTTCCCACGAGCTCATCGTCATCGGGGATGAGATCCGGCCCGAGCCGGAGGTCGAGGAGATGGTTGAGGGAATCATGGACCCGCATCGCGAGTATCTCTCCCGGGTGGTCGGGGAGACCCGGACCGATCTCAACCGGAACACGGTTCTTGAGGCCACGATGGACAACCTTCTTCTGCAGGCTCTTATGGACGCTACCGGCGCGGAGATGGCCTTCTCGAACGGCTGGCGCTACGGCGCCCCAATACCGCCGGGTCCGATCACGGTCAACGACCTCTGGAACATCATACCGGTCAATCCTCCGGTCTCGACCGTCGAGATCACGGGCCGCGAACTCCGGGCGATGATGGAGGAGAATCTGGAGCGGACATTCGCGCGCGATCCCTACCATCAGATGGGCGGCTACGTGAAGCGCTGTGCCGGGGTCAATATCTACTGCAAGCTCGAAAACCCGCCGGGTCACCGTATCCAGGAGTTCTTTGCGGCCGGAAAACCGCTCGATCCGGATGCAATCTATCGTGCCGCCTTCGTCACCGGGCAGGGCGTGCCGTCGAACTACGGCAGGAACCGCGAGGATCTTGATATCAGGNCGATCGAGGCGCTTGAGCGGTACCTCGCGCGAGGGCCGGTCAGCGCCGAACTTCGTGGGAGCGTGGTGGCGATATGACGTTTGTACATCGTGTTCTCATTCATCTGGATGAGCCTGAAAAGGCCGCTCTCGTCCTGAACAGCGCAAAGAACCTCGTTGCCGGTCTTGGCAAGGTCGAGGTGGAGGTGGTGGCCTACTCGGACGGGGTTGAGGGGCTCCGTACCGGGGGATCGCAGGCGGCGCTCATGGATCTGCTTGCGAGCCAGGGTGTCCGGTTCGTTCTCTGCGAAAACACTCTCCGCTCCCGGGATTTGACNGTGGAGGACTTCCCCGACTACATGGAGACCGTCCCGTCGGGGGTTGTGGAACTGGTCCTTAAGCAGGAGGAGGGCTGGTGTTATGTTCGCCCGTAAAAATGAGTTATTCGATCAGGACGGCGTTAACGACACCGTCCTGGCTCGGTCTGCTGACGATCCGGGCGCGTCCCATATCAGTCTTGATGATTGCGCCCTTTGTCAGGAGGTTCCGCCTGACGTAGTTCGGGTTTGCGCTGTTCGCCTCGACCGTCTCAATCTGCGCCTTACGGGTCTCGCCGGTTTTGGGGTTCGCGACCGTCGCGTAGTTTATCCGAAGAGCCCGGACCTTCCGGTTGCCCCCGTAGGTGCGGATGATCTTCTTGCGTTCTTCACCGACGTGCGTCTCTGCGGGAGCTCTTCCGATCTCCGCTCTCTTCTTGCCCTGGGAGGTGTGATAGCGTCCACCCGACGGCTTCCTAACTGATCTTCCTTGCCACTGCATGTGACCACCGAAATACTATATTGAGGACGCGGTACCCTCAAGGGATAGCAATCTCTCGTTAAAGTGCTATAACTATTCGAGACGTATATATTTAATTCTGCTGATCAGGCGAGGATCGCATCCAGGAGTTCGTTTAATCCTTCCCCGGTCTTCATGTTTGTGCGGAAGACCTGCATCTCCGGGTTATAGCGGTGCATGTCCCGCTCCATCCGGTCGAGATCGGCGCCGATGAGCGGAGCGAGGTCAATCTTGTTGATGACACCGATATTGCTGCTCCGAAACATCATCGGGTGTTTGTTTACTACGTCGTCCCCTTCGGTGGAACTGACGACGACGATCCGCTTCTCGGCACCCAGCCGGAAGTCGGTCGGACAGACCATGTTGCCCACATTCTCGATGAAGAGGATATCAATCTCGTCGAGCGGAAGGTGCTCGAGGGCATGCTCAACCAGGTGGGCGTCGAGGTGGCACTCCTTTCCGGTATTCGCGTTGTAAGCCGGGATCTTGAGGGCAACAATTCTCTTGTAGTCATCGTCCCCGTAGACATCCCCGGCAATAGCGCCGACGCGGAGTCCTCGCTCCTGGATCAGGGGTGCGAGCCGCTCGATCGTGGCGGTCTTTCCGGATCCGATCGCGCCGAGGAGGTCGAACGCCCGAACTCCGTGTTCCTTGAGAAGGTTTGCGTTGGCGTCAGCAATGCGGTTGTTGACGTCGTAGATGTCCTTCTCCACATGGACGTCGATATGGTGCATGGTATAGTATTGTGATCATGATCTGTTTATAGGTTAACACTCAAAACCTACAGTAATGAGCGCGGAACGCATCCTGTACCCCTGTTATTTTGATACCTCGCTTAAGCGACGGGAAGGNCGTCGCGTCCCCAAAAATCTCGGCGTGAAGTCACCGGAACTCCCTGCCATAGAGGCGGCGTTGCAGAGGATGAAGGTCCCGTATCGTGTGGAGGAGCACCACCATCCCGCCCGCTGGGCGGAGCGCGAGGGCCGGATCGTCGTGGAGTGGGAAGGAAGCAAAGAAGACCTTATCCAGAAGGTTGCCCGGAGTCTTGCCGACCGGAAGTGACCGGGATGTACGATCTGCACACCCATACCGTCTTCTCCGACGGTGAACTCCTTCCGTCGGAACTTATNCGGCGAGCTGCCGTGCTCGGCTACGATACCCTTGCCATCACCGACCATGCGGATGCCTCCAACCTTGGGCGCCTGGTTGAGTCGGTTGCAGAGGTCCGGGATTCTGCGCAGCATTACGGTGTGAACCTCCTCGTCGGGGTGGAGCTCACCCATGTCCCCCCGCCTCTGATCCCGTTGCTCGCGCGCGACGCAAAACGGCGTGGTGCCGATATCGTTTTAGTCCACGGCGAGACGGTCGTGGAGCCGGTGCCTCCCGGGACCAATCACGCCGCCTGCACGTGCGAGTACGTGGACGTGCTCGCCCATCCCGGCCTTATTACGGTCGAGGATGCACGGATTGCAGCGGAGCGCGGAATGGCGCTGGAGATCACCTCACGGGCGGGGCATAACCGGACCAACGGCCACGTGGTGCGGGTGGCGCGGGAGACCGGCTGTTCCCTTGTGGTCGATTCCGATACGCATGCCCCGTCCGATCTGATGACGGAGGAAGCGCGGTGGGCAGTGGCTCTTGGAAGCGGGCTGACGGACGCAGAATCGCGTAAAGTTCTTTCCCTGGATATAGCCTCCGCTATCCTGAAATGAGANGGGGTATTTATAATTTAGCAAAATGTTTTTATACTTCTATGTTCAATATATATACGTTACTAAATACATCCGTCTATAGAATCCTCTAGAGGTTGCAGTTTGCGGTTAATCGGTCGTTCTGTAAGTGTTTGCAGTGATCGCTTGTTAATCTTGCGATGTGATGCAGCACAATTGCCCCCNCTCTACAGTGAGGCTTTGGATCGCCGATTAAAACCGATTGGGACAGTTGTTGACATCTTCGGTAATATATCATCTCCCTATGCCGTAGTCCTCTGCCATAATGGCTGTTCGGTGCAGGTTGGCGAGAAGATCTTTGCAAAATAGGAGTATAAGCAATGGCAGAAGTAGAAAAATTGAAACAGCTGCAGTTGCAGCGTGAAGCTCTGAAGAAGAGAGGGGAGCAGCAGAAGGTCAAGGAGACCGAGCAGAAGCGCACTGAAGAGAGCGTTCAGTCTGTCTGCCCCGAGTGCGGCAGCCGCCAGCTCGTCCATGACTACGAGCGTGCTGAACTCGTATGCCAGAACTGCGGTCTCGTCCTTGATGAGGAGTTCATCGACCGTGGTCCCGAGTGGCGTGCTTTCGACCATGACCAGCGGATGAAGCGTTCCCGTGTCGGCGCTCCGATGACGTTCACGATCCACGACAAGGGTCTCTCGACGATGATCGACTGGAGGAACCGTGACTCCTACGGTCGTGCGATCTCGAGCAAGAACCGTGCTCAGCTCTNCCGGCTCCGGAAGTGGCAGCGGCGTATCCGTGTCTCGAACGCCACCGAGCGGAACCTGGCGTTCGCGCTCTCGGAATTGGACCGGATGGCGTCTGCGCTCGGTCTGCCCCGGAACGTGCGCGAGACCGCCGCGGTGGTCTACCGCGACGCTGTGGACAAGAACCTGATCCGCGGCCGGAGCATTGAGGGTGTTGCCGCGGCAGCGCTCTATGCTGCGTGCCGGCAGTGCAGCGTGCCGAGAACCCTTGATGAGATCGCGGAGGTCTCGCGGGTATCAAGGAAGGAGATCGGGCGCACCTACCGGTTCATCTCGCGCGAGCTCGGGTTAAAACTCCTGCCGACGTCCCCGATCGATTACGTGCCGCGCTTCTGCTCGGGCCTCAATCTGAAGGGTGAGGTTCAGAGCCGTGCGGTCGAGATCCTCAGGCAGGCCGGAGAGCGCGAACTTACGAGCGGCAGAGGCCCAACGGGCGTCGCTGCGGCCGCCATTTACATCTCCTCGATCCTCGGTGGAGAGCGGCGCACCCAGCGGGAAGTCGCNGAAGTTGCAGGTGTGACAGAGGTCACGATCAGGAACAGATATAAGGAACTGGCAGAAAAATTAGATATCGAGATCATACTCTGATCTCATATCACCCCACACCCTTGGGCTCGTAGATCAGGGGTAGATCGTTGCGTTCGCAACGCAAAGGCCGCGGGTTCAAATCCCGCCGAGTCCACTTCTCTTTCTGCTTAATAACACGTTTTAAAAGCCATCATTGTTCCACTACACGACATGCCAATAGGTGACCGCAGGTCGCCGGGGGTGTCGAGAGGGGCGGAGCCCCTTCGGTTGAGAACGGCATAGCCTCTTTGATGTAGCCCTTTCGCTCAGCGTCTCCTCATTCCTCCTCATCCCCCTCCACCTGCTGGCGCGCGATCCGCTCTTCGCCCTTCTTTGAGGTCTCGTGCTCCGCCCGCGGCGTTGGCGTCTCGGGCGCCCCTGGTGGATGACTGGGTTTTCTCCCCTCATCGCCGAGTTCAGCTGGAACCGGGCTGTAGACGATATCGGTCCCTCTGTCCTCGAATGGCTCCTCTTCGGCTGGTCCCTCGTCCCGCTTCCTTCTCCGATCTTCTGCCATCTGCATCGCTCCCGGACGATCCGGNGTCTACCTTCTGATCGCCCGGACGGGGTTCAAGCCTTGAGGTATAAAATAGATGCCGGTGGGGATGTCGCCCCCGGATCACCGGCGCCGGAGGCGGCACGCGGCCCCGGCCGCCCCTATGGCAAGAAGCCCGACGATTGCCCCCTCTCCGCCCGCCAGGGTCGGGGTGGGTCTCGGGGTGGTGCTCTCGGGATCCTCCAATCTCGCCGGCATCGGAGGATCGGCGGTCCGGAAGATGAGGGCCCGATCGCCCGCACCCGCAGCAAGGTAATCTCCGTTCTCCGAGAGGGCAACCGCCCGAACAGGAGCCCCGGCGCCGAATGACCAGCGCATAGCACTCTCACCTCCAAAGAGGCGGATGGTCCCGTCGGCGGTCCCTGCTGCTGCAGCCTCGCCCCGGCGGGATACATCAACGGTGACGACGTCGCCTCCGATCCGATCCCTCCAGAGGAGCCCCTCGTCCGGTCGGTAGCACTCCACATCCCCTCCCTCCTTGCCGACAACTATGAACCGTCCGTCCTCCGAGAGAGCCAGGGCGAGGATCGACGCTCCGGTAGGCATCACCCATGAGAGCATCCCCGGCCGTCCATAGACCTGAAGAGCGCGGTCCCGGCTTCCGACCGCAATGAGCGACCCGTCACGGTTGGTATCGACCGCGGTGACCGGGCCCCGGGCGAGCGACTGCCAGATCATGTTCCCTCGTTTGCCGATGAAGTAGATGACCCCGTTATCGCTCCCGGCTGCGATGTAGTTGCCGTCCTGCGTGATGGCGACGGAGACTATGGTTTGGGGCGCGGCGGGTGGGGCGGCTACCGTCGAGAAGTTCCAGTTCTCTTTGCCCTGATAGTCGTAGAGGGCGATGCGTTCTCCTCCCACCGCGAGAGCCCGGCCGTCCCCGGAGAAGGCAAGGTCGCGGACCGGTCCTGCGATGCTTCGGGTCCAGTAGTATTCGCCGTTCCTGCCTAGAAGGATCACATCGCCCCTGTCGGTCCCGGCGGCAACGTAACCCCTGCTATCCGCAATATCGACCGTGGTTACGGCGCTCCCTGTGCTCACGTTCCAGAGGACCGTGCCGTCCTGCTGGATGCAGATGATCCTCCCCTCATCCGTCCCGGCGATCATATACCCGCCGTCTGCCGCGATTGCGACGTCGTTGACGGTGCTCCCTGTCGGTACGTCGTGGTAGGTAGCCTCCGCCCCGGTCACCACCGGGATCATGATAGCGAGCATGGCGATGATTATTGCTGTTCTCCTCATGGTCTGCCCTTCCGCGGGAGAGTATTCCCTGGATAGTTCTACTTTCTTGGATGGGTTCTAAAACTGTTTCGAAATTGGGTTCGTTCCACAGAATTGGACCCAGCCGGTGGAGTCTCATCCATTCAGTGGGCCGGAGGTGATCACCTTCGAGATCCCCGCGTCCGTCACTTCCGGGCGGCCCACCACCGGGTGATGGGCTCCGGGAGAGCCGGCAGCCCGAACAGCCTTGATAGGTCGGCGGCGCTGAGGTTCTTTGCCGCAAGAGCTCGTTTCTCGACAAGATGCCAGGAGAGGAACGCAAGAAGAAACGTCACTGCAAACGAGACCCCGCAGAGCGCCGGAAGGGTTAGAGTGTTTGCCGTGGCCTGGATGATCGTCTGCTGGATCGGGTAATGGTAGATGTAGATGCCGTAGGAGAAGTCTCCGGGCTTTCCGAAGGTGTTGAGGAACGGGAGCGGGAGGTGTGCAGCATAGATCGTCAGATACGGGATGGCGATCACTCCGGCGACGGTCGGGTAGGGTGTCAGCGCCGAGAGCCCGAGCAGCAGGAGCAGTCCCCCGGCGACGGTCGGCCGGTAGGGGATCCGCTCCCGGTGAAGGTAGAGCCAGGCCCCGATGAGGAAGTAGAGGGCGAACCGGATCTTCGACATCCGCGGGTCGTCGAACCAGACCATCCAGAGGAGGACGTTTCCGGCGGCAAGGGCAGGGATGGCGCCCCACCGGTGCAGGAGCCCGGCGATCCCGAGGGCTGCGACGACCCCATACATGGCGACCTCAAGAGGGATCGTCCAGAGCGAGCCGTTGACGTAGGTCCAGGGGTTCTCCGAGAAGAGGCCGATCGTCGACCCGTTCTCAAAGAACGGGACTGCGGCAATCCCGGCCGGGGAGAAGAGGGCAGAAAAGTACTCTCCTAACGAAAGCGAGGTCATCACCGGGCCGATGAGAAAGAGCGTGATGAGGATTGCGGGGATGAGNCCGGGCACGACACGGAGAAACCGTTTCCAGGCGAACCGGAGCGGCGATGCGGTCGACTCCCAGCTCGCTGTAATCAGGTAGCCGCTGGTGGTAAGAAGGGCGGCAAGTCCCGCCTGCCCCATGAGTATGATCGGGTCATGCATTCCTATGCCGATGTAGCCGAGCCTGAGGGCGTAGGCATGCGCGGCAACGACCGCCAGCGCTGCTGCGAAGCGCAGGAAGTCGAAGTTGTTTGAGAACCGACCATCTGGAATGCTCGTGTCTCCCGGGACTGCATGCGGGTGAGCCGTGGTCATGGCGATAAAATCCTGTTCTCACTATGCAGCGAGAATAATTATATAATTAGTCAAAATAATCTCACACATGGACCCGCTTGTAGTCGCCACGTTCGCCATCGTTGCCCTGCTCGAGATCATCGTTCCGCTCGCACTGGGTTACTGGTTTATCAGGAAATTCGGTCTATCGTGGCGGGTCTTTGGGCTTGGCGCCATCTTCTTCATCGTCGTGCAGATCTTTCACGCGCCGCTCGTCCTTGCAACACAGAACCCGCTCTATCTCGCCCTTCTGCCGTCTGGAACGACGGCGGCGCTTGCCGGTCTTGCTCTCTACCTCGGGCTGATGGCCGGCCTCTTTGAGGAGATCGGCCGCTACCTCGTCTACCGCTACATCTTCTCGCGGCAGAACATCCCCCTCACCCGTGAGAACGGTCTCCTCTTCGGAACGGGGTGGGGCGGTGTTGAGAGTATGATCGTCGCGCTGGTCGTCCTTGCAGGCATGCTCACCTACATCGTCCTCACCGGTGATCCGGGGGCGATCCCCCTGCCCGACGACCCCGCCACCCAGGCGGAGATCGAGGCCGTGCAGGCTCTCACCCCGCTCGATATCCTCCCGGGCCTCGCCGAACGGATGATGACGATCACGCTGCATATCGCCTGGTCGCTGATGGTGCTTGCCGCCGTCATCTATGGTAAAAAAGCGCTCCTTGCCCTTGCCATCCTCTGGCATACCGCCGTGGACGCCGCCGCCGTCTACCTTCTCCCGATGCAGGGGCTCCTGGTGACCGAGGGGTCGGTCTTCCTCTTCGCGGTCCTGGCCCTTGCATATATCTTCTGGGAGTGGCGGCGGATGGGGGTAAGGGCGCCCCCCTCGCCCTCCTAGCCGCCCCACTCGTGCAGGTAGCCCCGGCGTTCGAGCGGCTCGCCATCGGCGAGGACCACCCTCTCCCTGATGACNTCCCCGATGACGTGGACGTCCACCCCAGCCACCGGGAGGATCCCCGGCGGGGCGCAGAAGAGGAGCTCGAAGTCTCCCCCTCCGTAGAGCGCAAGTTCCCGCCCTTCATCCTCCGGCACCCCGGCCGGGAGCGGGAGTCGGGCGGTATCGACGGAAAACCCGCAGTCGTTCACGCCGAGAAGATCGTAGAGCGAGAGCGCAAGGCCGTCGGAGATATCCATCATCGCCGAGACCCCGGCACGGGCGAGCGCCATCCCCTCCCGGACCCGGGGCTGCGGCTCAAGGAGTTCCTTCCAGTGCCGGTCGTAGCCGACGAGAGCCGCCTGCGCCTCCCCGAGCGGCCCGGTGACTGCGATGATATCGCCCGGCCGTGCCCCGCGTCTCCGGACGATCTGCGCCGCCTCCACGGTCCCGAGCCCCGTGCTCACGATCGTCAGTTCACCGTGCGCGTCAAGATCCCCTCCCACGAGTTCGGCGCCGAACCTCGCACAGCAGTCGCGTGCCCCCTCCATGATCCCGCGGAGCCGTTCCGGGCGGTCGAGGCCGACCGCGAGGAGCACCTGCCCCGGTCTTGCACCCATGCTCGCGATATCAGAGAGCGTGACGGCCGTTGCCATCCAGCCGATCTGCCAGTCNGTCATCCCGGCCGGAAAATCGGTCGTCTCATGGAGCATATCGGTGCTTGCGACCAGCAACCGTCCATCGCCGCAGGGGATGACCGCACAGTCATCCTCAAGCCGCTCTGGATCGATGATCGTCCCAATCATTTTGTGTAGCGCCCGTTCATCCACCTCGACGCACCTCCTTTTCACGTTCGCTCCGGTACTCCTTGAAGAGATACTCAACGCGTTTTGCCTCCTCCTCGCGCCGAAACTCCTTCTGCTCCTCCTCCCACTCCCTGATGGCCTCCTCGATGGCATCGGTCTTTGCCGCTCCCGTCCTGCCCTGGATGTTCGGTCGGACGGTCTCTGCAGGGAGGAGAGGGAGATTGACCTCCCGGGCAACCCGGACGAGGTGCGGGTCGGGCCCCTCCCCGTTGATGACCAGCGCCCGCACCCCCGTTTCCGCGAGGTCCTTTACTACGCCCCGACCCCAGCCGTGGGTCCTCGGGACGTAGAGGATGTCGCCTGAAGAGATGCCGACCCCTTCCTGGAGGCTCCGCACCCCATCCCGGGTGAGGGAGTCGAGGACCTTGAGCGGGGTATAGCCCTCCGAGATCTCGATCTTTTCGACCTTCCGCATCCGCTCCAGGCGCTTCTTCAGCTGGCGAGACCGCCGCCGTTCANCGCGGAGTTGCTCACGCAGGCTCTCGATGGTTGCATCTTTCGTTGCCAGCTCCGCATCCCGTCGGATCTTTCGCTCCGTTGCGGAGCGTGCTCGCCGCAGATCCTGTCGCAGTCGATCTATCTCGCGGTCGCGCTCCCGGATCTCTTCCTCTAGTTCCTGCACGTAACTGCGAAGCCGCTTCACCATCCCGTCGAGCGCCATCACACGCTCGTCCTCGATCGGCCGCTCCGGGATGGGGGCGGCAGGTTCCTCCTCCTTCGGCCGGGCGGGCGCTCCCTGCAGGTCCGCAAGCACCGCATCGAGCGGCTGGCCCCGGAGCACCCGTGCCCTCACCTCATCAAGGTCGACTCCCGGCTGCACCCTCTTTACGATGTTGCGGAACTTGTTCTGAAGGCTCCGGTAGGCGTCCAGCGCCGCCGAGAGAGCGTCGCGCTCGTGGTCGTTCATGTACGTGAACGATGCAGTGAGGTCGTACTTTGCCTCAACCGAGAGGGACTGTTTTGGTGTGTAGGGGATCGCGTTGAACGCCCGACGGATCTTCTCAACCGAGTAGGGCATCTCGTGGACGTCTGAAGCGATGATAAGCGGTTTTCCAGCGTGATAAAGTTCCTCGATGATATCGGACATCGTCATCTGCCGCGAACTCGTGAGGAGGACCAGGTTCCCGTCGAGGTCCACTGCGGCGATCCCGGTGGTTGTTCCCGGGTCGAGTCCGACGATCAGGTAGCGGGGCCTGCTGGAGAGCGGCTCGAAGCGTATCCGGTCAAGTTCCTTCCCCGTCACCCGGACCTGAACGTCAGCGCCCCGTGAGGAGTGGACCGGGACCATCTCCCGCGGGNCTTTGACCCGGAAGGCCACCCTGGAATATCCACCGAAAGCCTTCGTCTCTTTCTTCTCGTAATCGAGCCCGGCACTGCGAAGTTGTCCCTCGATCTCGCGGGCCTTCTGCATCACACCGCCGTGAATCTTGCGGATATAGCGGTTCTGGCTCCATCCGCCCCGACCGGGCGAGCGATGCCTGCTGACGACGATATCGGTGGTGTTCTCAAACGCGATCACCTCGACGCCCGCTCCAAGGGCGGCCACCCGGGCGGTGGTCCGGGCCTCGGCGTATGGGTCGAATTTGTTGAAACTGATGTTGTAGCGGGCCGCGACCTTACCGAGGCTCTCTGTGCGCTCGCCGCCGGTCACCTGGACGAGTTTTGTTGCCGGCGGGAGCGCCTGCAGGAAGGCGTAGAGTTCGTTCCGGTCGGCGGCGATCTCCTGGATGCTGTCGACGGCGAGGATATCGGGCTTTTCGGCGGCGAGGAGGCGCTGGAGCCGGAACCCGGTGACCTCCTCGACGTCTAAAATCTCTCCGTCTTCCACACGGGCAAGAGCATAGACGGGCCGCCGGGTACGGGAGCGAACAGAACCTTTGATGACGTCGATCCCGAAGACCTTCACTCCACCNCCCTTGCCAGCGCTTCGTCAAAGGCGTAATCGAGGCCGTATTTTCGCTTGAAGTACTGGAGGATGTTTGCGATGTCCCGGTTGAGGATCTCGCCGGCGTTCGGATGGGTTACCTCTACCCACTGCGGCCAATCGATCAGCCAGCACTGGCCTTCGTCGACCATGATGTTGAACTCACTCAGGTCGCCGTGGATGATGCCGAGGCGGTAAGCCTTGTGGATGTTATCGAGGATCCGATCGAGGATCACTTCCGGTTCTGCGAGTTCTGCCCGCGAGAGGTTGATTCCGGGGACGAACGACATCGCCACGACGTGCCGGTTCTGGTCGATGGGAAGGGGGACCGAGACGGCGGGGTGGAGGATCTTGAGCGCGTCGTACTCCATCTTCGCCGAGTTGCTCGATGCGAATATCCAGGGGCAGTGCCCCCCCTCTGGCATGTAGCCGCGTTTTAAGCGGNCCGCCTGGAACGACCGCTGCCCGACCCGATGGAACTTCAGCACGACGACTCCAAGCCCCATTGCCTCGTAGACCTCCGACTCTTTCCCGACGCCGATCAGGGTTCCGAGCGCCTGGATGGTGCCCCGGCGGGTGAGGGTGTGGAGGGCCAGGGTGTCGTAGCCGTTGAAGACAAGGGCATAGCCTTCGTAGGGAACCTTTTCGTACCTGACCATATCCATGGCCATCAGCCTGCCCAGGCGGTAGGAGAGTTCCGACTCCGAGAACTTGGTGGCCGACTTGAGCACCTCGAGAGGCACCCATCGGTACCGGCGCATGAGGCGTTCGAGGGCGAGCAGGATCCGGAGTTCGTAAGCGTGTAAGGATCGCACGTATTCTGCAGGAACAGGCATCTTCTACACCATTTATGTGGGCTGGTGATAAAANCATGATCGAGAGAAGATGAAGTGCAGCAAGTGTCGCCGCGAAGCAATCATATACCAGCGCTACTCGGGGCTGCACCTCTGTGAACAGCACTTCAATCGCGATTTTGAGGCGAAGGCGAAGCGGGCGATCCGGGAGCACCGATGGATCCAATCCGGCGATACGGTAGCGGTGGCGCTCTCGGGGGATGGGGACTCAAGCGCCCTCCTCTATTTCCTCAGCCGGCTCCTTCGCGAACGCCGGGATATCCGGTTGATGGCCATCACCGTGGATGAAGGGATCAGAGGCTACCGCGAGCCGCGCCGGGCCCGGGCGATTGCAGACAGCCTCGGCGTTCCCTGGGTGACGGCTTCGTTCGCCAAAGAGTACGGGATCACGCTCGATGAGATTGTGGGCCGGAAAGGAGCCGAACTCGCCTGCTCCTACTGCGGCGTGCTCCGTCAGGCGCTGATGAACCGGATCGCCTGCGAACATGGGGTTACGAAGTTCGCCTACGGGTTCAACCTGGACGACGGGGCCCGGTCGGTCCTGACGAGCGTCCTCCGGGGCGATGCGGATCGGCTCATCCACCCGGTTCAGGAGGTCGAGGGGATGGTACCCCGGATCAAGCCGTTCATGTGCATCCCGGGGAGCGAGGTGGCGCTGTATGCCTCCCTCAACGTTGAGGGGTTCGACCTTGCAGAATGCCCCTACGCGGTCGGCGCCCTGCAGGGTGACGCCCGCAGGATCCTCGATGAGTACACCTCCCGGCACCCGGCGACGAAATACTCGCTCGTGAACCTCGGCGAGGCCCTCCGGGAGCCGGGGTGTGGTGACGGCGAAGGGCTTCGTAGATGCGAGAGGTGCGGGGAGCTCTCCGGCGGGAGGATCTGCTGGGTGTGCCAGGTGATTGAGGAGGTTCGGGGATTCCGATCAAAGGGGCCTGATGAAGATTAAGTGTGTCTCCATAGAGATGGGCCTTGAGTGTAAGGGTGGAATGAGCGGATAGCGATATAAAACACCGTAAACTGGACCGTGGGGGCATCGCATTCTAGGGGGGAGGGGCTGACGGGGAGTGCGACGGTCCGAAGGACCGGAGCTCGAGCACCGATAGGTGCGAGGGGGGATGCTCCCCCCTCCCCTGAAACCCCACCCCCATTTGTGATATCCCCATGAAATCCGTGCACGGGGTTCATCATGTCGTCAAAGGGGTCAAATTTGAGATGTAAATGTACTACCAGGCTTAACAATCCTAAAACTGAAGAACATCACTCAGAGCACTATTCTCAAATCCAGAACATCTGGGATCTCCGGGCGGCAACTAAATTGGATTAATGGAGGATGGGAAAACCGTCCGTTTTCCCTCTACCTCATCACCAGGCATCCGCCGGTCACGTCGGCGAAGATCTCCGCAAACTGCTCGGGGTGGTTTAAGAACGCGACCGACCGGGGCCGCCCGATCAGGTCGTAGAGCCCGACTCCCTTCTCGATCCCAAGATCAGGGACCTCCACCGGGCTGCAGTAACGCACCGGGGGAGCATCGGGATAGCGCGGGTTCTTCACGAGCGCTCCACCCTCCATCTCGTAGTAGGCGGCGCCCTGCAGGTCTGCATAGGGACCGTAGTCGCTTGCGAACTCCGATGAGACGAGGTTTGCCATCACGAGATCCTCCGTCCCCGGATTGATGGTCACATGGCCGTATCCCGGCGGGATCAGGATCTTGTCACCGGGGGTGCCCTCGATCATCACCACATCGTCGGCGTTCCTGGTCTGGAGGAGGAAGTGCCCGGTCCCCAAAAGCACCTCGTAGATCTCCGGGTAAGGTGCCCCTGCAGGGTTCTCGGTATGGTAGTGCCCCTTTGTCTTGACATATTCCCCGCAGAGGGTCCGGGCAGGAATGACGGTGATATCGTAACGGACGTGGTGCTGCCGGAGCCACTCCCGATCGCTCTCGTTTCTGGCGAGATCCCGGTACATAAAATAGAGGGGTTGATCGGAGGTGCAGCCGGGGTCAGCAAGAACCTCTCGCATCTCTTCGATCGTTCTCACCTGCGGCTCCGGTTTAGGCCCGTTCCAGTACCCGTTCATCACCTCTTCTTACGGTACACAAATATATAATACCCAGCTCCGATGATGACAGCCGCAATAACGATCAGGAAGACCGGATTTGTAAATATAGTGCCTTCCCGCGGTTTGAGCGCGACGGTCACCTTCATGGTGTCCGAGATCTTGCTGTTGTCGAGAGCGTCGCGGTAACGGATCTCGGAGTCGATACCGTACTCTTTCACGGTGGCGTCACCATCGATGTTCACCTCGAACCGTGCCGTCGCGGTCTCACCCGGGGCAAGGTCGCCGAGGTAGGCGGTGTCGTCACTGCTGGTGAAAGGATCGACGGCACTGATCCGGGCCTGTGCGTTGTAGACCGGTGCGTCTCCGGTGTTCTTGTACGTAACCTCGAGGACTCCCTTGCTGCCCGGACTGAGGGTCAATTTCGGTGAGACTATCTCAAAGGCGATCTTGCCGCCGACGGGCAGACCGATCGTTGTCGACCGGGAGGTTACGGTGTCCCCTTCGTAGTCCTCGTAGGTGACCGCGACATCGAGCGGATAGGACTGCGGTTCGGCGCTGTTTGCGACCGATACCTTGAACTTTACATCAACCGTATCTCCGGGCTCGAACCTCCCGATATAAGCGCTGCCGTCGGTGGGAATGAGCGGGCTTGCGCCGTTTCTTGTGATCTTCGCGATAGCGTTGTTCGCAGTATCGTGCCCGGCGTTCCGCAGGGTCAGGTAGACGTAGCCCTCCGTGCCGACATTCAGCGACTCGGTGCGTATATCGAGGACCTCGACCTGGAGATCGGGTGTCACCCGCACCTCAAGTGGCAGGGTCACGGTCTTCTTCTGGTAATTGTACCGGAGAAGGTCGCTTCCGTACTCTTCCGCCTCGCGCAGATACGTGTAGGTCAACTCAAGGGGCAGCACGTAGGTGCCCGGCTCTGCAGAGTCTTTCACCTTCACGTTGAAGGTGGCGGTCGCGGCGGCGCCGCCCCTGATGTCGCTTAAGAACTGCGGATCGGTCTTGATGGTGAATGGGGCATCCCCGCTCTTGAGCGCTGCAGTGACCAGTTTTGCAGTATTCGGCTGATCATCGGGGGTGACGAGTGATGATCCGACGATCTTGTGAGTATTCAGGCCGCTGTTTGATATGACAACGGTCAGACCGGTCTCAGCGCCCGGTGCGAACTCATTCGTACCGGCAATCGTTGCTGATAGATCTGGACTCCCGTAGAGGTATTTAACGCCCTGCGCCGCGCCCGGCATGGCCAGGAACGCCAGCAGAAGCATCAATACCGGAATGTAGTGCCAACGCATCTCTTCACCTTGTTGTTATTTTAGCAACAACATTTATTGTTTGAACGTATATGTTTAATGGCATGAGGACAGCCTGGGGTGTTCCAAACGATCTGGTTGAATCTCTGAAATCTCTGGGTCTTACAAGATATGAGGCCCTTGTATACATTGGACTACTCAGAATGACCGGTGCAACCGCAACAGAGATCCATGAGGCCTCCGGGGTTCCACGCGCTTCTGTCTACCCGGTCCTCGATAGGCTTATCCAGAAGGAACTGGTCAACGTCTCCCACACCACGCCAAAGCGGTTCGATGCGGTCCCGCCTGACCGTGGAGTCCGCAACCTGATGATCCGGATCGAGAGAGATGCGGAGAGCGCCCGGGCTGCCCTTGATACGATCTATCGGGAGAAAGAGCGGGAGGGGCGCGGCAACCGGGAACTGGTCTGGACCATCTATGGCGAGGAGAACATCAGAACCCGCCTTGCCGAGATGTTTCAGAGCGCAGAACGGAGTGTGGAGGTGCTCGCGACATGGGACCTCCTCCGTGAGGGTGTCCTCGCACTGCTGGATACGGTCCCCGACTCCGCGCAGATCGATATCATCACCGAGTGCTGGGAGGGCGAGCAGCCGTTCCGATTCAGGGTTCATGGCCTTCCCCTCGCCAAACTGCGCGAGACCTGTTCTGTACCCGGAAAACCGCTACCCTACGAGGGTTCTGGTGTCTTCCTGGTGGACAATGCCCGGGCGCTCCTCTGGACGAGGACGGGGTCGAGCGACGAGCAGCCTTCGGCCCTCTACTCGGAGTCCGCGGGGCTTGTCTCGTTTGTTCGGCGGCACATCACCAGCGTCACGGAATGGGCGAGGGCTACGGGTCAGTAATCGTCCAGGTAGCCCATATCCCGGATATCGATCAGGCCTTTGAGCGCCTTGGTCACGACCGGCCGCCCTGCCTCCCGTACGGCCGCCATCGCGTTCGTGCCCCCGACGATTGCCACGCCCACATACTGCGGGCTCACCGGGACGCCGAGCAGCGGGACGTTCGGGGCGCCGATATCCAGGATGCCGGAGAACCCTATGGCTGCGAGTTCGTCGAGCACCGTCTCCATGAGCGATTCTGCCTCCATGTGGCACTCGCGTATGTTTGCAAGGATGTTGCCGCTCCCGTGGTGCATGACGCCGAGGATCGATGTGGCCTCCTGGGAGATCAGGACCTCAAGGGGATCGAGCGTGGTGTCGCGGTAGAGGATCATGCTCGTGAACCGCTGGGGTACCCTCCCGATGACCTCGACGATCCCACCCCCGATCGGGTTGAGCGGGATGCCGCGCTGGAGGAGGAGGGCATCGAGCGTGATGCTGCACATTGTGCAGATGGCGTGCCGACCGTCGGGCACGATGTAGCCGCCGATCTGCTCCCCCGGCTCTGCGACTCGGATCCGGTCGCTGATGGTGATACCTGCCTGGTGTGCCTCTTTTATCGTGGCAAGCGCAAATTCGAGGTCGCGGCTCTCGATGAGCGAGAGGTTGTAGATGATCATCCCGGAGTCTTCCTCCGGGCGGTAGGTCACCCTGAGCGCGTACTCCTCGATGCGGTGATTGGTGAACTTCAGGGGGACATGCATTACCAGATCTCTTGCCTGTCAGGTGAAAAAGGGTTGCCTATTTTGTATCCCCCGGATGCCGGGTCGGCATCCCAGGTATGCTGCCTGGCCGGCGCGTGCGGTGCATCGATAGAGAATCCGGTGGACTGGAGTTTGGCGGAACCACGGCGGTTCTCACCGGAGACCGAGTGAGCGGCCAGGGGCACCTCCCACCACTCAGTTTCGGTGTAAATAGATGCCTTTGAATCTCCAAATCCCTTTCCAGGGCATCTCCCGTCGCTTTTGATTATCGGTCATGTACAACCTTTATCCTGCGGACCGGCTTGAAAGGGAAAACTTGTTCTATCTCCCTGCAATATTGTACGATGAATGGAGAGTGGGACCCGGGAAAAAGCCCGGAACGTACTGAAGCGGATCCTCGCTGCGGCCTCCTACGAGATCAAGGACCTCGAGGTGCCGCCGGAACTGGATTTCTCTGCTGTTGGAAACGGGGCCCCTCTGGTGGTGCTCTGCTCTGATGACCCTGAGATGATCGAGTACTTTGATTCGATGACATATCATCTCTACACCGGGGATGAAGACCCGGTCTGCCTGAAACTGCTCTTCACCCTCAATCCGGCGGTTCGGACAGAGGACTGCATCCAGTGGGGTCCGGAAGAGTTCGCCCGATACGCGGGAGAGGCTGTTCTTGCGGAGGTGCTCGGAGAGAGCCTGGTCCTCGACTTCGACCATCCTGTGCTGGCTGCGCCGGTGCAGCAGGCCCGGCCGGAGGAGACTGCCCCTGCAGTCGGGGGAGAGGAGCCGGAGGAGGGGCCCATGTTGCCTCACCTCCCCCTCCAGGTCACCGAAAAGCGTGCCTGCGGCATCGCCGGGTTGCACGGGTCGGCGAAGTGCCGGTTCATCCCGTACTGGAATTACCATTATACGAGCACCGGCGAGCGTGAGGTGAAGGATCGGCTGGTATCTTTTGAGTCCGAAGGATCCGGTGCCATCAACGCCATCAACGGGCTCAAGATGGAGATTGATCCCCGGGACATCAAGCGCATTCCGGTCCCGTTTGGTTCCGAGATAGTGCCTGCCCGGCTCCTGCGGGAGGATGTGGAGGAGCAGATTATCCGCGATGTCGTCGATCGACTCACCCAGCGGGTGCGGTTCCGCTACGAAAAGGGGGATGCGATCTTTTACGAGGAAAAGACCCTCAAACCCGACCGGAACGATATCAAAGTCGATCTTGAGGTGGTTTACGTGCCGGTCTGGCAGGTGCGGGGTGGAAGTAAGATCGTTGAGGTCAATGGGTTCACCGGCGAGATTCTCTCGATGCCGATGGACGAGGGCGTCGAATTTCTGTAAGGATTGGTTATGTTCGTTGTCATCGGCGGCGGACCCGCGGGAAGGCTCGGTGCGATGCGCCTTGCACAGGCCGGCAAGGAGGTCCGGCTCATCGAGCAGCGCAAGATAGGGGGGCAGTGTCTCCATGATCGCTGCATGACTGTCTGTGCCTTAAACGACGTAGCAAGGCTCCTTGAGTACGCCCAAACACAAAAAGACCTCGGTATCCTCGACTCGGTCCCGACCCTCTCCTACCCTATGCTCAAACGGAGGATGAGCGAGATCCAGGAGAAACTCTCCTCGGTCCTCGAAGCCGAGACCCGCCGGGCGGGAGTCGAGATCGTCTACGGCGCCGAGGCCCGGCTGGAGGGTGACCGGGTCTTCATCGACGACGAGGAGATCCGGGCTGACGCGGTTCTCGCGGCCACCGGGTCGCGCGCGGCAATCCCCGATATCCCCGGCACCAGCCTCTCGGGCGTCTATACCTACCAGACACTCTCTGCAATGCCCGATCTTCCCCGGCGCCTGGTCATCATCGGCGGTGGAGTGGTGGCGGCGGAGTTTGCCCACATATTCCGGGCGTTTGGATCGGACGTCGAGATCGTCGCCCGGCGCGGGCTGCTCTGCGATCTCGACCAAAAGATGCGCTCCGCAGTGCTGCGTGACCTTGCCGGGGTCGGCATCCGTGAACATACTGCTCCACGGAGTATCGAGGGCGGGAGCCGGGTCCGATCGGTCCTCCTCGCCGACGGAGAAGAACTGGCCGCCGATGCCGTCCTACTTGCCACCGGGCTCGTCCCGCGTTCGGAATCGCTCCAGGGCCTTGATAAGCGTCCGGACGGCTCCGTTATCGTTGATTCACGGATGCGGACGAGTGTGCCGGGAGTCTATGCCGCCGGCGATGTTATCGGCCCGCCGTATCTCACCCCTGCGGCACGGCGGGAGGGCGTGGTTGCGGCCGAGAACATCCTCGGCAACGATACGGTCATGGACTACTCCGGGATCCCCCAGGCGTTGAGTCTCCGCTACGACTACGCGTTCGCTACGGCCGGATCCAGCGACGGCTGCGTCACTCTCTCGGCACCCGCCCCCGCCGGTCCCGGATCGTTCTGGGATGTTCCCGGCGGCTGGGCAGGGTTTGCCCAGGTCCGGGTCGATCCCGAAAGCGGCCGGCTCATCGGGGCCGCCGCAGCTGCCCCCGGCGCTTCGGCTCTCCTCTCCTACCTCGGCTACCTGATGAAGCGTGGGATCACCGTCGACGACTTTGATGATATCGTCGAGGTCCACCCCTCGACCGATGGCATCTATCCTCTCGCCCGCTATGCTGCCGGGGTGCTCAAAAAGAAGGAGTGATCCCTTCCGGCGGCTAGAGCTGCCGGAACATCTGCCCGAACTTCGGAATAAAATCTTTTTTCCGGGACATGACGCCCTCGAGTCGAACGGGCTGGTCCCGCAGGTCCAGTTTGGCGATGCAGGCCTCGTCGCCGGCTGCAAAGAGGTCGCTTGCGTTCGCAAAGACGTTGGTGAAGAGGGCAAAGAAGCAATCGACCCCCAGCGTCGTCCGCAGGTGCTCGAGTTCCGTCCGGATCTCATCGGCATGGGTCTCTGCGAAGGCAAACGACGACGCCATCACCTGCGAGACCATGATGCTCTTCCCAAAGAGGTTGTAGCGCTTCATGTCCCGGGTGAGGAGTTCCTCCTTTGGGAGGGCGTCAAGGTCCATGCCCTTCCGGATCAGTTCCGGCCCGAACTCGGCAGGGTCGACCCCGGTGATCTCCGCGAGGTAGTCGACCGCCCGGATGTCCGCGGGCGTGGTCGTCGAGAGTTTCATCACCATCGTATCCGAGAGGATTCCGGAGAGGAGGAGCCCGGCGGTCGACGGCGTGGGCTCCACGCAGGCCTCGATGAACTTGTTCGTGACGATCGTCGAGGTCGATCCAACGGGGTCGTTGAGGAACCGCACCGGTTTCAGAGTCGAGATTGCTCCGAGCCGGTGGTGGTCGATGATCTCGAGGATGTCCGCCTGTTCGATCCCGTCCACGGCCTGTGAGTACTCGTTGTGGTCGAGGAGGATCACCGATTTCTGGACGTCCTGCATCAGCGTCGTCCGGGATATGAGCCCTATGTGCTGCTGCCCGTCGCCGACGACGCAGGCCGTCCTGAACTTGGAGTTCGAGACGACGCTCTTTGCATACTCAAGCGAGTCCTCCATCCGGACCATGGGGATATCGGTCTCCATGATCATGCTCGCGGGTAGAGAGAGGCTGATCATCTTGCCGACACTGAATGCATCTAGTGTCGTTACAAGGATCGAGGCTCCCCTTGCCCGGGCGGCAGTGATCACCCGCTCGCCCACCGGTGCCCCTTCGGCGATGATGAGTGCGGCGACGCCCGCCGATATCAGGGCAAGCTGCGCCGGTTCGTTGTCCCCGACGATCGCGATGTCGTTTGGCGTCATCCGCGAGAGGGTGACGTGCAGGGCGTCGATGACGGTGTAGACCCGGCCTTCTTGGAGCATCTCGTGCGCCGGGACGACTATTTGGGCATCCAGGATACGGGCGAGTGTCTCAAGCGGCATCGGAACGAGCGAGAGTTGTTCCCGGGGGTTCTTTCTGACATAGGCCCGGGCAAGGCCGTACTCGCTCACAAGACCGACCAGAGTGTTGTTCTCGTCCGTGATCGGCATGTTTCGCATATCGTACGTGTCCATCAGGGCGGCGACGTCGATCGTCGGGACGTCCTGGCGGACGCTCCGGGTATCGAGCGGTATATCCGATACGGTGGGCTCGACGCTCGCGACATAGACCGGCGCTTCAACATTGAACGTCTCGAGCGCGAACTGTGTCTCCGGGCTCACCTCACCGCATCGGGCGGGGATGTACTTCCCGGGCTCGGCGCGGTTGCGAAGCTCGGCGTAGCCGATGACGCTGCAGATACTATCGGTATCGGGCTGCTTGTGGCCGATGATATAGATCTTATTCTGTCCCATGCTCTCCTCGGAACCCCGTGGGGTGATGGTTGTCTCCAAGATCTATCGCCCTGCGCCATCAAAAGGTTTTATGCCGGGGCTAGGGAGGAGCGTTGAAGCAGACATTTTCTCAATTTCCCGTGCGGTACTTGGTTTCCCGATCCAGGCCACCCCCGTCTTGATCAAGATCGTGGGACACTTCCGGCGGAACCGGGCNGGCTCTCTCATCGAAACCCACCCTGCCCGGGTCGTCAGCGTCGATGAGATCGGCGAGAGGTTGTCATCAAGGCGTTCCGCTACGAGTACGTAGTTCACCGGGGGCGGAAGTTCACCCCGTGGCACCGAATCCTCTCTTTTTCCTGCCCGGGTTGGCCCTGCTTCACCCGGAGTCCACCGTGGGGCCGGGCGTAACGAAGATCCTCGCGGGGGG
>JGI24713J26584_10000621_pt1 | contig 27098 bp, 35 predicted proteins | sample BioPla4DNA1_FD_26584 | JGI IMG/M metagenome (IMG submission 26584) | reverse complement strand
AAAATATGTTTATAAAATATAATACCCATTTTTTCAAGGATGAATATAATTAGTTAAATTCAGCGGTATTTGCGAATACTGCCGTGTCTTGCATTTAATCCGTGCAGGACTTAAAATAATGATTAAGTGGTTCAGTAACCAATTTCGGATACAGGAAGATAATTAATGAACAGGTACAGAAACACCCCGCTGATTAATGCACTGAAAAAATATATTACCGGACAAAGAACGATAATGCACATGCCCGGCCATAAACAGGGAAAAGGTTTTGATCCCGATTTTTTAAGCAATGCAGTGAGATTCGATCTTACTGAACTTAACGGTCTGGATAATTTTCACAATCCCGAAGGTGCAATACTTGAAAGCATGGAAGCCTTAAGAAAGGCATACGGGGCTGAAAAATCATATTTCCTTGTCAACGGTTCATCTTCAGGCATACATGCCGGGATCCTGGCATGCTTTAACAGGGGTGACAAAATCCTTGTAAACAGGAACTGTCATATATCGGTAATCAATGCGTTGATCCTGTTTGGTGTTGAACCGGTGTTTGTTATGCCGGGTTATATCGATGAATATAATCTTGCAGTACCGCCGGGTATTGATGAATGGAAAACCGCGCTGGAGCAGAACCCGGATGCAAAGGGCGCCCTTGTTACCACTCCTGATTATTACGGTATCTGCCAGCCGCTTTCAGACTTATCAAACTTTTTGCANGAAAAAGGAAAGTTGTTGCTCGTGGATGAAGCCCACGGCGCTCATTTTGCATTTTCAGACAAACTCCCTGAAACCGCGCTGGAGCAGGGGGCGGATTTGTGTGTACAGAGTTTTCACAAAACACTTCCAGCCTTTACCCAGGCCGCTGTTTTGCATATTGGAAGCAAACGCATTGATCCCGGAAAAGTAAGCCGGGCTGTATCGATGATAACAACCACAAGNCCGTCATATACAATAATGGCGTCGATGGACTATGCCAGGGACTTTGCCGTGAGCAGCGGAACAGAAGTCTATGGACAATTGATTGATATTCTGGACGATGCAAAAAAGAAGCTCTCAAAAATGCAGAAATTACGGGTTATTCCCGACAGTATCGAAGGCCTGAAAAGAGATCCGACACGGCTGGTTATTGATACGTCCTCATCAGATATATCGGGCTACGAACTGTACGACAGGATTTTCAGCGAGTATCGGATTACAGCGGAGATGTGCGATACCTGCCATGTGGTATTTATCCATACGATGGCAGACACTGCCGGTGACATCAGTAAACTGACGCACGCTTTGCTTGAAACAGACAGCAGTATTGGCAAATCAAACTCCAGGGCTTCATTCAGAATTCCTTTCAGCACGGGCAGATACAGTATTCCGGAGCTTAAATACTATCTGGCTTCAACTGAAGAAATCCCGCTGGAAAAAGCAGAGGGATTTACGTGTGCAGATGCTGTTACGCCTTATCCTCCCGGCATACCGGTATTATGCCCGGGAGAAGCAATAACAGCAGAGCATATCCGGTATCTTGACAAAGTGAAAAAATACGGCGCCGATGTACATGGCCTTCGTAAAGACAGGAACGGTACCGGGATGATAAGAGTTATAAACACAAAGACATGAAAAAGAAGGTGGCTTATATGCAAAAAGGGCTTTTCATAACATTTGAAGGCGGGGATGGTTCGGGTAAAACCACCCAGATAAATCTTTTAAGAGACTATATTGCAGGTAAGGGAAGGGAAGTCATAACGGTCCGTGAGCCGGGCGGGGTTCCTGTCAGTGAAAAAATCCGGGAAATAATACTGGACAGAAACAATACCGAAATTCACAATATTACCGAAATGCTTTTATATGCCGCATCAAGGGCTCAGCTGGTTTCACAGGTCATACTGCCTGCACTGAATGACGGAAAATGCGTAATCTGCGACAGGTTTGTTGATTCAAGCTATGTATACCAGGGTTTTGCAAGGGAGCTCGGCATAGAAGTGGTCAAAACGGTAAACGATATTGCAACACAAAAACTTGTTCCCGATATAACTTTTTTTATCGACCTTGATCCTGTTATTGCCCTGAAAAGAAGGCTTGACCTATCGAAGCCCGACAGGCTGGAAATGGAAGATATAGCGTTCCACAGGAAGGTATACCAGGGCTATATGAAAATTGCCGGCATGTATCCCGGCAGAATAAAAAGGATTAACGGTTCGGGCAGCGTTGAAGATACTTTTTCACAGGTAAGGAAATACATTGATGAATTATTATGCCGATATAAAAATTAAGAAATATTTTATGCGAGAATGGTGAATTGTGATGGATCTGAAAATAGACAGCTCAAACCGGAAACAGAGGAACATTATAGGCAGGGTGAATACCGAAAGCAGTAAAATATCGGGGAGGAAATATACCGGCTTTGAAACCCATCTTCAGAGGCAGGAGGCTTCAAACCTTGATGAAGCCCTGAAGAAGATGGCAAGTGATATAATAAAACAAGGGGAACGCCTGTCTGAAAAGGTTGATATTGCAGAATTAAGGGCTTACAGGAAAATGATATCGGAGTTTCTTGACGAAGCGGTCAGGGGTTTTGCAAAATTCTTAAAGGAAAGCTACATGGACAGAAGAGGAAGGCACAGGATATACTCCACGGTAAAGAAGATAAATAAAAACCTTGAAGAACTTACCCAGGAGATATTAAAATCAGAGAAGGACCATTTGAAAATTTTAGCTAAGATTGAAGACATACGCGGGCTGATACTTGATATATTTTTATAAACTGGTTTTCGGAACAGTGTAATTGCATCATTCAAATAGTTACATAATGACGTAAGCACATCCTAATGTTATAATGAGAAGACAGGAGAGATATACAGCTTGGAACTTGATAATATTATAGGTCAGCGCGACTTGATTATACAGTTGAAAAGGTTACTGGAACTGGATTTGACAGGACATGCCTATGCTTTTTCCGGACCTGCGGGAATAGGAAAGAAAACTCTTGCTTCTGCATTTATCAAGGATCTTCTGTGCCTGGACAGGAAATCGGAAAACTGCAGGTGTATAAGCTGCAGGACTTTAAACGAAGGTACGAATCCTGATTTTTATGAAGTCCAAAGTGACAAGAAATCCATCGGCGTTGATTCAATCCGTGAATTGCGGGACGATGCAGCGCACAGGCCGGCGTACGGAAACAGGAAGGTTTATCTTATACCCGATGCCGAGCTTATGACGGTNCAGGCTCAGAACTGTCTTTTAAAAACCCTTGAAGAGCCGCCCGAATATGTAGTAATTATTCTGCTTACAACCAGTTTCGAAGCATTGCTTCCTACAATACAGTCACGTACAGTTAATTTGAGGATGTCACCCTATTCCGATGAGGAAATGAAAAAGATTATCGGTTCGGTACATCCGGTACCGGATGAAGAACTGGGCTTTATTCTCAGGTTTTCTCACGGGATTCCCCTCAATGCCTTCCGTATGATTGAAGAAGGAAAGGTAAAGGNTCTTCGTTCACAGGTTCTCAGGATTTTTGAAAAACCCGGCGATTTCATTCAAACAGAAAACCTGCGGAAAATGCTGCTTGACAGCAGGGAAGAGCTTTCAACGGTTTTCGACATTCTTTTGTCGGTATACAGGGACAGCCTTGTTTATAAGCATGGTATGGAAAACAGGTTGATTAATTCAGATAAAAAAGATATTATTAAAAATATTGCTTCATCTTATGAAAATCACATACTTCTTGACAAGATAGCAAACCTGGAAAAGATGAGGCGTAATTTCAGCTATAACATCAATTACCAGCTGGGAATTGATGCTTTACTGATGGAAATTCAGGAGGTTTAGATATATGGCAAGTGTAATAGGTGTGAGGTTTCGCTATGCCGGGAAGATATATTATTTCGATCCGGCAGGGATAGATTTGAATCTCGGTGAGAAAGTTATTGTTGAAACTGCAAGGGGCGTAGAATGCGGTGAAGTTGTAAATACACTGAAAGAAGTAGATGACAGCGAAGTGGTTGCACCGCTGAAAAAGGTTATGAGAAAGGCCACCGAAGAGGACCTGAAACAGGTGGAGGAGAACAGGAGAAAGGCCAAGGAGGCCTTCGGGATTTGCCTTGAAAAAATTAAAAAACACAATCTTGAAATGAAATTGATAGACGTGGAATACACCTTCGACAATAACAAGATTCTTTTTTATTTCACCGCCGACGGCAGGGTTGATTTCAGGGAACTTGTGAAGGACCTTGCCGCAGTGTTCAGGACGAGAATTGAACTGAGGCAGATAGGTGTCCGCGACGAGGCAAAAATGATGGGCGGGCTTGGTATTTGCGGAAGATGTCTTTGCTGCAGCTGTCATTTGACAGAGTTTCACCCCGTATCAATAAAAATGGCGAAGGAGCAGAGTCTTTCCCTGAATCCGACCAAGATTTCGGGCATATGTGGAAGACTTATGTGCTGCCTGAAGTATGAACAGGAGGCATATGAAGATCTTATAAAAAGAATTCCGAAAGTTAATGCCCTTGTACAGACGCCCGACGGGCCTGGAACGGTAATGTATGTCAGCCTGCTGGAGGAAAAGGTCAAGGTTAAACTTGATAACGATAACGAGCCTGACCTGAAGGAATACCATGCTTCAGAAATACAACTTATAAAAGATGTGGAAAAGGGAACGGATGAAGAGGAAGAAGAAATCGACATTGAACTTCTGAAACAGCTTGAGGACTGAACAGTGTATTAAAAGCCGTAAAAATCATAAATTTTGTGTCTATTGACATGGAATACAATATATTGTAGGATAACTAAGGAAACGTGAAAAACGTTTCCTATAATTTGGGAGGTGTACTGTTATGGCATATTATATTCATGATGAGTGCATAAGCTGCGGAGCCTGCGAAGCTGAATGTCCCGTTAGCTGTATTTCTGCTGGTGATACCAAGTATGTTATCGATCCGGAAGAATGCATAGAGTGCGGAGCCTGCGCTGATGTATGTCCGGTAGATGCTCCGAAGCCGGAATAATAATATAGGTAGAATATTGTTATCAACAAAGAGCCAGACGAATAGTCCGGCTCTTTCCATACTTTCACGCATGTAAATCGGTTTGCTCCATCAACAGGGCAAACGCTTAACAGTTAATAAAGGGGTTCATTTTGATGGTTCAGCCTTTTCTTAAAGAAGGAGAGCGGTTGGATGATCTTCAGCTGAACGGTCTGAAGATAATTCAGAAGCCTGACTGTTTTTGNTTCGGTATTGACGCTGTTTTGCTTTCTGATTATGTAAGGGTTGAAAAAAACTCAAGAATAATAGATCTCGGCACCGGGACGGGTATACTGCCGCTGCTTTTGTCGGTGAAAACAAAGGCAGCCCATATAACGGGAGTTGAAATTCAGCCTGATATCGCAGATATGGCAAAGCGCAGCGTTGAATATAACAAGCTAAGCGAAAGGATCCAGATAGTCGAAAGCGATTTTCACAACGCAGCTGACTGGTTCGGTACCAAAAGTTTTGACGCAGTTGTAACAAATCCTCCTTACAGGAAGGTTGGGACCGGGTTGATCAATCCATCGGACAACAAGGCTATTTCAAGGCACGAGATACACTGCAGCCTTGAATCGCTTATTTCGGTATCATCCCAGGTATTAAAAGACTTTGGCCGTTTTTTTATGATCCACATACCTGAAAGACTTGTGGATATTTTCTATTGCATGCGGAAATACAGGATTGAACCGAAGAGCATGAGACTTGTACATCCGAAGCCCGGAAAACCGGCGAACCTTGTACTGGTATACGGGCTGAAATCGGGAAATCCGCAGCTGACTGTTGAAGAACCTTTGTACACGATAGATTATAAACCCGGGCGAACGGGGGATTCATATGACTTATAAAATAACGGCTCCCCTGACGAGGGATATTGTAGACAGCCTCAGGGCAGGCGATATGGTCGAAATATCGGGAACAATATATACTGCAAGGGATGCAGCCCACAAAAGGCTGATGGATATCATAAATGCAGGCGGAAAACTTCCCTTCGACCTGAATGAACAGGTCATATATTACGTCGGTCCGTGCCCTGCGCCCGAAGGCATTGTTATAGGNTCAGCGGGCCCTACTACAAGCGGGAGAATGGACTGTTACACTCCGAAACTTATTGAGCTGGGCTTGTCCGGAATGATTGGGAAAGGCCAGAGAAGCACCGAAGTTATTGATGCAATGGTCAGGAATGGTGCAGTGTATTTTGGGGCAATCGGAGGAGCCGGAGCATTGATTTCAAAATCTATAAAAAGTCAGCAGGTTATAGCTTTTGAAGACCTGGGAACAGAAGCGGTCAGGAAACTTACTGTTGTTGATTTTCCTGCAATAGTAATCATAGACAGGTTCGGCAATAATTTGTATAATATCGGGAGAAACCGTTACGCTGATAAGTCGTAACAAGCTAAAATATAAAAATGAACGAAGGAGAACAGGTTGGATAAAAGGATTCATATATTAACAGGCCATTATGGCGTTGGAAAGTCGGAAATCTCGGTGAATCTTGCCATTAAACTCGCAAAACAGGGCAAAAAGGTCCTTTTTGCGGATATGGACATCATCAACCCGTATTTCAGAAGCAATGAAGCAAGGCAAATACTGGAGAAGCACGGAATTACTGTTGTTACAACAAAGTATGCAAATACCAATGTAGATATACCCGCATTAACCGGGGAATTAAGAAGATATCTCTTCGACACAGGTTACAGTATTGTAATGGATGTCGGCGGGGATGACGCCGGAGCTCACGTTGTGGGACGGTACAGAAACGAAATACCGGACGGGGAGGCGATCCTTTATTACGTAATCAACTGTTTCCGTCCCGAAACAACGACAGAAGATGGTGTAGTAAAGATACTGAACGAAATAAGGATTGCTTCTGGTATGGATGTGGATTTCATTATAAACAATTCCCACCTGATGGAGCATACAACCGTAAGCGATATTGAAAAGGGAATGGAGTTTGCACGGAAGGTAAGCAATACATTAAAAATACCTGTTGCTTTCCATGCAATAATGAAAAGGGATGATATAAGGATAGGCAACGATGTAAAGGAACCTGTGCTATGGCTTAATAAAACAATGGGGCTTTACAATCATCTGCGATTTTCGGAATAACCCGAAGGTCTCCGTTTCCCCTGCACTTGCAGAAAAAAATAAAATGGTGTTATAATTAACGGGTTGAACATCTGTTATAAAATAGATGGACAACCCCCAGAACTGCTTGTTGTTTACAACTCTGTTACCATAAATAGTTTTAATTAGGAGGGAAATTCCTTGGCAAAAGTCACATTTATTTCTGAAAAATGCAAGGGCTGCGAACTTTGCGTAAGCGTATGCCCAAGAAATATTATCAGGATGAATGACAAAAACCTGAATGAAAAGGGATATCATCCGGCAGAAATCACCGATATGAACAAATGTATCGGTTGTGCCTTTTGTGCCACTATTTGTCCGGATTGTGTTATCATAGTAGAAAAGTAAAGGAGGACACCGTATGGGACAGAAATTATTAATGAAGGGAAATGAAGCCATAGCGGAAGCTGCTGTTCGGGCAGGGTGTCTTCACTATTTCGGTTACCCTATTACCCCGCAGACCGAAATTGCCCATTACATGGCCAGGAAACTGCCAAAGGTCGGGGGCGTTTTTTTACAGGCCGAAAGCGAAGTAGCAGCAATCAACATGGTCTATGGTGCAGGCAGCACCGGGACAAGGGTAATGACATCATCATCCAGCCCGGGAATCAGTCTGAAGCAGGAAGGGCTTTCATACCTGGCAGGGTCCCAGGTTCCCGCGGTTGTTGTAAATATTGTGCGCGGAGGCCCGGGCCTTGGCGGGATCCAGCCCGCCCAGAGCGACTATTTCCAGGCCTGCAAGGGCGGAGGACACGGCGATTACCGTCAGATTGTCCTGGCTCCTTCAAGCGTACAGGAACTGTATGAACTGACCGTTGAAGCATTCAACCTTGCCGACAGGTACCGGATAGTTGCGATGATCCTTGGCGACGGTATTCTCGGCCAGATGATGGAAGTGGTTGAGTTCAGGGACGAGGAACCAATAGAGCATTATGAGAAACCATGGGCGACAACAGGCCATGGCGGCGCCCGTGAGCAGAATGTGATTACTTCCATCCACTTAAGTCCTGCTGTTCTTGAGAAAATGAACCAGAACCTGCAGGCCAAGTACGAAATTATTAAGCAGAAAGAATGCCGCTATGAGCTGTATAACCATGAAGAGGCTGAACTGTTCATAGTAGCTTACGGTACTGTTGCAAGAATTGCAAAAAGCGTAATAGAAATGGCTAAACGCGAAGGTATAAATGTTGGGCTTATAAGGCCTGTTACACTTTGGCCGTTCCCGCAGGAAGCCTTCGAAAAGGTAATTGACAGGGCAAAGGCGTTTCTGACAGTTGAAATGAGCTCCGGGCAAATGCTCGAAGATGTACTTTTGGCTGTTAACGGAAGACGCAAGGTTTATTTCCATGGCCGCATGGGCGGCATGGTGCCTGTAAGGGACGATATTATGAACATTGTAAGGGATATATACAAAAGACATGTTAAAAAGGCTGAGTAATTCAGGAGCAGGTTTTGAATTACCAAGCCGGGCAGAAAGGGAGGTAGTAAAATGGCTGTAATTTTTCAGAAACCAAAGGCCTTGAAAGATACATCAATGCACTATTGCCCCGGTTGTACCCATGGCATTGCCCACCGCCTTGTTGCTGAAGCGCTGGACGAGCTTGGTATAGAGGGCAGAACGGTGGGAATTGCTTCGGTAGGCTGTTCATACAACAGCTATGACTATTTTAACTGTGATATGATACAGGCGCCCCACGGACGTGCTCCGGCTGTTGCAACAGGGGTAAAAAGATCAAAGCCCGACTGTGTTGTTTTTACCTACCAGGGCGACGGTGATTTGGCGGCAATAGGTACTGCTGAAATTGTTCATGCTGCCGCAAGGGGAGAGAACATAACCGTTATTTTTATAAATAACACAATATACGGAATGACATCAGGACAAATGGCACCTACTACGTTACTGAACCAATATACAACCACAACACCCTATGGAAGAATTGCCGATCTCCACGGCTTTCCGATAAATGTATGTGAAATGCTTGCAACCCTACAGGGACCTGCATACATTGAAAGAGCTTCACTGCATGATGTGAAAAATATTAAAAAGGCAAAGGAAGCAGTTAAAAAAGCCTTTAAAGTGCAGCTTGCAGGAAAAGGATTCTCAATGGTGGAATTGCTGTCTACCTGTCCGACAAACTGGGGCATGAGTCCTGTTGATGCCCTTAAACGCGTCAGGGATGAGATGATTCCGCATTATCCTCTTGGAGTATTTAAAGGCGAGAACTTGGAGGTATGATATATGGTTCATGAAATAATCCTGGCCGGATTCGGAGGCCAGGGAATACTATCTGCCGGAAGAATTTTGGCCTATGCAGGAATGCTGGACGGTAAGCAGGTTTCATGGCTTCCTTCCTATGGCCCGGAAATGCGCGGCGGTACAGCCAACAGCAGCGTTGTAATTTCTGACAACCCGGTGGATTCCCCGGTATTAAACAGCTGTAATGCATTGATTGTTATGAACAGACCTTCGCTGGACAAGTTTGAAAGCGTGGTTGAAGAGGGCGGTATTATAATCATAGATTCATCTATTGTTGACAGGGATATAAAGCGCAGCGACATTGCTTCCTTTAAAATCCCTGCTACGCAGATCGCCTCCGATATGGGGAATATGGCTTTTGCAAATATTATTCTTCTTGGAAAACTTATAAGCGAAAGAAAAACCGTGACCGTGGAAAATTTTGAAAAAGCCCTTTATGCTGTTCTGCCGGAGAGAAAGCATAACCTTATTCCTGATGAAATGAAAGCGTTACGAATAGGAATGGAATACGCTGCTGAATAACAGCAGCAGGACAAGCGGCATGCAGACTATGTGTGTCTTTTGCACACATGGCCTGCAGAACGCTGATAAACCAGGAATTCATTCGTTTAAATCCAGTTCATGATATCAACAGTAAAGTGACTTTTTCATCATATGTCTTCAAAATAGCGGCCGAATCTTTTTTTCAACAGCAAAAGAAGAGGGTAACCCAGTACATAACAGGCCAGAATCTCTCCAAGGGCAACCCAGCCCATGCATGAAAGCAAAGGCAAGTCGCTGAAGTATAGAAAATGCAGATACCCGCCGACAATGACGGCATTAATAACAACCGGCGGAAGCGGAACCATGTACGGGTATTTTCTCAGAACTCTTGATAAAACTGCTGAAATTAATGTTGCAAGACTTCCGAAAATTATATCCACAATACCAAAACCACCTATCAGGTTTGAAACCAGGCATCCGACAAACAACCCGGGGATTGCTGATGGAATTACTGCCGGGAGAACGGTTAAGACTTCAGATACACGGAACTGAAATATACCATAACTGTAAGGTGCAATTATTACGGTTAAAACAGTATAAACGGCAGCGATTAACGCAGCCTGAACGACAAATAGAACATTTTTATTCATAAATAACCTCCGTAGTTTTGTTTTGGCACAAATGTGCCGCCCAGGATTTTGCGAACTGGACATAAATCAGATTTTATCATTATAACAGGGCATTATCAAGTAAAATTAGTGAAGCAATAGTTGTATGCCTGTGATATAATAAAACCATCTGAATACAAACCTTTTAATATAGATCTTTTCCCAGGGGGTTTATTTTATGAACAGGGACAGAGCTCTTGAAGAATTAAAGGCCAGACTTACAGACGATAAACGTTTGCAGCACAGCATAGCGGTTGAAGCGATTATGAGAAAACTTGCAAAACATCTGCATGCTGAAATTGAAATATGGGGGCTCACAGGCCTGCTCCACGATATTGACCTTGACATAGTGGAGGGAGATTTAAACAGGCACGGCCTTGTGGCAGCAGAAATACTTGAAGGTCTCAGTGTTGATCCGACAGTAATCTATTCGATAAAAACCCATAATCCCAGGCTCGGTTATCAGAGAAGAAGGAAGCTTGACAAAGCCCTGTACTGCTGCGATCATTTGCCCAGGTTAATTGAAAAATGCGCTTTATCCGTTCCTGGCAAAAGCATTTCCGGGCTGGATTCAGATTACCTGGTTCAGAAATTCAACGAAGACGGATTTTTTAATGAACCGGACAAGGAGCAAATAGCAACGTGCAGCGAACTGGGGCTGACCCTGAAGGAATTCTTTGATATTGGCCTTGATGCGATGAAGGAAATTGAATATAAGTTAGGCTGATATTTTCTGAATATTTCTTTTTATATGTTAAATGATATAAATGATGAATTAAACGGTATTCAGAAAAGCACGCAAAAGGATTGATGTAATGCTGAAAGAAAGAAAAGAACGAATTAAAGGATTCATAAATGAAAAATCATATATTCCGCTGTCTTTTGACGAGCTTGTTGTGTCTCTTGATGTACCTAAGGAAGACATACCTTTTCTGAAGCAATGCCTTGACGAGCTTGAACAGGAAGGCTTTATTTACAGAACAAAGAAAAACCGTTACGCGGCCCCTGAAAGAATGGGCCTTATAGCAGGGAAATTCCAGGGCCATGAACGTGGTTTTGGTTTTGTAATACCCGATGCGCCTGACCTTGAGGACATATTTATTCAAAGCGACAGGGTGAACGGTGCAATGCACGGCGACCGTGTTATTGCACGAATTACCAAACCCCTGTCGGACAGCAGGCATTCGGAAGGCGAAATAGTCAAAATCCTGTCCCGTGCCAATGAAAAAGTGGTCGGTACGTTTGAAAAAAGTTATTCAATAGGTTATGTTATTCCCGACAATAAAAGAATAAAAGGTCATATTATCGTCCCAATAGACAGGTCTATGGGCGCAGAACCACATCAGAAAGTCGTTGTCGAAATAACCAGGTACCCTGAACCCGAAAGGAACGCTGAAGGCCAAATCGTTGAAATACTCGGGGATGCTGATGATAAAGGCGTAGATGTTCTTTCTGTAATAAGATCGTACAATATTCCTGTTGATTTTCCTGAAGAAGTACTCAATGAAGCCAAAAGCGTACCCCAGGAGCTCACTCCTGAAGATTATAAGGGAAGGCTGGATTTGCGGAATTTAGCAATGGTCACAATCGACGGCGAGGACGCAAAGGACATGGATGATGCTGTATCCCTTGAAATAACCGAAGACAATAACTATCGCCTTGGTGTTCATATTGCCGATGTATCCCATTATGTAAAAGAGAACTCACCGCTGGACAGGGAAGCATTAAAAAGGGGCACCAGCGTATATTTTCCAGACAGGGTTATACCCATGCTTCCTACAGAACTGTCAAACGGAATATGCAGTCTTAATCCGAAGGTAGATCGCCTTGCATTTTCAGTATTCATGGAAATTGATAGCCTGGGACGTGTTGTAAACCATGAAATTGCTGAAAGCGTTATTAATGTAACTAAAAGAATGACGTATACCGATGTTTATAAAATACTTGAAGAACAGGATCCGGTATTAACTGAAAGGTACAGGCCCCTTGTTCCGATGTTCGAAAACATGAGGGACCTGGCACTGTTATTAATGAAAAAACGCAGTCTTCGCGGCGCTATTGACTTTGATTTCCCCGAGACAAAAATTATAGTTGACGAGCAAGGCAAGCCGCTGTCAATCGAGAAATATGAAATAACCATTGCAAACAGGATAATAGAAGAGTTTATGCTGATATGCAATGAAACTGTTTCAGAACATTTTTACTGGGCAAACACGCCTTTTGTTTACCGCATTCATGAAGATCCCGATCCGGAGAAAATTCAAAGGCTGAATGAATTCCTGTTCAATTTCGGGGTAAGGATAAAGGGAAGCGGCAACGTTCATCCAAGAGCGCTTCAGGATGTCCTTGCCAAGGTAAGGGGTACACGCCAGGAGCGAATTATAAGTACAATGATGCTGAGAAGCCTTCAGAAGGCAAGATACAGTGATGAACATACATGGCATTTCGGCCTGGCGGCAAATTATTACTCCCACTTTACCGCTCCTATTAGAAGATACCCTGACCTGATAATCCACAGGATTATGAAGGAATACATCAATGGAAAACTGAACGATGAAAGAAATGAGTATTATTCGGATATTCTGCACGATATTGCAAAGCACTGCTCCGAGAGGGAGAAAAATGCCGAGGAAGCCGAACGAGACTATGACGAACTCAAAAAGGCCGAGTATATGCAGGAACATATAGGAGAAAAGTTTACAGGCATTGTTTCAGGCGTAACTTCGTTCGGTATATTCGTAGAGCTTGAAAACTCGGTGGAAGGCCTTGTGCGCCTCAGCAGCATGGACGATGATTATTACGTGTATGATGAGAAACGCTACTTTATAATAGGAGAAAGAACCGGAAAGGTATACCGCATTGGCGATTCCGTTGAGGTTGTGGTTGTAAAGTCCGATCCGATGACACGGCAGATTGATTTCATGCTTGCCGCCAATTTTCATGAAACTGAAGATGAAGATACTCATGGCACTGGTGGGAAAAAAGGCAGAAAGGGCGCCAAAAAGGCTGTTGATAAGCATGTTTTGAACCATATAACCGGCAGGAGTAAAAAGCGTAGAAGATAATTTTCAGAACAGTTTATTACAAAATTTTACACTAAATTATTATTATTTTTTTGCTTGACATTTTGGACCCTTGCAGTTAAAATAATATTCGTCAGTCTTTCGGGGCCCATTGGTCAAGAGGTTAAGACATCGCCCTTTCACGGCGGTAACGGGGGTTCGATTCCCCCATGGGTCACCATAAAAATTGGCCCAGTAGTTCAGACGGTTAGAACGCTAGCCTGTCACGCTAGAGGCAGAGGGTTCGAGTCCCTTCTGGGTCGCCAATTACAAAATATGCTGGTGTAGCTCAGTAGGTAGAGCAGCTGACTTGTAATCAGCAGGTCGGGGGTTCGAGTCCGTCCACCAGCTCCAAGGGTTTCAAGATTTTTGAAACCCTTTTTTCATATTTATGCTGCATTCTATGTTGCAGAATTAATATTTTGCTCTGTTTTAATTGCATTGGTTTCAAATAATCCACTAAGTTTATCAACAGCAGCTTTCTTCAATTCCGGCATAACGTGAGAATAAGTATCCAGGGTGAGGGTGATGGTCGAGTGTCCTAATATCTCTTGAACAACTTTAGGACTAACACCCATCTCTAAAAGCCGGGTTGCGAAGCTATGTCTTAAGCAATGTAAATTTGCTTTTGATATTCCTGCTGCCTTTACCAGACTGTAAAACTTTCTTGAAAGATTACGAGGCTCAATGTGTCCTCCAAGTTCATTGGTGAAAACAAGTCCGTCTTTAAAGTGTTGTTTAATCTTAATATCATCCCAACCAAGGTTTTTAAGTTTTTCCTTTTCAGCTTCCTTGTGCTTTTTTAAGTCAGTTATTATACTGTCAAATAGCGGAATACTTCTTTCACCTTTTTTAGTTTTTGGTTTTTGTATTATAACTGCTGTTTTATTTTCCTTGCTTTCTTTGTCAAAATTTACTCTTGTTCTTGATAATGACCGGGTTACACGTATAACACCGTCTCTTAGATTAACGTTGTTCCATGTTAAAGCTATCAATTCGCCTTTACGCATGCCTGTTGCAAGGTCTAACTTAAATATAATTCCCATTTTATCAGCAGAAAGTACTTCCATAAATCTGTTTTGTTCTTCCACGGTCAGGACACGCATTTCCTTCTTTTCCTGTTTCGGTAATGTTGTTGCATCGGTTACATTCCTGACAATCAGGTTATTTTTTACAGCCTGTTCAAGAGCTTCGTGTAAAATAGTGTGTATATATCTAACTGTCCTGGACGATAAGCCGGAAGCTTTACGCTCATTGTAAAACTTCTGTATTTGCTCAGGTCTTAAATCTCTTAAATAAGCTTTTCCGAGGTTTGGTTTTATATGAACTCTGATTATATACTCATAACTGCTATATGTTGTTGGTCTGATATTGTCCTTTTTATATTCTTTAAGCCATGTATCCATCCAGCTTTCAACTGTGATTTTATGTGGCTCAACGAAAGTCTGATTTTTAATACTCTGCAGGGTTTCAATTAGTTTATCTCTACATTCCTGTTGAGTTTTCCCGTAAACAGCCAGCCGTTTAACCTTGCCCGTTCCCGGGTCACGTCCTAATGTTATCAGGGCTTCCCAGCAGTCAAGTTTCTTCCCGTTACGGTCTTTACGTTGTCTTATTGACGGTATTCCTTTTCTTCTCGCCATTTATATTACTCCTTTCTATAAGTGAATAGGGCAGGGGGTAGACAAAGTCTACACCCCTTGAAACGTTCAGTTATTGTTGTAAATGTCATTTATCGCTTTAACGACAACATTATAAGTATCCTTGCTTGTTTTCCCTTTGTACTCCTTGCACGTTGCCAGTATGTCCTTTTTGGGAATAGAAGTAAAGTCAATCCCTGAGTTCAATAATTCTGCTTTTGCGTATTCATGAATATTATTCCTTTTCATAATCGAATACCTCCTTGCCGGCCATAGCGTTCAGAATGAAACGCATACCGTCATGAAAACCGTTTCGATAAGCCGATAAAATACCTATCAATTCCATGTAGTTAGCCGCCGCTTCGACCTCTGACATTTCTTTTCGCTGCAATTTGTCTAATGCCTTATAAAACTCTTCTTTCGCTTCCTCGTATTCTCTGCTACTCTGAGCAGCCAAAACAACTACATTATCAATAAAATTTCCCGAAACAATTAACATGATAAAACCTCCTTTAAAATTAATTTTCAACAAAATGAACATTTACTGTTCTGTTTTGTCACTTGTTCTTTAATCCTTGTCGGAGGCTCCAAGATATGCTAAAATAAGAATAACAAAGCAGAGCCTCTTAAAGGCTTTGTCTTTGGGAAAGGAATCCAGATTCATCTTGGCGGGTGGACCGGATTCCTTTATTTTTTATTGTAATCTTGTTTGATGATAAAAAGGGTTATTCTCTTATTCATTCAAACCTCCTTTCTGAAGCCATTCCAATACTTTGTTTTTGTCAAATCTTATATTGTTACCAACTTTAAAGCATGGCAGTCCTTTTTTTCTTAGATTATCAATTGTCTTTTCAGTGACTTTTAATAATTCCGCTAACTCTTTTTTTGTTAATATTTCGTCAGCCATATTTTACATCCCTTCATATGGAATATATTAGAATACAATAGTATTATATAGAATATAATGGAATATGTCAAGAATGTTTTTTTAAAATTTATGATAATAGGTTACATTAATTGCATTCATATATTTATTATGGGATAATATGGGTATGGGGGTGATTACATGATATGTCCAAAATGCAAACTTGAAAATACTGATGATGCTATGCGTTGTGATTGTGGTTACGACTTTGAATCCAAAGAATTAAAGGAATCATATCTTAACTTAGAGTATAAAACACCTAAAAAATCATACTTAATTTTTGTTTGGATTCTTTCGTTTTTGGGTGGGTGGCTTGGCTTATTTTTATCTTATAACCTAGCATTTAAAAAAGAAAAAGGGTACTACGTATACGATGAAAAAACACGTAAAACGGGAAAAATTATGTTTGTTATTGCAATAATAAGTGCAATCATTTCTCCTATTATTTTTGAATTGATTTTTTAATTATCAGATAAAGACAAGTTATAATCATTTTCTAACGCCTGTTTATACAATTGGCGTCTGTGTTGTTCACGCCACAAAACAACCTTTTCCGTTTGCCTGTAAAAATTAGTTCTTTCGTCAAGTTTCTGCTCTATCCTGTAAACCTTTAATTCCGGCAATGCCCTTAATTTATTAAATGCCTTGCGTTCTATCTGACGGATTCTTTCAGTAGAAAGGTTCATACTTTTGCCAATCGTGCTGAGCGTTTCCGGTTTGCGTTTAATCCCGTAATGTCTGCAGATAACTTCCCGTTGCCGTTCATTTAGCTTCATTACTGCTTTTTGTACCTGTCGTATACGGTCATTACGTTCCGCTATATCTTCCGGGGTTTCCTGTTCATCCTTTATCAGGTCAAGCCTTGTAAATTTGTCATCATCGGCTATTGGTTCATCCAGGCTTTTAACATCTTCCTTTAATTGCAGAAGTTTTTCAACTTCAAAGATGTTCATGTTTAAGTATTTCGCCAACTCAAAGGATGTAGGGTCTTTGCCGTTCTTGACGGTTAAGGTTTCTATGGCTTTTTTAAGTAAAAAGATTTTTTCGTGTATGTATAACGGTAATCTGATAATGCTTCCCTTGTTGTATATGTAACGTAAAATAGCCTGTTTTATCCAATATGTAGCGTAATTGCCGAAAGGTACATCAAGGTTAGGGTTATATTTTTTAATTGCCGTCATAAGGCCAATATAACCCTCCTGGACTAAGTCATCATATTCAAATCTAAAATTAAAGGTATAACGCCTTGCTATTGATGAAACAAGTCGGGAATTTTCAAGTATAAGCAATTCGTAAGCCGCCTTGTCGCCTGCTTGGTAAGCATTAAATAATTCAAGGTTCCTTTTAAACCTAATATCTTTCATGGCCCTTTCCCTCTTAAATAGAATAAAATAAAAGCTGTAGGCATACCTACACTAACGCAAATAACCAAACCTTTTCCTCTTAAATAGAATAAAATAAAAGGCATCCCGGAGGATGCCGTTTAACGGTTTTTAACCAAGCCACCAGCCCTGACAGGTAACGTAATACCCAATATAACCGCACCATCCGTACCGCCGCACACAAGTCGGATTTTTAGATAGTCAATCTTTTTAGCCCGCAATTTAACCTTCTTTGGTTGTGGACTGTAATTTGTTTCAAAAGATAATCTTTCAAAATCCCAGTTGTCAAAAATTGCTANTCCATATGATACAGTTTTGATATANTTATAAGCAGCACGTCTGTCTGTTGAAAGATAAATGTCAACGTGGGTACTTGCAAGCGGTAACAACGAAATAAACATATATTGAATATATTTTCGTACCCAGTCTGCACCGAAATTGTGATAACCCATATCCCATACAGCAACTATTTCCTCACCGTCAAAGGTTGCCTCATTTTCGTCAAACATCATTATCTGCCCATCCGTGGTTCCGAAACAGAGCTTCTGGTCTATGGTCATGAAACAAGTCGGTTCATGAGGTAAATCAAGTATATACCATGCACCACGTTCNCCGTTTGCACCGATAACACGATAGTTTAAACACCATATCCGTTTGCCGACACACAACAGATAAACGCCAGCGTCATCCCAATCCCATGTAATGGCTTTGGATAAATCCACCTGGTCAAGGTCTCGCTGTATACGCTTTGAAATCCATTGTGCATTCTTTTCATTCATGACATAGGTTGATACCCATTCATAAATGCCTTTCCAAAGTGTAAAGGGATTGTTCTGGATTATCTGTACCTGCCCGGGGGCAACATTCCCAACTTTGGAGTTTATCGGGAATGTCGGAAATAAAGTCGTTGTAATTCCTGTACCCGGGTCTCTGTATGATTCTGCCGTGGAATACCATGCAGTAGCACCTGAGCTATCACCGGATGTGAAGATTATCTGTTTATCATAATGTTTTATGATAGCAGTAATTTCATATTCGCCTACGTTACTGTCTCCATGCATTGGCCAGTATTCCGGGTCTGAAACGCCTGCTTGCGTAACCCCTGATGGAAAACGGGTATTCCTTCGGTCAGGGTTCCCGAATAACCAATGTCGGGCGTAAAACACGCCGCCATAGTAACGGCAGTTTGTTATGAGTTTTCTTAATTCAGGGTCATTTTTCGTCCATGTTATTTCAACATTGTTTACACCTAATGGCGGCGGGTCTCCAAAAATAACTTGTCCATGTTCAAGGTCTACGGTATAGTCTGTTCCTTCATCCATTTTCTGACCGTTAACTGTAACCAAATCAACGGAATCAATGTCATCTTCAAAAAGCTGATATAATGTAAACTCACCATCACCTGAATATCTCGCTCTTTTCTTTCCGCTAATATAATTTATGCTTTCCAATAACTGGCCGCCACCATAGGGTGAAGCAGCGGTTATTACGGTCGGTACATAACCTTCAACAACCTTAAATGTTTCACCATCCCATGAATAAAACTCGGTTCCGTCAAGGATATACACGGTGTTATTAGTAACAAAAAACGTGGTAGGGTAAGCATCAACAATGGTTCCTAATTCAATCTCAGTTTTTGTATTGAAATCGAATTCGTAAACCTTGCCGCCTCTGGCGAAAATCAAATGGTATTCACCGTGCAACGGCCCATACCACATACCGTTTATCCTTTGTCCGGGTACTTTTGCGTTCAGGCTTTTATAGCCGTATATCTTTTTCAGCTTTCTGTCATCCGTGATAATCCAGTTACTCATGTCGCTTGCTTCGCCAAAAGTCAGCAAGGTTTCAGTTTCGGATTTATTTACACCAAGAAAAGTATCGAGTACCCTATATTGGACTTCCGACATCGTTAATCACCGCCTTTAACGTTGAGGGGTTACCTGTTATAGCTCCATTAACTTTTCTCCTAATAGGTTTAAATTTAGTTATGTTTTTAGGGTTAAAACCACAAAAATCCTCACAAAGAGGATTAGGACAAACCATTTTTAATTCGTTATATACTTCTGTAGAGCCTATGTCGCTAACCATCTTGCTTTCATCTATTCGCATTTTACATCCGCATTTTTCGCAAATCATATAATCACCCCACGTTTAATAAAATAGCCCGAGATATTGAATCCCGGGCAAAGTTATATTCATAAACAAAATTAATCTTTGTCAGGTAATGCTACTTTTATACTTTTACCATCATTAAGTCTTATTCGGTCGATTCTTATCTCTTGTGAGTATTTTCTTGACATATCACGCTCCAGTGCATTGTGTAGTTTAGAATTTAACAATGGATGATACTCGTTACCGATACCGTAATACATTTTTTCCCACGCTACAAGATTTTTTATTGCTTTGCTTTTGTAATCCTGATATACCTTTAGATATTCATTCAGTATTTTTATTAGTTCTTTGCGTGCTTTTTTAACTTTTTCGAGCGGTTCAATTAATTCCGGAGCCAATGTTGCCATATCCTCTTTGTAAGCCTCAAAAAATTCCTCTTTAGTAAACGGTTTTCTTTTTTGAAATTCTGATTTTATTTGTTCAGCAGAAGTAATCTCTTGGTCGACATAATGAAGTCTTGTTTGCAAATCAATCATTTCGTCAGGTGTTTCTTCGATATTGTCATTAATTTTTTCAAGTATGCACTTTTTCTCATCCTTAAGTTTATCAATTTTCTCATTAATTTTTGTTATACCCACCAGCCATTTCTGATATTTATTCCATATTAAAGTATCATGCAACATGACTAACGCCTCCTTATTCAGATTCAAATTGAAAAAGATACCGTCGGTATTACCGACGCTATCGGTGACTAACACCTCCTTATTCAGATTCAAATCCACGGATGAATGGATCTCTTGATTGTGGTTTGTTTGAGTAAGGCTCTAACCCTACACTTAGTGCTTTTATAAAAGGGTCATGTTTTTCAAATGCTTTTACCAGGTTACCATGCCGTACAAATGATTGCCACGCCTCTTTTGGAATTTCCTCAGGTTTAACCCCGGGGTAAGTTTCAAGAAATTCCTGAAATGCTTCTTGCTTAATCTGGTTAACTGCGTTACGAAAAGCCACGGGGTCATTGCATAAACGTCTTGCTTCGGTCGGCGAGTATCCGGCTTTAATCAGATTTTCAATTGAACGGGTATATACCTTTGTTAAGCCTTCGTTTCTTTCTTCTTGTTGCTCCAATCTTTCCAACTCTTTTTGTCTCCAGTTTTCATTGTTTTCATCAATCGGCATTATAATGTCTTCGCTTTCATTAGAAATATTTTTTTTATCTTCACTCATGAAAACATTCTCCTTTCATGTAAATTTTGCAGGCCTTTATTTAAACTCTTTTTAACTGAGAAATGTTAATGTTTCATGTTAATCAACTCCTTTAACCATATGGTAATTATTTACAGTGGATTTGGTAAAATATAATCGGGGTGTGTTGAACATATAAATACAACCCCCACCCGGGTCAAAAATAGGCATGGGGGGGTACCCTCCCTCCATAGGGGTTAAGGCTTCAACGTCTGGAAGCCTGTTCGTTTCTGTCAAGGTGTTCAAAGCCGGGAAGAATGCACAAATGTACAATAGTTTCCAGTGTTTCATCCGGTAAGCCGGGATGTCCTTGTTGCAGTAAAATGGAATTGATTTTTGCTTTTTTCAGTTTAACTTCCTTTTGCAGTTCTTCGTTTTCAAGGTATGTCTCTATACTGTTTTTTATCATGTGAAGCAAGTCAAGAGCTTCCCGGGTATGTTTATATTTGTACATCAAAGTGCAAACTGCAGCCGGGTCAGGTTGTCCTGCATGAGTAATTATTTCGTAACTTCCGTTTTTGAGGTAACCGTCAATAATTAACCTTTCATTCACAATCGACATCTCCTTTCGTTTTAGTGTGGCAATTTTGCAACATCAAAATAAAAAAGCCTTATTTTCAAGGCTTTCAGATGTGACATTATAATTCAGTATCATAGGGTCATATGTCTTTTAGCAGTTCAGGATGTAGTCTTTTAATTTCCTCCAAGATTTTAGCAGCAAAAGATTTATTGTCTTTTATCAATGTTGATAATAACTCCATTGTTTTTTCCCATAATAATTTTTGGAGTTTTTGAATGGGTATATTTTTATACATTTTCGCCCGGTTAAGTGCTTCCTGTGCTTCATCGGGTGTCAGGCCACTAACTTTTAATTCACGCAATCCCATAATAGTCACCTCCATTAATTGTCGTCAAATCTTAAAATTACAATATTGCCATCAAATTCTTTGTCTTTAACAATACCTAACGTACGCAAAAGCATTAACCTGTCACTGTGGCATTTTGGGTCTTTTAAGGCAAACTTTAACGTTGCCTGCAGAATATCGTTTACATGGCTTTTTATCATGTCGATGCTTGCGTTATTCAGTATTTCAACGAAATTATCATCCTTCATGAGCTTGTAATATGTATCCCGGGAAATTCCGGCCGCCTGACACTTTGCTGTTACTGTTTGGCCGTAAAATTCAGGATTGAGAAGTACTCCAAGCAGTTTCTTACCACTATCCGTCAGGACGTATTTGTCGGTCTTTATAGGTATTGCGTCATTTTTTTGACTTAATTCATTCATGTTTTATCGCCACCTTTCTTTTGTTATTCCGTAAAGCCGTGTAAGACTTCATGGTCAGTATAGCTTATTCCATTAGCCTTAAGCTGCTTCAAGAGGTCGCCCAGCTTGTCCAGCAATGCCTTATAACGTGGTATGAAAGGTTCTTTTTCCTCGTTAGGTACATTCGGGTCATCAAGCCATGCACCAATTTTGTTTTCAATCGTTAGTAATCGGTTGTATTTTCCCTTTAGTGGATGCATTCAATCACCTCACAATCCAGCTTGTTTAAAAAGTTCGTTAATCATCTCTGAACAATGTTTTTCTTTGGCGGTCTTTGATTGAAATGTAGTATTATCAATACTTTCATCAAAGAACGCCATTGGCGGTCTTTTTGGCGGTCTTTGTAACGTTTCTTCCTCAAAGGTTGCCACATAGGTCGCCATTGGCGGTCTTTGTGAAATGCCTGATTTTTCTGTATTTGCGTCAAAGGCCGCCAAACTATTTTTATTATTAGGCAATTCCCATATCCATTGGCTTTCTTTGCCGAATCCAATCTTTTTTACCGTAACGTTAAGTTCCTTCTTTGCCCGTTCAATGGTTCTTTTGGAATGCCCAGCGTTTTTTGCCATTTTATAGATGTCGTTAGCGGAAACGGGGCCATCCTGAAGGACATCGTTTAAAAATTCTTTGGCTTCATCAAGTGCTGTATCATCATTATCCGGGGTACGATAATTAAGAATATCATCGGCTGTCAATGTTGATAGTCCACCCCAGGAAAAGCCGTTTTCATTAAGTATGTAAGAGATTGATTCACCCTTTGGCGCAAGGCTTGACTTAATATGAACAATAGCCCGTTCATTCGGGTTTTTGGAATCACATCCTGCAATCAGAACAGAACGGCTTGCTGCCGGAATATCAATACTTCCTAAACCACGGTAAATGCCTTTTGTGCTTCCGTTCTTGTTCAAATGCATTACTAATATTACAGCCATTTCATAAGTTTCAGCCAGTCGTGCAATATGTGCAAGTTTTGGCCTGACTTCATTAGCCCGGTGTAAATCTGTCTCTGCGCCGATGTAAGCCTGTAATGGGTCAATTATAAGCAGCCGTGGTTTTAGTTGCTTTATTGCCTCTTCCAGCCGTTCATCAGTCAGTGTAAGGTTTGTGGTTTCTTCTGTAATTGTGAAAATCTTGCTGCAGTCTGCTCCTGCTTGTATTAAGCGTGGTTTTAGCGTGTCGGCGATACCGTCCTCAGCAGTTTGATAAATTACGTTACCCTGTACTGGGTTTTCTATGTCGCCATAGGGTAGAGGCTTTCCTGTTGAAACGGCAGCGGCAATATTAGCTGCAATGAATGTTTTACCGCTTCCCGGGTCGCCTTGAAGCAAAGTAATTTTTCCTAATGGTATATATGGTTTCCACAAAAACTTAACTTCCTGTACTTCAATGGAACCCATGCATATAAACAGGGGTTTTTCTTCTTTAATCCACCATTCCGGGGTTTCGGCAATTAGTTTTGTTAGTAGTTCTTTGCCTTTTTCTTTGCCGTGCTTTCTTAAAAAGTCTGTGACATCCTGCTTTTCTTGCAAGTCAGGAAGATGTAAAATTTTAATTGATTTGGCTCGAGTTTTCAGGGATTCGGCAACCTGTTTGGCGTGCTTTCTTCCCGGTTCGTCAGCATCAGGGATTATTACTACATGGGCCTCCTTTAAAGCATCGGAAAAGGAATCTCTCCATTTACCAGCACCGCCTGAGTTAGTGGTTGCCGTAAATCCCAGTTTAAAAAGGTTATCAACGTCTTTTTCGCCCTCGACAATAAGTACGGGCTTATTGCTTCTGACAGCTTCCAGCACTTCCGGCAAGCGATATAAAACAGGGGTTACCCCTTGCAAATTATAAATATAACCGCCTTTTCCGTCTGGTCTCCTTTGCCTAAAGTCTTTCGGGTAGTACCTGATAACCTCGTAAAGTAAGTTTCCCTTTTCGTCCTTATATGGATAAACTGCTTCAATCAGTTTTTCAGGCTTGGCTTTATTGGGGAATAGGTCACTTGTTTTAAGTCCTGCAGCTCTCAAAATGCTTTCTGTTGAACATCCGGCATGGCAATGTAAAAGTATCTTGCCGTTTTCTCCTAAACCTATCGAGAGCGAATTTTTGCGGTCATCGTGTGCAGGGCAAAGAGCAGTCCAGCCTATACCGCATTTTTTAACATTTTTGAAATACTTCGTAATGTTTGAAATATCCATAAGCCGTCACCTCTTTTCTGTCGTTGACATTCCCGGTATTCTTTTTGTGTTTTATTAAAGGCTTTCATTATTTCACTTGTAAATTCCCGTTTATTAATGGTCACGTGTAACACCCCCATTTTTAAGCCAGGTCGAATAAGCCGACAAAAAAGCCCGCTGAACATTCGGCGGAGCTTCACTTATTATGGCTTGCATTTTTTTAATTTTTCGTTTGGAATGAAACTGTAAGAATAAACTTCTTAAGTTCTTTTTATGCCGGCTCGTTTCCGGCTTTTTGTTTGCTTGTTGCCTCATGTGATCGCCTCCTGTTCGTTAAGCCATTCAATAAACCGCTTTGTGTTTACAACGTAAGTCCTTGAGCCTGTATAAACCTTCGGGCAGCCCGCCCGGTTAAGGATGCTGTAAAGTGTAGGGTCTGATACGGGGATTATGCGTTTAAGTTCCTTCGGTTTCATAAATAGCGGCAAGGATTCGTAATCCTTGATTGAGTACCTTTCCAACATGATCACCTTCCTTCGTAAAATATTTCTGATTCATCGCATCCGAATACTTTTGCAATCTTCTTCCGCCATGTAGGGTACGGAAACACCTTACCGGATGATAGGGAATAAACAGTGCTTTCCGCAATCCCGGCCTTCACGGCAAGCTCCCGCAGGGTCATTCCGTGCTGTTCGCATTTTTCCTTTAGGCGATTTTTGAACATTCCGCTCCCCTCCTTTGTTCATAGTTAATAAACGTGATTTTCGGGCATAAAAAAACCCCGGCTAATACCGGGGCGCGAGTTTAGTTATTTGTAAATAGTCCTTCTATAATATGCGTTTTTTTGGTATAGTGTTCATTCGCATTTTAATTTTATATTATCTTGAATGTGAAATACTGTACCTGTGGGTACACTTGTTCATAGTTTATTAACGTGATTTTCGGGCATAAAAAAAAACCCCGGCGCATTAGCCAAGGCTATTGTGACGGGATAAAATTCAATTTTTCTATTATAATTATATCACGCCAGATTTATATGTAAAGTGAGAAAAAGTGAGATGTTTTTAATCTATTAGTTTAAGAATTATCTTTTTATCCATCTGTTTGCAATAGTCTTGAGTGTAGTTGAGATGTTCGGCTACGTCTTGCCATGTAACCCTTTTTTCGCTGTCATTGAGATAATACAAGTCAACAATTCTTCGTTCTGTGGCATTTAGCCTGTCAAGCCTTGATTCAACCCATCGTATATTTTCTGAGGATTTCTTTATTTTTTCCTCAGTTCTCTTTATTATCTCCTCAACCATTTCGTCCATTGCAATTAAGCTGTCTCCTGTCGGATCAGGAATATTACTCCCTTTAGGCGGACGGGGCAAACTTCTAATCACCGCGGAATGAATCTTGTAACGCTTTAACCGGGCTTCCTTATACGCATCTAATTCCCTTTGTAAATCGAGAATCCCTTTTTTGTCTATAGGATAGCTTTGTAATCTTTGTTTTACAATCTTCATTTTGATTTCATCTGATAATTTAAAAGAGGCATCTATTATATCTCTTTGCTTTTTCATGTAATTAGCTGCAGCCCACAATTCATTTAACTGTTCTTTTAATTCGTTTACATTCTTTTCGTAGAGCTTTAGCTGTTCATTTATTTGAGACATTTTTTGTTCGTTAAGAATAAATTCCTTTTCATGAGGTTTAATGCTTTCTATGTACGCCTGATATAATGCATCACTTTCGCTTTTGTATTTCATGGCTTTAACATACATGGAATACAGCATTAATTCACACTTAAGTTTTTGTGCTTCCTTATATTCAGCACTGGGTTCCTTAAATAACGATGAAATAATTTCCTTGTTGCGTGTGTTTATTTTAAGCCATTCATCGTTTAATTTAGTCCATTCTATATAATCCTTGTTGTCGTAAATGGCTTTAATTTCGTGATAGATAGAAACAATCAGGTCGGTTAATACTATAAACTTTATTTCGATACTTGACTTGTTAGTTGTAACTTTTTTCATATTCCATCCCGTCCTTAAATTAAATTTTATCATCCATTTATAACCAAAACAAGTGTTCTTATTGTTGCTGCAATTGATGTTGCAAACAGTTTTAAGTTTCTTTAAGTTTTCTTGTGTTATCTTTAGCTGTTTAATTCTTGGAAGCCGCTTAATTAGCCATTTTGCTGTATAGCTTTTAGTAATGTTTTGTAGCTTTAAGCGGCTGTCCTCTTTCTTGTAATCAGCAGGTCGGGGGTTCGAGTCCGTCCACCAGCTCCAGAAAACCCGCTAAAATATAAAGTTTAGCGGGTTTTGTGTTTTCTGCGGTATGTCCTTAAAAATTTTAAAATGTTGTGAAACGCTTAAATATCATGTGAAATGTTTTGAAAAATATTGTGAAAATTATTCAGGCTTCCGCTTTTATTTCCTCAGGTTTTTGATTTGAATAAAGTATCTATTTTTTGAGTGTCACCTTTTCCGCTCTTCCTAGATATGGGTATATATCTTCCGCATAGTCCCAACGTCATGCCCCATAATGTTGGCTTCAGTTATCTCATCTATTCCTGCATCAAACAGAGCATTACAGAATGTATAACGTAGCAAGCGCGGTTAAATTGAAAGAATGCTCTTTAGTATCTGGGCTTCTTTAAGCCTTTCCTCTAAGTCTTATATTGTTTCAGGAGCAACCCTCTTGAT
>JGI24713J26584_10000600_pt1 | contig 27537 bp, 7 predicted proteins | sample BioPla4DNA1_FD_26584 | JGI IMG/M metagenome (IMG submission 26584) | reverse complement strand
GGAACGAACCCTGTAATTCGTTATCACCCTTTGTGTGTAGGTGCACTTTCTAAAAGGGGCGTTGGGAGGTGATGGTTTCTACAAGACAGACCGTAAACTCTTAAGAACTTGGTGTGTATACGAGCGTGCTTTGGTGATCCTTCAGTATAACTGACGAGGGGGGACCGAATATGTGTGGACCTTCTGTTTGGAGGCGCGGTGTGATAATTGCAGCAGTTGCAGTTATGTTACTAGCCTTAGGAGTAAACGCAACATCTAACCTCCCACCCGTCTCTCCGGCCCGTATAGGCCAAGAAGAATTCATACCTGTCAGTAGAGGGTATCCGGAACCAGAATACGTCGAAGATGAGATTATCGTAAAGCTAAAACCCATGCTCACTATAGAGCTGGTAGAAGATATGAAACAGGCGATCACAGAGTTCTACTCGCTCAATACAGAGGTAGGAGCTGAGATCATAGATTCCCTACGCTTAAGCGACGATGCGGAGCTGTTTTTGGTGCGGGTTCCGAGAAGCATGACTGTGGACGAAGCTGTTATCCTGTACAAATCTAGCAAGTTTGTGGAATACGCAGAACCGAACTACCTTTGGTACCCGGAGACTTCTATCATTCCCAATGACCCCCACTTCTGGCGCCAGTGGGGCTTGTACAACGCGGGACAGGACTTTTATCCGAACGTATTCTGGGAAAAGGGAATCCCAGGAGCTGACATAGACATTCTTGAGGCATGGAGCGTACGAACTGACGCATCAGACGTTTTGATAGCTGTAATCGACTCTGGAATCGATGTCTACCACCCGGACCTTGCAGCCAGCATCTGGATTAATGAAGCCGAGTTCTACGGAGAAGACGGTGTGGACGACGACGGCAACGAGTTCATTGACGATATCTACGGATGGGATTTTGCCAACGACGACAACTCTGTATTCGACAGCCAGGACGCAGATAGCCATGGGACGCACGTTGCAGGCACCATCGGTGCGGAAGCCAATAACGGCACCGGTGTTGCCGGAGTTGCCTGGAAAGCGAAGATTATGTCATGTAAGTTCATTCACGGCNGATCCGGATCCACATGGAATGCGATCAGAGCCATTAATTACGCTTCGATGATGGGAGCGAAAATCTCTAACAGCTCCTGGGGTGGCGGCGGATACAGCCTGGCTCTCGAGGAAGCTATCGCGGAATCAGGCATGCTCTTTATGGCGTCTGCAGGTAACGAACCAGTCAATACTGATATATATCCACACTATCCATCTTCTTATGACCTGCCCAACATCATCTCTGTCGCAGCATCTGACTGGAACGACAACCTGGTCAACTTCTCATGCTACGGTCCGGAGAGCGTTGATCTGGCAGCCCCAGGCCACTGGATCATTAACGTTTACGCTGACGCAGGGTATGTATGGATGGGAGGCACATCCATGGCAACTCCCCACGTAACAGGGGCTGCTGCATTGGTACACACTGAGTACCCAGATATTCCGCTCTATCCGACTGCAGAGGGGTGGACTGAAGGAGACCTATCCGTCAAGGATATCCTGCTCTTATCAGTGGATAAGCTGCCTGCGTTCGCAGGTAGGATGACTACCGGCGGAAGGCTGAATGTAGGCAACGCCATTAAGATGCAGTTCCCTGTCGTTATTGAAACTGCAGAAGCAGATGTCACATTTGGATCAGCTCCGCTCGCAGTCAACTTCCAGGCACAAGTTGATGACCCGGCCAGAGTTGCGGAATATCGGTGGTCTTTCGGCGACGAGACCGAGCCTGTCTACTCTTACAGCGCTTCCCATACTTATGAGGAAGAAGGCGCTTACCTTGCTTGGTTTACCATCGTGTCCGATGAAGGAGTTGAATCGAAATGGCCGGTGCAGATCGTTGTCGCGAACCCAGGGACGATAATGCTCGTTGACGACGACGGAGGATTTGACTTTGAACAGGAATACTTCCTTATTGCATGCGAGCAAGCCGGATTCAACTGCGTAGTTGTAGACTCCAGGTATCCGCTGGGAATTCCCGAAGGTGTCACCGATAGGCTGTTAGTATGGAATACCTCGCTCTCCTGGAGTGACACAATCCTGCCTGAACAGGAAGAGTTCCTTGCACGGTTCCTGGATTCAGGCGGCAGGCTGATGATGGTATCCGCTGATTATCTATACGACTCCGGTCTGACTCCTTTTGCCCAGGAGTATCTGCACGTAACAGATTATGTTGACGTCCCAATGGGGGCATGGGACGGTATCGAAGGTGACCCGATAACCCACGGCATGTCTTTTGTAGGCGAGTACGAGCTTGGGATCGAAGATGCCTTGTGGCCGGATCTCAATGCCAGGCCGATTCTGGAAGGCGAATACTCCCGTTACCTGTTGTGGCCTGCGCTTAGATATGCAGATGAATCCTACCGCGTGGTGTTTACCACAGTGCCATGGGAAGAGCTGCCGATACTTGATGACACCGATCCCGACAATATCATTAACCCTGATCCCAACAACTCCGCTTACTTCTTAAAGAAAGCCTACGACTACCTCCTGGGCGAAATCAACATTCCGCCTACCATTACTAAGGTCGATGCAAGCACCTACTTCGCAGAAGTAGGAGAGAAGATTACCTTTACCGCTGACGCTCATGACGTAGACGAAGAGGCAATAACGTTCACCTGGGTATTCGAAAACATCGACGATCCTCTGGAAGGAAACGTCGTAGAAGTTGCATGGGATGAGCAAGGCGTATTCGAAGGAATCCTAATTGTCGAAGATGAACACGGAGAATACACAATGGCCGCCATTTCCGTAGGCATTCTTAACCCAGGCAGCGTCGTCTTCGTCGACGATGATGATTCTGACGGAGATACTGAGCACTACTTCTTCTACGCCTTCGACGCCATAGGCCAAGACTACATCTCAGTCACACCGGAAATGGTAATCGCAGAGAACGGTGCAAAGCCAGGCNTTGAGAGGTTCCGTGTAGTCTGGAACAGTGGAGAGCTTGGAGGTCTGAACGATGAGGAGCAAGCAGCTGTTGCAGACGTCCTGGATAAGGGCGGCGCACTGTTCCTTGCCGGGCAGGAAGTCCTATTCCAGCTGGCCTTCGAATCCACCAATGGAATGGAGTTTGCCCGTGAGTATCTCCGTATAGTAGATGTTGAACATGACGTTGGAACCCAGTATGTGCAGGGAGTCGATGACGATCCCATCTCCCTCGGTGCAACGGTATACCTGGAGTTCCCGCCTGATTTCGATGACTGGACTGACAGCCTGGAGCTGGCCGAAGACGCAAAACCTATCTTCTACAATGACAACGATATGCCTTGCGCTCTAAGATATACAGGCGAGGACCACCGTCTGGTGTTCATGGCAGTTGCCTTTGAAGCATTCCCCCTGGGAGAGTCTGGATGGGACGCCTCATCCGAAGACCTGACAGTGGACAACGGCTACATCGTGGAGCTTACAGCTGACAGACTATTGTCCAACATACTTGAATGGCTCCTCAGGCCGACTGTAGTTGTGAAAGAACCTGTAGCAGGGCAAGTCTGTGTAGCGCCTACTGTTGTCAAGTGGGAAGCACACGACCCGATAGGAGAGGTGCTGACTATAGACATCGATTGCTCACGAGACAACGGTGCAACCTGGATCACAATAGCCACAGGCGAAGAAAACGACGGCGAGTATATCTGGGACGTATCCAAACTCCAATACAGCGGCGAATACCTAATCCGCGTCACAGCATCCAAACCGGACGGCTACTCAGCAATGGACATCAGCGATCCGTTCATCGTGTTCACACCGGGGATCAATTCGTTTACCGCAGGACCGGTTCCCGCCAGTGACGTGCTGAACTTCTACATTAACGCACCTGCCGGCGGCACTCTCTACGTCTACAACATGGCAGGAAGGCTTGTGTTCTCCAAGGACATCGAAGCAGGGCAAATCTTCTATCAATGGCCTCTTGTTACAGACGCAGGAGAACCGTTGGCTAACGGGCTTTACCTCTGCTACATGGTGGCAGCAGACGGAACCAAGTCTGACATAGTTCGGATTGTCATCAACCGCTAATTGAGGAGGTGGAATCATGAAGACCGGACTGAGAAAACGGTTGACAATAGCCTTCTTGGTGACAGTGGCAACCTTCCTGTGTATGCAAATAGCTTCTGCAGCGCCTGCCGGCGATCCGGTGGGAACAGCAGTGATCTTTGAGATTGGCATGGGCGCCAGAGCCCTGGGAATGGGAGGAGCATTCGTAGCAGTTGCCGACGACGCAAATGCAATATACTACAATCCGGCAGGGTTGGCATACATGGAAGGGCGCAATATCACGTCGCTTTACTCATCTCTCCTTGGCGCCGGGAATTACCTTGGTGCAGGTTATGCCCAGAAAAACCTTGGCCTTGGTGTGGTTGGCTTGATGTCAACGGTGACTGAAAGAGATGAGTACGGCAACCCTATTGGTTCCTTTGGATACCGTGAAAGCGCTGTAATGGGTGCGTATGCGAGAAGCCTCGATATGCTGTCCATCGGCGCTTCGTTAAAGCTTTATTCCCAGACTATACCCGACAACAACGGATTCGGCATTACCGCGGATATCGGCGTCCTGGCAGACCTGCCTTTGCCTGAAGGTTCGGGATTCGGCGGAGTCAGCATTGGAGCCGTTGCACGCAATCTCTTTGGATCGGTCACGTATCAAAGCGGGCACACCGATCCTTTCGATCGTGTATTCGTTATCGGCATGTCAATGAAGCCCATTGACAAGCTGATATTAGCAGCAGACTTTGATATTACAAATACCACAGGACATCTTGGGGCAGAGTACCTGATTACACCTCAAGTCGCATTAAGGGCCGGAGGCATCCTGGGAGGAGACGGCAATTCAAGGCTCACGGCAGGTGCAGGCTTCTCTCTCCAGAACCTCAGAATAGACTACGCTTACCAGACACACAGTGTACTACCTGATTCTCACTGGCTGTCACTGGGTATCGCGTTCTAATCGGTTCTAGCCAAGGAAAAGCACAAAAAGGGCCCTCCAGGAAATGNAGGGCCCTTCCTTTTCCCAAAACATCGCCAAATTCTATTCCTTATGATGCAGGTGATGTTGATACTGACAGCGAATGTCTTTGTATGTTTGCCTAAGGGTGGATCGATGTGGGGCCGGACTAATCCAACATATCATCTGGGGTGACTCAAATGAAAGCGGTCTGTTTTAATCGTGTGAAGGCTGAAACGAGGCTGACACCTTTTCATGGAGGCACTCGTTCACGGACCGGGATCAGCGGGCATTGGCGGCTCGAGTTCTTGCACCGATGGGTCGCGCCGCTCCGATTGGTGTTGCCGGTTATCCTAGCCCTGTCTTTGATATGTGCGGGGCTAGCTTACGCAGAGGACATTGACGCACCGGCTCTCAGGATCACAGGTGATGTAGAATTCAAACTGAAGTACGCCTGGGGCGATGCACCTGCCCTTGCAGAGACAGGTTACGTCCTGGGCCAGTTCGATATCTTACAGGTGCTTTCCCTCAAGGTACACGGACAGATAACTCCAACCCTCTCCATCTCCGCAGACCTGGACAACCGCAAAGACGGTAACCTGCAAGTGCTTGAGCTGAGGCTTGACGGAGATCCTATCAAAGGCCGTTTCGGCGGCCTGTCCATAAGGTCTGAAAACCCGTATACGNCTTACTCCGGACGCCTGCGCGGCTTAGAACTGGTTGCNACCCTCCCTACACTTGAAGCCAAGATAGCAGCCGGCCGCGTTCAGGGGATCGCTGCGAGGAAAACCTTCCGAGGCAACACTGCTGAAGAGACGATTGTCTACGAGCACCATGCCCCATATGGGCCTTCTCCGTCCACCGACGGATTCCAAGCATCCATCGAAGGTATGGAGTACTACATTTTGACAGACGAATACGATCCTGATTTCATGGGCGTTTGGATAAGATATGATAACCAGCAAAAACCAGGTGGTGAAGGAAGAACCCTGAAAGCAACATTGGACCTATGGAATCTGGGATATCTGTACCTCGACGACCCGGATGAAGAAGGAGGAATATCCGCCGGAGGAAAAGTACCTCTTACTCCAGGACAGTTTGCAACTGTCACCTCCACCCGGGACATGCTGGCCTTACGGTTTGAGATCCGAGACATTTTACGTAGTCAAATACAGGCCTTAATCCGGGCTTACAATGCTAAACACGGGCTTTCCGGAAGCGACCAAAAGAGATACCCGTTCATCTATGGCAGCGAGACCGAAACAGCATTCCTTGAAGATTTGCTGGCGCGCCATACATATATAATAGCAGGCACGGAAAACAGCCATGACTCTGTAGCACTCGATGCGACAGCTGATTCCTACTTAAGGGGCCGCCTCTACGACCTTGGCCAAACAGACATTATCCCCGGCTCAGTTGAAGTGGAAGTGCGTAAAGACGGAGAATTCCTGCCGGTTGAGACAGAGACATCCCTGGTATATCAGGTAAGCTACGATACAGGCATAATTGAGTTTGATTTTCCTTCAGGGTTTTTCCATGCGTATGACGGGATCAGGGTCAGGTACAGCTATGGAATAGCAATGGGTACCTTTAACCTGGGCTTATCCATTGCTGAAGGAAGTGAGAAGGTTTATCTCAATGACGCCCTGCTTACAAAAGACATAGACTACTCCATCGACTACGAACTGGGCATCTTAACCATATTCCAGATGCTTGAACCGGACGACGTAGTTCGAGTGGAGTACGAGTATTTCAGGGGACCTTTCGGTAGAGTGGCAGACTATAAAGCGAACTTTTACAGCGCTGCAATTGGGTGGACACCTTCTGACAACCTCAAGTTAAACCTGGAACTTGCCATGTACTCTGATGATCCAAAGTCTGCAGAGACACCTGAATTAACTCCTACAATGCCAAACACCCATACAATCGTGGGGCTTTCCGGGAGGTATAACAAGAATGGCTTAAGCATATCAGGCGACCTTGCTTTCAGCCATGACCGCTTCCCCTTCGACGATAATCGTAAGGATAACGCAGCCAACAGGATATCCGAGATAATGGGTGCTATTGATTCCGAGGGAAGGTCATATACAGTAATCGCTCACAATGACGGAATAAGCGTTGGAATGGGTGAGTTCAAAAACTACAGCGTAGGTTCAGGACTCTCCTCCCCCACTGTGCGCGATGTGGCAAGCTCAGACGATACCTGGTTTTTCGCAACCGCCGGCGGCCTCACTGTTTTCTCTGCAGTCCCCGGACCTTCAGGTCAAAACCCATTCGACTATGTAAGCAACTGGCGGAGAATATACACGTCAGGCGGTTTGCCTGATAATGACCTGACTTCTGTAGCTGTGACTCCCTGGGTTGTCTGGGTCGGAACCCGTGACATGGGCTTGGCATCTGCAGATCTTGGCAGCCTGGACACATGGCGCGTCTATACAAAGGACGATAAGTTAGGCCTCCCTTCTGATTGCATCACCGATATCATATATGACCCTGTTTTAGATTTGGTCTTAGTAGGTTCGGACAACGGCATCGCCGTGTTTACAGGGACCCGCTTCGAGTCTGAGCTCCAGGGTGTAACTTGCAACTCCCTTTGGTCGTCATTCAATACAGCAGGCGGATTCCGCACCTTTGCAGCTACTGAAAAAGGAGTCTATGCAAGATCTGATAGCGGTAGTTGGAGCCGAATCCTTGACACATCAGATGTAGGAAACCCGCTGTCCGTTACAGCCTGGAACGGGCAGCTTTGGATAGGCACGTCCGGCGGCTTGTATGTCTGGGACGGCGTAGACTGTGAACTTATAGAAACCACAAAGGGATATACTGTAACTGCGGTAGGCGTAGCCCCGGGATACCGGTATGAAGCGTGGGAAACGCTGTGGGCAGGAATCGCCGGGAAACCCGAAGAGGGTGAAGATGACCTCTACAAGATCGTGGCATTTGAAATCTTAACGCCTGAGATAATTACAGAGCATGATGGTCTAGATCTTTCAATCTCAACTTATGACTCCAGACGCTACGTGGACATTCCCGCTGGGGAGCACACTGCGACAGGGTATGCCGCACGTATAAACGCCAGGTATCCTTTGGGAGCTGGGAGCATATACGGAAACTATGAGACTCAAGCACCGGGATTTACAAAGATAGGCCAGACCTCAAGGCTTTCCATGGATAAATGGAGTGTAGGAACACAATGGCCGGTAGGCGATAGAGCAACCGTCATGGCTGAACACTCCGAGTCCCGTACCCAGTCCTATTCCAAAGGGAACAAAGACCAGGCCGAAGCAGGCAAGGAAATCCGGGTCGTCCAGAACAGAATTGGCGGAACACTTGACATAGGACCGAAACTGGACCTTTCATACAGTGTCTCGCAAACAGATGATAGTGAAGCCCCTGGATACGACCGGATCGAGCGCTCTGTATCAGTGGCAGGACGTCAAAGCTTCTTTGACAACCGACTCAGCGTCAGTGCAGGATACGAGACTACCCGAAGTGAGAACGTAATAAAGCCGGAAACCTCTTACGTTCAGGTCAGCCTGCGGGGAGACGCAACACTGACGCTTGACGACTTCTCGATTTCAGCTCGATATCGAAAGCCTGTCAAGACTGTAGACCCCGGAGGAGAGAACCAGCATGATACAGGAATAACTGAGATGGGCCTAAATGCCCAGTGGAGCAAACAACTGGGTCCGGTAGCGTTAAGAACATATTATAGACAGACCAGGCGGGATAACATTGCTACCTTAAAGACTTTTGACGACAAGAGAGCTGAAGTGCGGGCAACTCTGCCTGTACTCTCACTTGGAGGCTCAAACCTAACTCCCACAGTTACACTGCGGTGGAACCGGACAGCTCCGTTCTCAGGACAGATGAGACAAAGCATCGCCGTCCAGAGCAATCTCTCAGGCACGGTAGGAGCATTCAGGACATCTGCCGGTGTAATCCTCAAGAGAACCGAGTACGAAGGTTTAGACAAACTTACCCTCGATACCGAGGCTTTCGCTACCCTCAGTTCCACTGCGCGTGGGAAACTGGTGCCACAGTTCGATTTAAGATGGAGAGAGTCCAGGTCTGAAAGATCGGATTTAGGAGTTGTCTTCACCCGCTCATTAACTGGAACAGCACGAGNAGTCTGGAATCCTACTCCGAACCTGAACAACATGGCATCAGCAGCCTATTCCCTCTCATTATCATCTGCCTTGACAGGTTGGCAGAAGCATACGCTAAGCGTACAGGATTCCATCGATTACAGAGTCAGTGATAACCTGACTATAACAGGAGAGGCTGTTATTCGATCAACTGCAGGTGAGCTTCAAGCCCTTTCAGGCAAGGAAGGCGCTGAAATCAAAGGGACTCTAAAAGGAGGGCTTCGATACAGGCTGACCAATATGTGGTCACTTCAAGTCTCCCTCGGATACCATGCACACCGGCCTGCGACAGGTCCGGATGGTTTTTCCAATGCCGTAACTCTGGAAACAGGACTAAGGGCATCATTCTAGATGCCCTCTTAAATCCCCACTCCAGCTAAAGGCACCTCTATGTAAATCTGCCCATTAAGCTATCATAGTAATTATAATTTTCTTATAATTCTGTTAACTCAGAAGGAATACTCTCACCTCTGTCGTAGTAAGTAGATGAGACAAGCGCGGATTCTTGCGCTGTTATCTTAGAACACTTGGGGGTGATCTGAAAGAGTTTGGGTTTGGTCTCTTAACAGGTTGTTTGTTAGGTTGTTCGCTATCAGTTGTGCTGACACCGCTCTTTAGTATTAATAGCCTCCAGTTAGGTTACTGCTTGTTGTAACACTCACCTCACGTTAGATTTCCTGCTTCTAGCTGTCTTACACGTGTTTAACCGGTCCCCTGCTTTGCATCGCATTACTGACTTTCATCTGTTACGTCACCGGGGATCCAAGCTAGAGACCCCGGTGGAAAGGAGGGCAAGTAATACATGGTTCTTCGCAGGCAGAATAGATTAATACTTGCCGTCATTCTAAGCATCTTAGTGGTCTTAACCTGTAATGCTATGGGAAAGGCCGAGGCCAAACAGACAGGATTTATCGGCGGATGGCAACGGGGTCCTGACGCTTACAACCCAAACAGAGTTATAGTACGGTTTTCCGACGCTGTCACTAAAGATGCTGCTGTATCTGCCATACAACAACTAGGGTTCTCTGTCTACAGGACTGCTGACTTTAAGCCAACACCATCTTTCCCCAACGGCTTGAGAATAGGAATAATAGAGCTGCCAGAAGGCGTGACACCTGACTCGGCAATATCAAAACTAAGCGTATCTCCTGGAATTCTTTATGCCGAAAAGGATTACATCTACTATAAAGTGCAGATGCCTACTGATACCCCTGTCTTCCCCAATGACCCCGAATTCCACAAGATGTGGGCATTGCATAATGAAAGCTGCCAGTATATAGATCCCGTCATGCCAGGAGATCCTGTTGATGACGCTGACATCGATGCCCCGGAAGCCTGGGCGATACACACAGGTTCTGACCAGATGCTCGCTGCGATCATTGACACAGGTTGCTATGCATTCCATCCGGACCTTGAGCCTAACATCTGGGTTAATCCTGATGAGATCCCTGGAAACGGCATTGATGACGACGGAAACGGGTACATCGATGATATCTGGGGATGGGATTTTTACCATAGCGACAACTCTGTGTGGCACCCGGATGAACGCGACATATACGGAAACCTCAATGACGCGCACGGAACTCACACCTCAGGCATTCTCGGCGCCCGTGGGAACAATGACATGGGTGTTACAGGCGTGAACTGGAATATCAAAGTCATGGTCCTGAAGTTCCTCGGCCCATCGGGAGGTTATAGTTCCGACGCTATTCTGGCCTTCAACTACGCAGCTGATAAAGGCGTAAGAGTCATAAACTGCAGCTGGGGTGGAGGCCCGTTCAGCCAGGCTATGAAAGATGCCATTGAAGCTACAGGAGCCATTGTATGCTGTGCCGCAGGAAATGACGGAGACAACACGGATCTATACCCCCACTACCCGTCAAGCTATGACAGCGAAAATATCATTTCTGTAGCAGCGATGATGCAGAACGACACACCGGTCGACTATCCGGACTGGTGGTCTACCAACTACGGCCCTGAAAGTGTTGACCTGTACGCGCCCGGTGGGTTTGTCCTCAACACCGTACCTCCGGATCCCCCACCAACGGTGCCTACTGCAGATTATGATTTCTACTACGGAACGTCAATGTCGGCACCTCACGTATCGGGTGTAGCAGCTCTTATCCATTCCCTTAGACCGGATATCCCACTTTACCGGGGTGCAGCAGGATGGGTTGACGGTATGCCGACAGTGAAGGAGTTGATCCTTAGCGCTGTCGACGTAAAGCCTGTGTACGAAGGCACCTGCGTGGCCGGCGGCAGGCTGAACGCTGCCTCTGCGCTCTTGGGTTTGAGCGGTCCTGCAATAACACATATTGACGCCCAACCCAGGTCGGGCCAACCGCCGCTTGAGGTTACCTTCACAGCATCTGCAATAGTCATTGGTGGGGAGATTCTGGACAAGTGGTGGGATTTCGGTGATGGGAGCGACCCTGTGCACGAGTTTGAGGCTGTACATACCTATGAAGAGCTTGGAGATTACACAGCCACGTTCCACGCAGTCGACAACGAAGGCCAAGAAGCCACCGCTTCCGTTCTTATCAAGGTCTTCTTCCCGCCTGAAATAAGCGTGGAACCCGATGAAATCCACGTCGACCTTTGGTGGGGAGAAGAAGAGACCCACGAAATAACTGTAAGCAACACAGGCCAAGGCGACCTTGAGTATAGTGTCAACATCAGGCTGGTCGGGAAGGTCGACGCATCCGGAGAGGCCGAAACCAAGCTCGGTCAGGGAGGGCCTGACGATTTCGGATACCTCTGGATCGATACTGACGAGCCTGGTATGGAACCCCCTGAATGGAAAGACATAAGGTCAATAGGAACCCGCGTTTCGCTGTCAGACGACAGTGGAGTTGAAGTAGACCTTCCTTTCGAATTCCCGTTCTACGGAGAGAAAAAATCCAAGATAGCCATCTGTTCCAACGGTTATCTGACCTTCGGTGAGGGACTGACTGCATGGAATAACACTACTATACCAAATACCGCTCAGCCCAACGACCTCTTAGCTGCATTCTGGGATGACCTCACCTTAAGTTCGTCCGGCGAATGCCACTATTACGGAGATGAAGAGGTCTTCATCGTCCAGTACACTGAAGTACCGAGGCTTAGTAGCGGTGGACCCTACACATTCCAGGTAAGACTGACACCACAGGGCATCATCACATATCAGTACCTCACGATGCAAGGCACACGCCTTAACGAAGCAACTATAGGAATTGAAAACTCAGACGGCACAATAGGATTGCAAGTGGCGTACAACGAACACTACATCCATGATGACATGGCTATCATGTTCATACGAGAATGGCTGGTCTCAAGCTCCACCGGGGGAACTGTTGCACCAGGAGAGACAGACACTTTTGAGCTGACATTCTACGCACATAACCTGCCGAAAGGCACCTGGAAAGCCGTAGTCGAGATCGAAAGCAACGATCCGCTCAACCCTAAGGTAGAAGTGGATACGTCCATGTTCGTAAGGTCAGTCATACCCCCTGTGATCAGATCAGTCACTGCTGACCCGTGGGCCGGAAGCGCACCGCTTGAAGTCCGCTTCTCAGTAGATACTTACGACCCCGACGGAACGGTGGCAGACATCATCTGGGACTTCGATGATGGCACGCCTCCGGTAAGCGGAGTAACAGATACTGTCCACACCTATACAGAAGAAGGAGAATACACCGCTCAAGTTAAGGTTACCGATGACGACGGGTTTGAGACGATTGAAGAGGTAACCATCGTTGTCCGTGATCTACCTAAGGCGGATGTAAACCCTGTATCATTCAACCGTGCAATCCGAGCTCACAGAGAGGTCACAGAGACGCTGACTGTGACTAACGTCGGCCTGGCAACGCTGGAGTTTGAAGCCGCAGCCTATACAGCAGGAATTCCTTCTAAATCGGCTGAACTTCAGCCACTAGGTGCAGGTGGGCCCGATAGCTTTGGCTACGCCTGGCGCGACTCAGACGAGCCTGGCGGACCTACCTTCGATTGGTTTGAAATCAGTGAAATAGGCACGAAACTTGAGGGGTTAGGCGGTGAAGACTCAAGGGTAGTCGACCTACCGTTCGAGTTCCCGTTTTACGGAGACATGAAAACAGAGATCCGCATCGCTGCAGACGGCTATATAACTTTTGGTCCAAGCGGGAACGTATACACCAATGTATCGATTCCCAATACAGGCGAACCCAACGACTTAATGGCAGTCTATTGGGATGATCTAAATCCGCCACAGGCACCTTCAGGCGGTGGTGTCTTCTACTATTACGACGAAGCCAACAGCCGCTTCATAGTCCAGTGGAACAAAATACCGAGGTACTACAATACCGGTCTGTACACGTTCCAAGCTATCCTGTACCCGGATGGCGGGATTCTCTATCAGTATCGCGATATGCAGTTTGGTAGTACTACCTATGCGGCAGATGGCACCATAGGCATTGAAAACGCGACAGGCACTGAAGGGCTGCAAGTGCTGCATAATACCGCAGGCTACATGCATAATAACCTGGCGATCAAGATTGAGCCCGTCAGCTGGATGGAAGTTGTGCCTACCACAGGCCAACTTGAACCCGGCGAGAGCTTGGATCTTGATGTCACGTTTAACCTGGGGAGGGTCGGATCCGGCACTTTGGAAGGTGCAGTTGTACTGGATACCAACGACCTTCTTGAGCCCCGGACGATAGTCCCTGTTCGCATACAGGTGCTCCCCAACAGCCCACCTGAGATCACGGCATGCGGCGTGAATCCTCAGCAAAGGCCTCCGGGGACAGCGTTCCAGTTTGTCGCAGCAGCACATGACCCTGATGGTTTAATAGCAGATAAGTACTGGTCATTCGGTGACGGGACACCGGCTGTCCATGAATTCGTAGCAGATCATGTCTACGAAACCGCAGGTTCATACACTGCGACGTTTACAGTAGTAGATAACGACGGATACACTGCAACCGCCAAAGTGGAGGTGCTTGTTGCAGAAGCTGCATCAGCAAGCTGGAGCCCAGAGCAGTTCGACTTCACGCTCGGATGCGGTGTTACGGCAACTGACGTCCTCACCCTTTATAACGCAGGTCCAGGAACCCTTCTCTTCGGATCCGGAGAATTCCCATCTATGGTTCAGATGCCCAAGAGAATGGTTCTGCCTGGGGACATAAAGGATCCGGAGGCAAGAACAGCAGAAGGCCTGTACGCACCTGTTGAAAACCCTGTGAAGTCAGAATGGCTGCCCGACGCCGTAGGTTCAGTGATTATCCAGTGGACCTGCCCGCCGCCTATAGGCGATCCGTGGGGTGTCGGAGTCCTCTTTGACTCTGATGAAGTGGTAATCGCAGACGGAGCAGTCGATCCCACAGATGACTACGTAGTTACCAGGGAAGGCGTCTATACCGGCAAATGGTGGTCTGCTGATTTCGGTGGCTCCTGGTCTGCTGACATGGCCTTCGACGGAACATACATCTGGCAGGTCAACGTAGGCGGCGATAATGCCATCTACAAGATCGACCCTGCAAACGGCCAGACGGTAGGCTCTATATACAACTCAGCCTGGGGCGCCACATCCCAGCGAGGACTGGCATACAACGCAAACGATGACACCTTCTACATCGGAGGATGGAACGAAGACATAATCTACAAGATCAAGGGAGAAAGCTGGGATAACCCCGGACAGGTCATAGAGCAGTGGTCTATGCCTGTCAGCATAGCCGGACTTGCCTATCACCCTGGAGCTGACATACTGATAGTCAGCGCAAACTCCTCACCTGACATGATCTACTTGGTGAACGCAACAACCCATGCAACTATTGCTCAGTTCCAGCACCCGGCAGGAGGCGACTACATGGGTGTAGGATGCGAACTTGCTCACTGTGGCAACCTGTGGGTCGCAAGCTGGGGCGAAAACAAGATGTATCTCGTGGAAACCGGCTTAGGGCCGATTGGTGTTGATTGGCTGTCCTGGGAGCCCAGAGAAGGAAGCGTCCCTGCAGGTGGCCAAGTTCCCATCACGGTAACAGTAAACACCGAAAAACTCAATGCAGGCACTCACCAAGGCAACGTAGTCCTCACCACAAACGATATTAACAACCCGCTCGTCGTTGTGCCGGTGACAGTACAGGTTGCACAACCTCCCGTGATTACGGAAGCCTCTGCAGAACCCACATTTGGCGAGCCTCCTCTTGAAGTCACGTTCCGCGCAGCGTTCGATGCTCCGGAGATCCCTGTAGTAAGCTTCGGCTGGGATTTCGGTGATGGCGAATCCTCAGCGGAACTTGACGTAGTACACACTTACGCATCACCTGGAACCTACATCGCTACGTTCGAAGTTGCGGATGAGATGGGAGCAACTGCGAAGGTTGATTTCGAAATAGAAGTAAGATGGTTGCCTCATGCAACAGTTGAGCCTGAGGAGATTGAGCTGACCTTGTCTCCTGTTGCCGTGGCAACCGAGATCGTTACCATCGGCAATTTAGAAGGTAACGCCGGCCTGACGTTTGAAGTGAAGGTCAGAGGAGGAAAGGCTCCTATAGTCGCAATGCCTGAACGTGTAGGCATTGTCAAAGACGAGCTTGCATTGACCGCAGAAGGCTTGTACAGCCCAATCGACCCTGAGCTCGTTGAAAAGATGGCGTCTTCTGTCAAGCCAAATGCAGTAGGCGATGTGGTGACTTCTTGGCGGGTGCCCAGCGAGATCTCTATACCGTGGGGCGTCGGATTCTCAGGCGATGTATGGATAGCAGACCCTGAGTATCTACGTGACCACATTGTTACAACACAAGGCATCCACACAGGGACTATCTTCGACACGCCGTGGGCAGGAGATTGGCCCGGAGACATGGCCTATGACTCCAACCGGGACTTGATGTGGCAGGTCAATGTCGGCGGCGACAACGGCATCTACGGCCTCCATCCAGAGACCGGACAGGTCGTAATGTCGATAACCTCAGGCGGTCCATGGACATACATATCCCAGCGTGGCCTGGCGTACGATGCCAATACTGACACCTTCTACATCGGCGGATGGAACGAGGATATCATCTACCACATTATGGGCCCGAGCTGGAGCACGCCTGGGGCAGTCATTGACGCCTGGTCATTCCCAGTTGGCATAGCAGGCCTGGCATGGCATCCAGACGGCATACTGTGGGTATCAACCAACTCTGATCCTGACATGATCTACGGGCTTGACCTTGAAGCGCTTGAAATAGTACATCAATTCCCCCATCCATTCGGCAGCAGCTACTCAGGAGCCGGGCTGGCACTGAACAGCGACGGCAACCTGTGGGCATCGTCCATGGATAACCTATATATGTATCTCATCAACACAGAAATGCCCTTGACACAGGGAATTGTAGTAGAGCCACAACACGGAACAGTCCCACAAGGTGAGACAGATGAGCTCGAAGTTACCATCAACGCAGCAGAACTCGGCGAGCCTGGTAGTGATGTAACACAGTATCTCGAGATAAAGACGAACGATCCTATGAACCCATTCCTCTACGTCAACCTCATAATCCACATCGAAGCAGGCCCAACCATTATCGAGGCAACCGCCACGCCTGAAATCGGCCAGCCTCCGCTGACAGTGACTTTCCGAGCCACAGTTGAGCCGGGCGCTGTGCCCATAACAGATCTGTGGTGGGACTTCGGAGATGGCAGCGATCCTGTCCATGAAACAGATACGGTCCATACCTACACAGAGCTCGGAGAATACACGGCATCATTCCACGCGGTAGACGAAAACGGAGTCGAGGTTGCTGAAGAAATAACGATTACAGTTAAGTGGCTGCCCTCACTGGAAGTCACTCCGGACGAGTTTGACGAAGTAGTCTCTGTAGGTGAAGAAAAGCAATATTTCCTGACAGTCAGCAACACCGGTGTGGCACCTATGGAGTTCCAGATATCAGTAAGCCCAAGCTTCGCCGGAAGCCCCGAATGGCTGGAATACGCAGCTAAGGAACACATAAAAGGCGACTTCGCATCTGAGCCTCTGGGATACGCAGGTGCCGGCGCAGGTGGGCCTGATGGATTCGGGTACGTCTGGATCGACAGCAACCATGACGGCGGCCCTGTATTTGACTGGGTCGAGATTAGCGGAGTCGGAACCAGGTTGTCGCTTTCTGACGAATCTATCGTAGAAGTGGACCTCCCCTTCCCCTTCCCGTTCTACGGAGATGTGAAGACGAAGGTTCGTGTTTGCTCTAACGGGTACTTGACATTCGCAACAGGAAGCAGCGTCTGGACTAACACTCCAATCCCGGATCCATCCAACCCCAATGACTTGATAGCAGTCTTCTGGGATGACCTGAACCCGACAACCGGAGGCAATGTCTACTATTACCACGACCAAGAAGCAAACCGGTTCATCGTGGAGTACCAGACAGTCAGAAGGTATTCCGGCACCGGAGACTATACATTCCAGGCAATCCTGTACCCCAACGGCACGATTGTATACCAGTTCCTCGAAATGACCGGTGACCTCAACAGCGCAACAGTAGGCATTGAAAACGCTGACGGCACAGACGGATTGCAAGTAGTATACAACGCCCCCTATATCGAGGATGGACTGGCAATAGGCTTCGCACCTATAGGAACAATCCTAAGGGTCAACCCTACATCAGGATACCTGGTACCCGGAGGACATCAGGACGTAGTCTTAACAATGGGCGCTCCTGATGCACCATACGGAACGTACTCACTCTACCTATACGTGTCAGCCAATGACCCGTACCGTCCGTTCGTAGCCATCCCTGTGAAGATCAAAATCAATGCCGCACCTAGCATCGAGATTACAGCACCTGTCGGTGGAGAGGAACTCCACGGGGTATACGAGATTGAGTGGACTGCTCAAGACCCAGATGATGACAGTGCTGACCTCCTCATTGACCTTGCCTGGACCCGCGATGGCATCGAGTGGCATGAGATCGGATCCGGATTTGCTAATACCGGCTCCTTTGAGTGGAACACGATCGAAGTCGGAGAATCAGGCGAGACATTCCGGATCTGGGCGAAAGCAACAGATCCGTCAGGTTCGTTCACGGAGTTCGTAACTGACGAATTTGCTATCATCAACATCGCTCCACCGCAAGCAGCGTTCAGCTTCGCTCCGTCTCCTGCCACAGTCGACGACGTTGTGAAGTTCACCGATGAATCAACTGACGACGGCGAGATCGTAGAATGGCACTGGGAGTTCGGTGACGGCTCTGAAAGCAGTCTACAAAACCCTGAGCACCGGTACACAGCAAAAGGCGAGTTTAAGATTAGGCTCACAGTCACAGACAACGACGGCCTCCAAGACACAGCTGAAGATACTATCCTAATAGTAAACCTCCCGCCGGAAGTCGAGATTATAAGGCCGGAAGTAGGCGAAGTCCTGACAGGCGAAGTGACTGTCCAGTGGCAGGCTGTAGACCCTGACAACGATGCAAGTGAGCTTAAGATTAATCTTGAGTGCAGACTTGCAGGAAGTGAGGATTGGCAGACACTGGCTTCAGGCCTTGACAACACAGGCGAGTTCCTGTGGGATACCTCTAAGCTCGAGCGCGGAGGCAGGTATGTACTCAGGGTTACTGCAGTTGACCCAGACGGTGCTCGCGGAGAAGCTATAAGTGACGTATTCACGGTGATTGTACTGGCTCACACCATCGTGGCAGCTCCAAATCCGGCTTCTGACTCGGTTACCTTCTACTACGACATCGCAACCGACGGAACACTCTACGTCTACGACATCGTAGGAAGGCTTGTGCATTCAGCCCAGCTCCCGGCAACAATGCACATATACGAGTGGAACCTCGAATCAGGCGGAAAGCCGGTTGCCAATGGAATCTACCTCTACTTCGCAGTAACAGGGAGCGACAAATCTGAGGTCGGACGGCTTGTGGTGAACAGATAGACCCGGGTTCTGGGCTTGGGCTACCAGGCATGTGGTAGCCCAAGCCGTCTGAACTTGCAGGGCTACTCCAATGAGATGTTCTTCCATATACTCTCTTGACATTAAGGAGGGGCGAAAAAATGCGAATCAGGAAATCAGTGCTTCTGCTCGCGCTGATATTTGCCCTGCTTCCCGTGGCATCGGCATTCGCCGCAAGCGATTTCGCAGGCACAGGAGCAATGGTGGGCATCGGAATGGGAGCACGGGCGCTAGGGATGGGAGGCGCTCATATAGCAGTGGCAGACGACGCCTCTGTCATCTACTACAATCCCGCAGGCCTTGCTCTTGTCGATGGGATCAGTGTTACATCCCTATACACAAGCCAGTACGGGGCAGCAGGCTATCTTGCAGTGGGAGCCACTGCACGGAACGTAGGAGGAGCGATCCTCAGGCTGAGTGCACAGGGAATTGAGGAAACGGATGAATTCGGAAACGTAGTAGGCACATTCGGAGTGGTTGAGACTGCTGTCATTGCAGGCTACGGCAGGACTGTCATACCTAATCTCAGCTTAGGTGGAGCAGTCAAGTACTACACCCAAAGCCTACCTGGGAACTCAGGGACAGGCATTACCGCTGATATCGGGTTGCTGTACGAAGCAACTGATAGAAGGCTTATCATAGGTGCGGTAGGAAAAAGTCTTTTGGGGAGCGTCACATACTCAAGTGGCACAAGAGATGACTTCGACCGCGCATTTGGATTCGGAGTCTCTTTTAGGCCAATGGTTAATCTCCTGGTTGCAGGAGATGCAGTGATAGACAATGGTTTCACAGGCAGAGTCGGCGCGGAGTACACATTCCGCCAGATGGCAGTCCGGGCAGGAGGCTCTTTCGGTGAAGGCCAGACATGCCTTACTGCAGGAGTAGGCTTCGTAGTGACCAACTTCAACATCGACTATGCCTACCAGCACCACAGTGCCCTGCCGGACAGCCATAGGCTCTCATTCAGCATGAAGTTCTAGAGGTTACAAAGCCCGCAGCACCGAGCCTAAAAAAAGCTGCGGGCTCTCCTTCCCTCATATCCCAAACGTTCAATGCCTCATCAAGAAGTTCCCCTAAGCACCCGCCTCCTAAACCCTCACAACAGTCCAAAGCCGCCAGGTTTATGATTGCGTGATTAAACTCTTAATTCCGGCATATTGTCCATAAACCCTGTTAGATCAGCAGGAATATATTTCCTTCTTGTAGTAATAATTGTGATAATTACTCAAAAACGGAAGACGGCAGTCTGCCTCTCTTGCGCTCCGGATCCAGGAGATTCGTTGTGTTCCCCGGTCTGAACTGTTATATCATCAAGATTTCAATAGTGAACATCAGTGAAAAGGAGGACACGCGGTCTATGGTTTCTCACAGGCAAAACAGATTTGCCTTTGCCGTTATCTTATGCCTCTTTATCGTCGCGATCTTCACTGCTACCGGAAACACACAAGTCAAACAGACCATCCTTTCCGAAGTACCGCAACCCGGTCCGGACACCTACCACCCAAACAGAGTTATAGTTCGCTTTTCCGATGTTGTTAGTAGAGAGGCTGCGGTAACTTCAATGCAACGGCTAGGGTGCTCAGTATCTGCAATCGCAGGTTTTCGGCCAACCGTATCTTTTCCCCAGGGAGTAAGACTGGGAATAGTCGAGCTTCCCAAAGGCATAAGTGCGGACTCAGCAATATCGATGTTAAGCTCAGATCCTGGAATCCTCTATGTTGAAAGAGACTACCTCCGATATCCAGACCGAGCGAACATCGAAACCCAGGTTTTCCCTAATGACATTTATTTTGACAGACTGTGGGGTTTACATAATGAAAACAGCTAGTACTGGGATCCACACCTGCAGGGAAACCCTGTGGATGATGCTGATATCGATGCCCCTGAAGCTTGGGCCATGTACACCGATTCTGAAGAGATTCTGGTTGCAATCATAGACACAGGTTGCTACATCTTTCATCCTGATCTTGAACCGAACATCTGGGTTAACCCGAATGAGATCCCCGAAAATGGCATTGATGATGACGGAAACGGATACATCGATGACATTTGGGGATGGGACTTTTTCAACAACGACAACACCGTGTTCGACCCTGAAGACCTCGACTCAGACGGAGCCTTCTATGACGCCCATGGAACACACGTAGCCGGCACTGTCGGTGCCCGTGGAAACAACGGAATAGGTGTTACCGGTGTAAACTCCAACGTTAAGATGATGGTTCTCAAATTCATGGGTCCAGGTGGGGGTTGGGATTCCGACGCGATCCTCGCTCTCAACTACGCAGCGGAGAAAGGTGCTAAGATCATAAACTGCAGCTTCGGCGGAGGCGGATACAGCCAAGCACTAAAAGATGCGATTGAGGCGACCGGAGCTATTGTTTGCTGCTCAGCAGGTAACTCAGGTGATAATACCGATATAGTAGAGCACTACCCATCGCGTTATGATTCGGAGAATATCATTTCTGTTGCAGCGATGTCCCAGAATGAAATGCCCTGCAACTACCCTTCCTGGTGGAGCACTTGTTATGGCGCAACAACAGTGGACCTCTATGCTCCAGGTGGGTTCATACTCTCAACTGTACCTCCTGACAAACCGCCGGAAAAACCTGTCGAGACCTATACATTCGCCTGGGGAACCTCCACGGCTGCGCCGCATGTAACAGGCGCTGCAGCACTTTTGCATAGTCTGTATCCTGACATTCCGCTCTACCGAACTCCGGATATTGCAGATGATGACCTTACCGTCAAAGACATAATACTTAACACTGTCGATGTTTTCCCTCAATACGAAGGAACAGTACTAACAGGCGGAAGACTCAACTTGGCAAACGCTCTTCTCAGCATCCGTACACCAAGAATCATTTCCCTGGAAGCAACTCCTATAGGCGGACCACCACCCCTCGAAGTTAGGTTTACTGCAGTAGCAGAAGACATCGACGGAGAAATAGCAAGTGTTGAATGGGATTTTGGAGACGGAAGCGACCCTATAACCGGTACTTTTGCACCGGTCCATGTGTATGAGAATAAGGGAGAATACACTGCTCAAGTAACCGTTATCGATGACCACGGGCTGGAGGCATCTGAAAGCATTGTCATAGTCGTCTCTGATCTACCTAAGGCTGTGGCAGATCCATCGTCGTTCAATCGAACGATTCGGGCGCATAGAGTTGTTGAAGAGAGATTAACCGTAAGCAACATCGGGTTTACACCCCTTGAATTTGAGGTAACTTCTAATACATCCGGCATTGAGGACTCTTCAGGTGAACCTGGAAGCTGGATACAAATTGAACCTTCTCAAGGCACCATTGAACCAGGCGAGAGTATGGATCTTGACGTCACGTTCAATCTGGAGGAAGTCGAATCCGGCCCGCTGGAAGGCGCCATCGTGCCAAAAAAACAACGATCCGAAGGAGCCTGAAACGACGATCCCTGTCCACATCCAGGTGATTCCCAACAGCCCACCTGAGATAACAGCATGCAGCGTGAACCCTAAGCAAGGGCCTCCAGAGACAACGTTCCAGTTTGTCGCAGCAGCACATGACCCTGATGGTTCAATAGTAGATAAGTACTGGTCATTCAGTGACGAGTTAGATGATGTCCATGAATTCGTAGCAAATCACGTCTATGGAGCCGAAGGCACATACACTGCCAAGTTTACTGTGATAGACAACGACGGGTACACATCAACTGCCACGGTAGAGGTGCTAGTACAAGAACCTGCATCAGCCAGCTGGAGCCCTCAGCAATTCGATTTCAGGCTTAGGCAGGGAGCGGTTGCAACGGATATCCTCACCCTTTATAACGAAGGCCCGGGAACTCTTGTTTACGGGTTAGGCGAGTTGCCGTCGTTAGTCGATATNCCGGAGAGACTGGTGCTCACTGAAGGCATATGGGACACTGAAGCAAAAACAGCAGAAGGCCTATACGCGCCTCTTGCAAATCCTACTAAGTCAGAATGGCTGCCTGACGCCGTAGGTTCAGTGATTATCCAGTGGACCTGCCCGTCTCCTATAGGCCACGCGTGGGGAGTCGGCGTGCTTCTCGAATCTGATGAAGTGGTCATCTCAGACGTAGGCGTCGAACCCACAGCTGATTACGTGGTCACCAGAGACGGCATCTATACCGGGAGATCGTGGTCTGCTGACTTCGGTGGTTCCTGGTCAGCCGATATGGCCTTCGACGGAACCTGCATCTGGCAGGTCAATGTCGGAGGCGATAATGCGATACATAAGATTGACCCTATGAACGGTCGGACAGTAGGCTCTATAAGTAACCCGGCCTGGACCAGCACTGGCCAGCGAGGGTTGGCATACAACCCAAACGATGACACTTTCTATATTGGAGGGTGGAATGAAGATATGATCTACAAAATCAAGGGAGAAAGCTGGGATAGCCCAGGAGAGGTCATCGAGAAGTGGTCCATGCCTGTGGCCATAGCAGGGCTTGCGTATCACCCCATAGCTGACGTGCTGATAGTAACTACAAACTTAGATCCTGATATGATCTACTTCGTCAATGCCACGACCCACGCAACAATCGCCCAGTTCGCTCACCCGGCAATAGGCTCATATCGTGGTGCCGGATGTGAGCTGGATCTCGATGGAAATCTATGGGTGGTGAGCCAGAAAGAGAACAAGATGTATCTTGTGGAAACTGGATTAGGACTGATCAGTGCTGAGTGGCTATCCTGGGAACCCAGAGAAGGAAGCGTTTCTGCAGGCGGCACAGGGTCAATCGACGTTACAGTGAAAACCAGGATTCTAGATCCCGGTGCACACCGGGGAAACATAGTCCTTGCGACAAACGATGTTAACAACCCTCTCATTATTGTACCAGTAACTGTGCAGGTCACACAACCTCCTATAATCACAGAGGCTACTGCAGAACCTACGCTGGGCGAGCCCCCTCTGGAAGTCAGATTCCATGCATCGTTCGATGCACCGGAGGCGTCAGTTGTACGCTTCGGCTGGGACTTCGGAGACGGATCGTCTTCTCCCGAACTGGATGCAGTCCACACCTATACAAAACCAGGTATATACGAGGCTACATTCGAAGTTGAAGATGAATTGGGTTCAATTGTAAAGGTTACCCGTGAAATCGAAGTAAAATGGCTTCCTCGTGCAACTATCGATACTGAAGAGATCGAGCTGACTTTGTCGCCTATTGAAGTCGTAACTCGGACGGTTACAATTGGCAACTTAGAGGGTAACAATGACCTCGTATTCCAAGCAAGGATCAAAGACGGTAGTGCATCCGAGGTTGCAATGCTAGAACGTGTAGGCGAAGTTGTGACTTCATGGGAAGTCCCGAGTGAGATCGAAACGCCATGGGGCGTCGGGTTCAGAGGAGATGTATGGGTCTCTGATTCAGATGGGGACAAGAACCACATCATCACACCGGAAGGCATACATACAGGGACTGTCTTTAACACTCCATGGGTAGGGGACTGGCCCGCAGACATGGCCTATGACCCTAACCGCGATCTAATGTGGCAGGTCAATGTCGGCGGCGATAACGGCATCTACGGCCTTGACCCGGAAACCGGAGAGGTAGTGATGTCGATAACTTCAGGGGGCCGNTGGACATCCACATCTCAGCGAGGCCTCGCCTATGATGCCCACACTGACACCTTCTACATAGGCGGATGGAACGAGGACATCATCTACCACATCATGGGACCAAGCTGGAGTACGCCTGGGGCAATCATTGAATCCTGGTCGTTCCCAGTAGGCATATCAGGCCTAGCATGGCATCCTGACGGCATACTGTGGGTATCAACTAACTCCGATCCTGACATGATCTACGGGCTCGACCTTGAAGCGTTTGAAGTTGTATCCCAGTTCCTGCATCCATATGGCGGCTCGTATTCAGGAGCAGGGCTCACATTAAACAGTGACGGCAACCTCTGGATAGCATCTATGAAAGACCGCCATATGTACCTGGTTAACACGGACATGGTTCTCTTACAAGGAATTGAGGTTAAGCCTGTTTACGGAACCGTCCCGCAAGGTGAAACAGCTGAGCTCACAGTCGCTATCAACGCAGCTGAACTCGGCGAGCCTGGTAGCGATGTAAGACGACATCTTGAGATAACGACTAACGATCCGATGAATCCTTTCTTCTACATAGACTTTGTGATCCACATAAAAACAGGCCCCACCGTTGTTGAGGCAACTGCTACCCCTGAAATCGGCGAGCCTCCATTGACAGTCGCTTTCTCAGCTAAAGCTGAGCCCGGTGATGCGCCTATAGCGGACCTCTGGTGGGACTTTGGCGATGGCAGCAACCCAGCACACGAAGCAGACACTGTGCACACCTACACAGAGGTCGGCGAATACACAGCATCATTCCATGTGGTAGATGAAAATGGAGTTGAAGTCATCCGGGAGCTAACAATTACAGTCAAGTGGCTGCCGGCGCTGGAAGTCACTCCGAACGAAGTGTCTGAGGTGATCCCTATCGGCGAGGAACGTCAGACTGTTCTGACAGTCAGAAACGCCGGTCATGCACCTATGGACTTCTGGATATCAACTGTCCCTAGCTTTGCGGGGAGCCCTGAATGGGTAGAGNATGCATCTTCGGACCACATAAAAGGCGACTTCGCTTCTGAACCCACAGGGTATGCAGCTCTCGGCGCAGGTGGGCCTGACGAGTTCGGGTACATCTGGATCGACAGTAACCACGAACATGGACCTGAATTCGACTGGATCGAGATTAGCGGAGTCGGAACCAGGTTGTCGCTTTCTGACGAATCTATCGTAGAAGTGGACCTTCCCTTCCCCTTCCCGTTCTACGGAGACAGAAAAACTAAAGTTCGAGTCTGCTCCAACGGGTACTTGACATTCGCAACAGGAGGCAGCGTATACAGAAACACCCCGATACCTGATTCCTCCAGCCCCAACGACTTGATCGCAGTCTTCTGGGATGACCTCAACCCAACAGCCGGAGGCGATGTGTATTACTACCATGACCAAGAAGCGAACCGCTTCATCATAGAGTACCAGGCAGTCAGAAGGTTTCCCGCCGAAGGAGACTATACGTTCCAGGTGATCCTGTATCCCGACGGTACAATCGTCTTCCAGTACCTCGAAATGAATGGCACCCTTGACAGCGCAACAGTTGGCATTGAAAATGCTGAAGGTACCGACGGACTGCAAGTTGTGTATAACGCATCCTACATAGAGGACGGACTGGCAATCGGATTTGCGCCCGTAACACCACTCCTTCAGATCAACCCGGAATCAGGATACCTTCTACCCGGGGGACAGCAAGACGTAGTTCTAACGCTGGGTGATCCTGAAGCTCCATACGGATTCTACTTACTCTACCTATATGTGTCAGCCAACGATCCATACCGTCCTGTCACAGCGATTCCTGTAAGGCTCAAGATTAGCGCCGCACCTAGCATAGAAATCACTGCACCTATGGGCGGAGAGGAGATTGAAGGGGCATACGAAATAAAGTGGACTGCGCAGGATCCTGACGATGACAGTAGCGACCTCTTAATCGACCTTGCCTGGACCCGCGANGGCAAAGAATGGCATGAGATCGGATCCGGACTTGCCAACACAGGCTCCTTCCAGTGGAATACCAATGAAGTAGGTGAGCCGGGCGAGACCTTCCGGATAAGAGCGAAAGCAACAGATCNGGCAGGTTCGTCCTCTGAGTTTGTAACAGATGAATTCAGCATTATCAACGTGAACCTCTCGCCCGAAGTTGAGATTATAAGGCCGGAAAAAGATGAGATCCTAGCAGGAATAGCAACTGTCCAATGGCAAGCTGTAGATCCTGACAATGATGCGAGTGAACTCAAGATTACACTTGAGTATAGGCTGGTAGGAAGGGAGGATTGGCAGATAATCGCCAAAGACCTTGACAACACCGGCGAGTTCCTGTGGGATACCTCCAAGCTTGAGCGTGGAGGCAAATACGTACTCAGGATCACTGCAGTTGACCCGGACGGTGCTCGCGGAGAAGCAACAAGTGACGTATTCACGGTGATTGTACTGGCTCACACTGTTGTGGCAGCTCCGAATCCGGCTTCTGATTCAGTTACCTTCTACTACGATATTGCAACCGACGGAACGCTGTACGTTTACGACATCGTAGGAAGGCCGGTGCATTCAGCTGAGATCTCCGCAATAACACACATGTACGAATGGAACCTCGAATCAGGTGGAAAGCCTGTCGCAAATGGGCTCTACCTCTACTTCGTAGTGGCAGGCAATGAGAAGTCAGAGGTCGGGCGGCTTGTGGTGAGTAGATGATACTTCCGAGACTCTCTTTGAGTATAGGATTCTGAAGAGAACAGAGTCCGCAGCACCCGATTTACGGGAGCTGCGGACTCCTTTTACTCAGTCCAAACCTTATGGCACTGTCAACTCTTAACTCTCAACTCTTAAAGTCTTGTCCGGCGACCTTCTTAGCTGTTTAATGCCTCATCCAGCGCTTTCTCGAGAACTCGTGCCACGTACTCGACTTCTTCTTCTGTGATATGGTTATGGAATGGAATCGCAATGCTGG
>JGI24713J26584_10000597_pt1 | contig 27583 bp, 18 predicted proteins | sample BioPla4DNA1_FD_26584 | JGI IMG/M metagenome (IMG submission 26584) | reverse complement strand
TTCTCCGCCCACTGCGATTATGCGGGCTCTTTCGCCGGGTTTGAGCAAGTCCAGCGTCATGGCGCCGCCCTTAGCTTGTCCGTGGCGGTGCCTGAAAGCATGTCCGCTTTCTTTGCCATCGCTTTTGTTTTCTATGTGTTTGCCTTTTCCGTAACGCCTGCCGAGATTCATATAATACTCCTTTGATATGGATTGTCCTTGTTTAGGTTGGTAGTTAGGAGTTAGCCTATGCTAACGAAACAATACACCTTTTTGTATTAACTGTCAATACTAAAAGCCGAAAACAAAAGAATGCCGCGGACAAATAACGCGGAGAATAATATGAATCAAGCGGAGAAGAATCTGAATCAATCCGGCGGGAACAGGATAAAGGTGACAGCCCGGATAAAAGAAGAGACCATCAGAATGGCTATGGCGATAGCCCCGGTAAGCATCAGGGTTTCCGTGCCGATTTGTGCCGTGGCCAGCAAATCCTCTTTAAGCAGGGACAGCATGGTTTTNTACATNCCGGCTCCCGGGACTAGGGGGAGGATTCCGGGGATGATAAATATAATGGAAGCTTCTTTGAATAATCTGGCAAAAAGCTCGCCGAAAGTGGCCACGAGGCAGGATGCGATAAAGCAGGAAATAACGACGGGTTGCCCAATCTGCAGCAAGTATTGATAGAGCAGCCAGCCGCTGGCTCCGGCAAACCCGGCAAGGAAGATGTGGCGATATGGTATGTTAAAAATCAGGGTAAAGCCTGCCGTCGCACCGAAAGCAAAGAGGAACTGCAGGAACAGACTCATATGGCACCTCCTAATGAGACCCAGGAAAACAGCACAACTCCGACTCCCGATGCTATGGAGATGGCGATCAGTGCGGCTTCCATGGCCCTGGCTCCGCCGGCGAGGAGATCTCCTGCCAGGGAGTCTCGCATTGCATTCGTGAAGGCTAAACCAGGGAGAAATATCATAAGGGAGCCGACGATCATGGCGTCCGTATTGTATGCAAGACCGGTGGCATTAAATAACAGCGCCATCAAAGCGATCAGCGCGCATACCGTAAAGTTGCGAATAAAGAGATTAAAACGGTATTTATCCAGCAAATGCCCGAAAGCGAAGGCAATGGCCCCGATTGCCAGGGAACAGCCGAATTCTCTAAATCCTGCGCCCAGCATCAAAGTGAAAAAGGAAGCCACAAGGGCGCCTCCCAGCACCTGAAGAGGGAAGGTGTACTTTGCTTCTCCGGCAATTTGTTCCAACCGTTTATTTGCTTCGCTGATCGGACATGGATTAGCCACAAGTTTCCGGGAAAGATCATTGATCATGGAGATTCTGTCCAGATCGACGGAAACCCTTTGAATGCGCTTAACTATGGTATAAGGCTTCCCATCGCCTCCTGAATCGAGAGAAATAATAATCCCGGTGGTGGTGGCGAAGACTTCCACGTAAGGGATGCCGTATGCCTGGCAAATGCGGGTAACCGTGTCCTCGACACGGTAAATTTCCGAACCGCTCATCAGCATAATTTCTCCGGCCCGCAAGGCCAGCATCAGTACGCTCTTTTCAATAGGGGTTATCATAATAGGTCTCCCTGTATAATCAGTATAAGAAGTGTAGAGGGTGTTTCGTTTTCCCTTTTCAACGGGCATCAAGGCTTATCTCATAATCAAGATTAAGTACATAATACCACAAAGTTGACGCATGGATACAGAGCCTATATAATATTTTTGTAATTGACCACGGCAGCTATCCATTTTGTATATAGAAAAGGCTTGAGGTATCGAAAGGCCCATGCTTTTCTAAATCCCGAGCGGATCCTACATATAAAAATGGAGGACGATCGGCCGATGCAGCTAAGCACCGGTGGTCCGTCTGCCCATCTTTTATTTGTTTATGAAAGGAAAAGCGAAATGGAAAGAATGGTTGGAACGGTTGTAAGAGGCCTTAGGGCCCCGATTATCCGCCAGGGAGACGATTTGGAGAAAATTGTAATAGATACGGTAATGAAGGCCTACGAAGCGGAAGGTTTTGAACCCAGAAATAAGGATATTCTCTGCATAACGGAAGCTGTGGTGGCCCGGGCTTTCGGCAACTACGCTACCGCAGACCAGCTGGCAGAGGATGTGAGGCAGAAATTCAAGTCTAAAACCATCGGCGTGGTGTTTCCCATCCTTAGCAGAAACCGGTTTTCTGTTTGCCTGAAAGGAATCGCAAGAGGCGTAGATAAAATATATCTCATGCTCAGCTACCCCGGCGATGAAGTTGGCAACCAGTTGGTAGATCAGGACTTGCTTGATGAAAAAGGGATAAATCCATATAGCGATATATTGACCCAGGAACAATTCGAAAGCTTGTTCGGTAAATCGAAGCACACCTTTACCGGTCTGGATTATGTCTCCTATTACAGGGAAATCATTGAAAACGAAGGGGCGGAAGCGGAGATTATCTTTGCCAATGACCCCAGGGTGATCCTCCAATATACGAAGACGGTGTTGGCATGTGATATTCATAGCCGGGAGAGGACAAAACGATTGTTGAAGCAGGCTGGTGCAGAGCAGGTTCTTGGGATGGATGATTTACTTACGTCTTCCGTGAACGGAAGCGGTTTTAACAGCAAATACGGGATTCTCGGATCCAACAAGGCCACAGAAGAAAGCATTAAGCTGTTTCCTGAAGATTGCTTTGACCTGGTGAACAACATTCAAAAGAAGCTCTTTACCCTTACGGGCAAAGAAATTGAGGTCATGGTTTACGGTGACGGCGCTTTCAAGGACCCGGTAGGAAAGATCTGGGAGCTTGCCGATCCGGTGGTTTCTCCTTGTTATACAAAGGGATTGGAGGGAACGCCCAACGAGCTGAAGTTGAAGTATCTCGCGGACAATGAGTTTGCTCATCTCAGCGGCGATGAGTTGAAAAAAGCCATCTCTAAGTATATTGAGGAGAAGGATGAAAACCTGAAAGACAGCATGGCGGCTCAGGGGACGACTCCGCGACGGTTGACGGATCTAATCGGTTCTCTCTGCGACTTAACTTCGGGGAGCGGCGATAAGGGAACGCCCTTTGTTTACATCCAAGGATATTTCGACAACTACACCACTTAATTGCAAAAAATCAAAAGGGACAGTCCCTTTTGATTTCCATTTTAATTTTTGAGGCGGGAAATTCTCACCAATGAGAAATTTTCCGCTTTTTTAATTAAAAATGAGAAACAATTGTCTGATAATATTTATTTTTTCTGAATCCTTCAAGATGGACAAAACCCACAAACGGCAAATATTTCAGAATATTTCGTACAAATTTTTATTAAATTCCACGAAGTTGGCACGGATTTTGGATTATATAAAAGCGCAGGCAATATCACTATAAATTAAGGAGGTATATTTATGGCTGCAACAAAAGAAGTTGCTCTTCAAGAAGCGAAAAGGATATTGAGCTATATTGAGAGCAAGGAACTCACTGATGAGGACAAGGAACGAATTACGAAAGACTCAATCGAAAACTTCAATAACCACGTAAACCCAGGCTGGTTGGTGTACAGAAAATCTGTATCCACCGACGCTGCTTGCATTGAGTGGACGGATACTGAAGAACATTTTACGGATTTATATGGTAATGACTTCATCGATTGCCTTGGCGGATTCGGTATCTATACCTGCGGTCACAGAAATCCCGAGATCGTTAAGTATGTTAAAGCTCAGCTCGACAAATATGCATTGCACAGCCAGGAGCTTGTAGATCCTCTCAGAGGGTATCTTGCAAAATTGGTATCCATGATTACCCCCGGAGACCTGCAGTATTGCTTCTTCACCAACGGCGGTGCCGAGGCTGTTGAGATGGCATTGAAGCTGGCCAGACTGGCAACAGGCGGCAGATATTACATATCCACAGTCGGCGCATTCCACGGCAAGTCCTACGGCGCTATCTCCATGGGTGGAAAAGCTGCTTACAGAGAGGACTACCTGCCCATGATCCAGCACGTACAGCACGTGAAATACGGCGATGCGGATGCTATCGAAACGGCTATCGACAACTTGGTAACAGTCGGTGAAACAGTAGCAGCTGTTATCCTTGAGCCGATTCAGGGAGAAGCCGGCGTACAGATCCCGCCCAAGGGATATCTGAAGAGAGTAAGAGAGATCTGCGATAAGTACGGCGTTGCTCTGATTCTGGACGAGATCCAGACCGGAATGGGACGTACCGGAACCATGTGGAGATGTGAAGCCGAGGATGTTGTTCCCGATATCATGACCTTCGGAAAGGCCTTCGGCGGCGGCGTAATGCCCATCACCGGAATCGTCGCAAGACCCAATATGTGGGTTGAGAAACTGGTGGAGAACCCCTGGATTCTCGGATCCCCCACCTTCGGCGGAAACCCGCTTGCTTGCGCAGCGGCCATCGCTACCATCAAGTACATGCTTGAAAACGACATTCCGAAGCAGTGTAAAGAAAAAGGCGACTACTTCATGGAGAAGCTGAATGCCCTGATGGAGAAATATCCCACAGTTATCAAGGAAGTCAGAGGCGCTGGCTTGCTCATCTGCCTCGAATTCCCGGCTTCAGAAGTGGGATATGCAGTGGTCAAGGGACTCTTCGACAGACATGTTATGACGGCAGGAACACTGGTCAATGCCCAGTCAGTACGTATCGAGCCTCCTGGGATCATCAGCTACGAGACCATCGACACAGTGCTCGAGAAATTAGAAGAAGCCATCATCGACGTAAAGAAAGAATTCAAACTGTAAAAATATTCTGTAAACGGCGATTTGTCGATTTAAAACCCCCGCGCAGGCTGCGGGGGTTTTGCTTGAAATTTCAACGTTCTTGCAGTCAGAAAATTAGAACTTTCACTAAATGGGTATACAAATTGCTATAATATGGTATAATACCTGACATACCAAGTTTTTTGGTATGCAGAAAGGAGAAGAACGATATGGTGAAGAAGCTATTATCTGTGTGGCTTTCGGTGACCATCGTACTTTTTTCCACCATTACCATTTATGCAGAAGAGAACGTTGAAGGACAATTTCTAAATAGAAATATAGACATCAATGGCAACAGACTTGCAAATTATTATTTAGAAGATCCCTTTTTCTTGTACCAGGGTTCAGCCTACGTTCCCTTGACGGAGGAGATTGGCGAGATCCTGGGTTTTTCAGTTGAAACAGACTGGGAAAGCCGCACATTAAAAATCTTAAAGAAGGAGCCGACCAGGACCGGGTTGAAGGAAAAGGTGCTGAAAAGCAACCTTGAAAATATCAATGCCGTGATAGTGCAGGACATGACCGTTCTCACCATGGCAGAGAAAGAAAAAGATATTAACGTAGATCTGGTCTTGCATGGTGTAATGCTCACAGCCGCCGACTTGGATGTGGGCGGGCAGCTCCGTCTAATCAAGGAAAAAGCAGAATCGGAGTTTATTGAGGTTCCGGAGTTGGTGGTGGAAGAGTTGGATATCGATGAGTACCCGTTGCTTCAGGCGGGAGACGTGTTCTATCTTCCCGTTCGGGCCTTTACGGGCGAGAATTGCTTCGGTTGGGATGTTTTCTATGACAACTACTCCGGGTTGTATATCAGCACGAAGCCGGGAGTGAGCGCCACGGCCTTCTTCGATACGGGCGAGTCGGATTACAACAGAGGGTTGGTCGATTATATTCTTTCGAGAAATAAGAACTTATCCCGCGGATGGGCTACCATGCTGGTCTTCTTATTCAAGCATGAGGCCGACATCAACGACGTGGACGAAATCTTGCTGATAGCCATGGCTGAGAAGGAGAGTACCTTCCGTTGCGATGCGATAGGCGGCGGCGGAGCTGTGGGAATCATGCAGATTATGCCCAAGACCGCTGCGGGTTACGGAATTTCGCGCAGCGAGCTCTTTGATCCCCATGTGAATATCGAATTCGGCGCGAAATATATCGGAGATAAGATAAGCCAATACAACAACAATAAGACTGTGGCCCTTGCCGCATACAATCAGGGGCCTGTGGCCGTAAGCAGGGGAAGCTACAGCACCAGATATGCAAACAGGATTACAGGAGCAGAGCAATCAATCACTAATTACCTTGTAAAGAACGGGTACGGATTGGGTGAGTAAGCGAATNNGTTGNACAAAAAATCAAAAGGGNCAGTCCCTTTTGATTTTTTGTGCCCACCTTTTGATTTTTATTACTAATACGCCTTTTTGATGAATTCAAGGAAATAATCCATATCTTCTGCAGTGGGGAACATAACCCTGGCGCTGTTGGGTCTGCCTCCGCCCTTTCCGCCCCAGACCCCGGCATTATCCTTTATGATCTTGTTGCAATCCGGTGTCCCGCCGGAAAGCAGGAGTAAAGTGTTCTCCTTTAGAGAGACCAGGGAAACCAGCTTTTGTGATAATTCGGGCAACAGCTTGCTTAGAGCAAACAGATCGTCCGCCTTTAAAAGCTCATATTTTTCAATCAATATGCTGTCGGGGCCATCCAGAGCTTCGCTGATCTTCTGGGCCTTTTCCGCCAGGTAAGCCTGTTTCAATTCGTACAGCTCCTGCCTGATCTCGCCGCTCTTTTGCTCTCGCAGATGGATTTTATCCATAAGCGTATCCAGATCTGCGGAGTAATGCCTGCAAAGACTTTTAATTAAATCCGCTTCGGTGCGGCAGTTTTCCAGGGCGTTGGGGCCGGCGTCGAAAGTGATGCGGGTCATCCCTTTATAGTTATCCCAACGGTAGATCTTGATAAGGCCTACCTCGCCGGTCCTATGGGGATGGGTACCGCAGCAGGCCACGCAGCCGGCAGCTTTGTTCTCATCACCCACACAGACCAGAACTATATCTTCGTCTATGTTCAATGCCTTCCTCATGGGAAGCCCTTCCGCTTCTTCCCTGCTTTTAAAATAGCGAGTAGTGACGGGCAAGTTATCCCAGACCATCCTATTGGCCTCCCATTCGGCTCTTGACATCATCTCATCGGTCATCTTGGTAAATTCGGGATTTTCTTCAAGGTTGATATCGATGGTCATATAATCGGCGCCCATGTGAAATCCCCTGTTTACGCCGCCGTAGAGCTCGTAGAACACCGCGGAGAGGATATGCTCGCCGCAGTGCCGCTGCATGTGGGAAAAGCGCCTGTCCCAATCAAGCCGGCATTGCACGGCCGTCCCCGTTATCTCCTTCAATGTTTCCCTCGTCGTGGCAAAGTCGCTGCCCGAATGGATTTTCAGTTGATGGTATACAATATTGTCCTTTTCAAAAGCGTAGACAAGTTCAAAGGTTCCGGACTCTCCGGAAATTTGGCCCAGGTCCGAAGGTTGTCCCCCGCCTTCGGGAAAGAAAACAGTCTGATCCAGGACCAAACAGAACGTATCTTTTTCTTCGATCCCTCCGAGTTCGGCTATTTCGGCTTCATCGGTGATCACGGCTACAACCTTGCTGTCGCAGGATTTGAGATAGGGATCTTGTTGATACAGTCTTATCGTTTTATCCATTTTAATACCTCTTGAAAGATTTTATAGAAGACGGAAATTTGCTTTCACGTGACCTAAAACGCGCTTCAGATATTATGATGCGTGTACATGCCTGTTTTAGTATAGCACGGAAGCTGACTTTGGTGTATAATCAAAACTGTATTGATTTGCTGTCGGTCTTACAAATAGTCATACTAACTTGTCCTCATGCATAATATGTGACATGATCCGGCGCGGCATCGCTGCAGGTGTCTGAGCTGATGAATGCAAGTATTCCGCAGATGTGGCGGGGCATCGGGGAGGATAGGGTATGATGAAGGGATGGAAATGGGCCGTCGGCACAATCTCGACTTTGCTGATCATAGCAATCGTGATATTGATCACTCCCGTACAGTTGGAGATCCTGGCCGCAAAATCCTTTGCTAAGGATGATGTGCTGCTTTTGGATCCGGGCCACGGCGGCGTTGACGGGGGCGCGGAAAGCTCTACGGGAGTCTGCGAAAAGCACATAAATCTGAACATCGCCTTAAAGATACGTCAAATGGCCGAGGCGGACGGTTGGACCGTTGTCATGACCCGGGAAGAGGATGTGGGTTTATATCCAAAAAAGGACAGGCAGAGCATACGCAGTCTAAAAACAGAGGACCTGCTGGCGAGGAAGAAAATCATTGAAGAAGTGAGACCCTTAGTGGCGGTCAGCGTCCACCTCAACAGTTTTAAACAGGATCCCGGCGTGCGCGGTGCACAAACCTTTTATCCGGGAAGTGGCGATGAGAATATACAGGAACAGAGCAAGCTCCTGGCCGAGGCCATCCAGGCCAATTTAATCGAAGGGCTTTCCGACGGAACAAACAGGAAAGCTTTGGCGAAGCGGGATGTGCTTTTGTTCAAAAATCCCGTGGTTCCAATCGTCATTGTTGAATGCGGGTTTCTCTCCAACCGGGAGGAGGCCGCCCTGCTCAACCAGGATGATTATCAGCGAAAAATTGCGGAGTGCATCTACCGTGGAATTATGGAGTATACGGGAAAAGAGGGTAAGCCTCCCCTTCAGATTATCGACAATCGCGGGTGAGATGGCAGGAATTTTACGGAATGGGACCAGGTTATTAATAAAATGAGAACAGGCTGTGGATAACTTTTTCCTATTATTAGAAATTTTGAATAAGATCCGCTAAATTTCAAGGATCTTAGACTTTGGCAATTTCCACAGGCCCCCGTGTATAACTTTGTATACAAAAAATTTTTTTGTGTGGAAAAGTGACAAAAATGTTCATATTTCGACATTGTTATAATGTTGAAATATGTTCGCAAACATCCAAACATTAGTTAACATAAAACCTAAAGATACAACTGCAGAAAGGACAAGCTATGTTAAAGGAAAACATTGTCTACAAGGAAGACTTGCCGGTGAACTGTTTCGTGATGAACATTGAGGAGTATCCCATCCATTTCCACAACGATCTCGAAGTGGTGTATGTGCTCCAGGGCAGTGTGAGGCTGAAAAACGGCTACTATAATTTCGACATGAGAGAAGGGGACATATACATACTCAACGACAGGGAAATCCACAGCTATTACACCTTGGGCGAACCCAACGTAGTCCTTATTTTGCAGTTAAATCTCTCGTATTTCTGCCGTTACTACGAAATCTTGCGAAACAGCTTTTTCATAACCGACATGAATGGCGCCGAGGACGAGAGCCTTGATGAATTACAGGAAATATTGTCGCGGATCGCTTTGGAAACCCTGAGGGGAGAGCAAGGTTACGAGAAGAGAATAGTGGATCTTGCCCATGANATGATCGATTGCCTGATACAGAATTTCCAATACTTTGTGATGGAGGACGGCAAGTTTGTCCACGAGCCCAAACATAAGGGCAAAGAGGTCTTGGCCAACCGTCTGAATCGAATCACAGAATACATGTATGAAAACTACAGCCGTCGCCTGACCTTGACGGAAATCGCCGAAAGGGAGCATCTGAGCATCTACTACCTGTCCCATTTCATTAAAGAGTCCACAGGTCTCAGTTTCCAGGAACTACTCAACTTTATCCGGGTGGAGGAATCGGAAAAGCTGCTTTTAGGCACGGATAAGAAAATCAGCACCATTTCCATGGAGTCGGGGTTTTCGGCGGTGCGGTATTATCTTAAATATTTTATCCAGTGGTTTGGCATGCATCCGGAGGAGTACCGGAAGAAATACACGGGACGCGTTCGCGGCAGGGATACGACGGGGCGATATACCAGTTTAACGGGGAAGAAGATTGAAGACTTGCTGCTCAGGCAGATAAGAAATGTCTTCGATGTGGTCCGCGGCGATAAGGTCAAAGTAGTGTCGGTGGATTTCGATACGGAAGAAGTGTCCTGGAGGAAGAACAGCCTCTACGATACCTTTACGTCATTGATGGCTTGCGAGTATATGAAGCCCATGGCAGAGATTTTTGCCACCATGAAAGTGCGGGAGAAGGATTTCGTTGCCGGGGCCCCGGGATATATCATTATGAGAAACAATGGGGACGGGCACGGTGTTCCGCCGAGCTACAATATCTTTTTCTACAATTTCAGCGAAAGGTTGGTGAACACTCCTCCGGAGCTGGTGACCCAGAGCATGGCGGAAGAAGAAATCAAGAGATACGAAAAGCAGACGGAGTTCTTCGTAAGGCTTGCCGGGCTCAACGGAAAGTTTCGAATTGCCCGCTGCCGGTTTACAAAAGAGGCCATATTGGCAAGATACGACCGGTTATGCAACGGAAAGAGACATGAGAACAATCGTGAAAAGCTGGTGAGAAAGTGGCTGGAGTCCCCGGAAGTTTCTGTGGATTTGGTAACGGCCTCACAGGTTTTGAATGTGAAGGCGGAACAGCCCGGAAGCAGCATGGAACTGGTTATTATCGATGCTGTTAAAGACGGCTCCAACTGAGTTTGTCCGGTGCCAAAACCGGGGAGACCAGAGTATGATGAAAGGACGACCAAAGGAGACAGTCCCTTTTGATTTTAATCGCTGCAAGATTATTTTGCCATTAGATGGGTGGTTGCAGAGGAATAATAGCAAATCAGTACTTTTTTTTGAGCAAACATATAATTGAATATTCTGAATTAATATAGTAGTCTGAAGGTGTCGAATAAGGGCATTCATACACGCTAAAAATTTTGAAAATTAAGACATAATTCTGTCGGGATAAAATGCTAGCGAATTAGGCAGGATGCCGAAAGTATCGTTACCAAAAAAAATTATTGGAGGGATATGTATGGATATGAGGCTTTTAATTATCGGTACCGGCGGTGTAGGAACATCTGCGGCAAAAATCATCAAGAGAGCCGGTAAAGNAGGCGAATGGGCTGAGAAAGTAGTTCTTTCAGACTACAATCTGGCCAGAGCCGAGGCCGTTGCAAAAGAATTGGATGATCCGCGCTTTGTTCCGGAAAAGATCGATGCGAGAGATCCTGAAAGCATCAAAGCAGTGGTTAAGAAGCACGACATCACTTGGGTCCTCAACGTAGTAGAGCCGGAATTCAATGAAGTCATCTTTGATACTTGCTACGAATTGGGCATCGGCTATATGGACTGCGCCATGACGCTTAGCAAGAGACATCCGGAGAAGCCCTTCGAGCTTGTCCATATCAAGCTGGGTGACTATCAGTTTGAAAGACATGAGGCATGGAAAGAAAAAGGAATCATGGCTCTGGTCGGTTCCGGAGTAGAACCCGGAATGGCAGACGTGTTCGCGGCGTATGCGCAGAAACATCTCTTTGACGAGATCGATGAGATCAACGTAAGAGATGGCGACAACTACGAGATCCCCGGCTACGAAGGCGTTGCTTTTGGATTCTCCGTCTGGACCACTATCGAAGAATGCTTGAATCCTCCTCATGTTTGGGAAAAAAGCAAAGGCTGGTATACGACAGAATACTTCTCGGAGCCCGAGATTTTCAGCTTCCCCGGAGGCATAGGCGATGTGGAAGTCGTCAACGTAGAGCATGAAGAAGTCATGCTTGTGCCCAGAGTAATCGATTGTAACAGAGTTACATTCAAGTACGGAGTTCCCCGCGAAATGAGGCAGCTGCTTCTGAACCTGAAGGATGTAGGCATGGCCGACGCAGAAAGAAAGATCAAAGTGGGCGATGCGGAGATTACTCCGAGAGATTTCCTCGTAAAGGTTGTACCCGATCCTCAGGAAGTATCAAAGAACATGATCGGAAAAGGCTGTGCCGGCACCTGGGTAACAGGAACGAAAGACGGCCTGAGAAGATCCGTTTATCTCTATCAGATTGCGGACAACCAGGAGTGCATGAAAAAGTACGGAACTAACTCCGTTGTGGCCCAGACCGCTGTGAGCCCGGTCATCATGCTGGAACTCATCGCAAAGGACATCTGGTATCTTGACGGTGTCCACGGACCCGAGTCCTTCGATCCGGATCCCTACATAGAGAGACTGGCCAAGTACGAATTCCCGGCGGGAATGGAAGAGAAAGACTCTGAATATGCTCAAACGCTTCATCAGAAAGCCCTGCTGGAGGCCATGAAGTAAAGAAAGTTTGGATTTCGCGTTATACAAAATATATTTAAAAACTGCCCCGGGTGAATTGATTCCCGGGGCAGTTTTTCAAAAATCAAAAGGGACTGTCCCTTTTGATTTTTTGATTTCTAATCTGAAAGCAGCCGGTCGAAAATTTCACGGTTTATGCGTTTGACCGGTGCCCCCGAAAGGTTGGAGCATACCGTTATGGAGACATCCAGCTCCGGACAGACCCAGAAGCTTGCTCTGAAACCGTCGTCGGTTCCTTCATGGCCGTAGAGGAAATAGCCTTTTTGCTCCCGGCGAAACCAGGCCATCCCGATTCTCTCCTGGTTGTTGGGAACGATTGAGTGCTCCTTCCAAGCCTCATCAAAAGTAGAGGGTTTGAGTATTTTTTTGCCGAGAACCGCCCGTGCCCATATTGCCATGTCATCCAAATTGGAAGTGAGGGTGGAGCTGGGACCGTGGGCGCGGTTGTATGGGAAGTGCTTTACGATGGCGAAATTATTGTCTTTCGTCTTTTCGTGGGGGGCGCAGACCTCATCCATGTTGCGTCGAAAGGTGAGCAGGTCCGAATTGTCCATCCCCAGAGGAGAGAAAATGTTTTCCGCAACGTAATCCTCAAAGCTTTTACCGGACACAGCGGCGATGACAGCACCTAAAATTTCATATCCGATATTGCTGTACGCAAACTTGCCTTCTTCCGGATCGAAGAGAAGGTAGGCTTCCCGGACTTCCGGAGATAATACGTAGCGCAGCAGGGCGCCGTCATCGGTTTCCGGTTGGTCCCAATGGTAATCCTTTACGTCGGGCATTCCGGAAGTATGGGAGAGGAGCTGGCGGATAGTTATTCTCCTGTACCTGTCGTCGGACATGCGGAAGTCGGGAAGATAAACGATCAATTTTTCATCCAGGTCCAGCAAACCCTTTTCCCAAAGCTGCAAAATGGATGTTGACACAAAGAGTTTAGTGACCGAGGCCATATGGAAAATATGGTTCCGCTGCAGCGGGGATTTCGTCAAGGCGTTTTGCCAGCCTAGTGAAGAGAAATAGTCGCGGTCTCCGATTCCCACGTGAACGGCCAGACCGGGCAGGTCGTAATAGTACAGGGCCTTGTTGAGATAGGTGTCCAGATGGGCAAAATTCACATTGCTAAGCATTTTAATACTCCTTATACTATTATTGTGAACAATCATGAGCAATTATAACATAAAAGCAAACCGCTACTCCGGTTTGCGGCAGAAGGTTAAAATGATTCACCGAAGACAAAACCGGAAAGTTTTGTTGCCGGAACTAATTATAACATAAGAGCATTAGCGGGAACAAACCATAGCCTGTTTCCGTGTGCGTTAATAAAAGGAGGATATAATGCAGTACAGGGCGTTTTCTCCGTCGGGAGAAAAAGTATCTCTTCTGGGCTTAGGAACCATGCGCCTTCCGGTAATGGGGAAGGACGAGACAGCTATTGATGAAGAGAAGGCCATTCGATTGATACGTTATGCCGTCGATAAGGGTGTGAACTACGTGGACACCGCATATATGTACCACGGTGGAAACAGCGAAGTCGTCTTAGGCAGAGCTTTAAAGGACGGCTATCGTGAAAAGGTCTTTCTGGCCGATAAGATGCCTATATGGCTTGCGGAAAAAGCGGGTGGGGTTGAGGCGCTTTTTGAAGAGCAGTTTCGCCGCCTTGATGTGGAGTTCATCGACTTTTACTTGGTCCATAATCTCACCAAAAGTATCTGGCAGGATGTGAAAGAGAAGAACGTGTTGCCCTTCTTGGAGAAGATGAAAGCAGAAGGTCGTATCGGAAAGATTGGGTTTTCTTTTCATGACGAACTGGATGTTTTCAAAGAAATTGTAGACGAATATCCCTGGGAGTTCTGCCAGATTCAGCTCAATTTTATGGATAAGGAATTCCAGGCAGGGGTGGCAGGGTTGAAATATGCGGCAGAAAAGGGTCTTCCTGTCGTGATCATGGAGCCGTTAAAAGGCGGCAAGCTGGTAAAAGCCTTGCCCGATTCCGTGGCTGCATTATGGGAGAGCTTCCCTGTGAAGAGAACGCCGGCGGAATGGGCGCTGCGTTGGGTGGCGGATTTTCCCGAAGTTCTCACCATCCTCAGCGGGATGAGCGAAATAGAGGAAGTGGATGAAAATATTCGCATTCTTGAAAACGCCAGCCCCGGCAGTCTCACGGAAGAAGAAAAGAGTCTGATAGGGAAAGTGTCGGCAGAGTACAAGAACCTGATAAAAGCTTCCTGTACGGCCTGCAGATATTGCATGCCTTGTCCCAAGGGAATCGACATTCCCAGGGTGTTAGATCAGTATAATCAATGGCATATGTACCGCAGCGTCCGTGAGTCCAGGCGGCAATACGGCTTTCTAAAGAAAGGCAGCAGGCCTGTGGATTGCATCGATTGCAAGGCTTGTGAGGAACAGTGCCCCCAGCACCTGCCGGTTTCGGATATCATGAGGGAAATGGTAGACACCTTCGGAGAATAAATGCAAAAAATCAAAAGGGACAGTCCCTTTTGATTTTTTGATTATCTCAGTGAATGCAGGAAGTCGTCAAAGTCCTCAAATTCGCTCTGTATAAAGTCGTAGACAATAGGCTCCTTGAATTCATATTTTGCTGTTGCTAATAGTGAGGAACCCAAAGTGCTTTTCTGCAAACGCCGCTCAATTGAGTGAATTACTTTCAGCTCGTAAGCCGCCACGATCAACTGCCCGAAGTCGGAAACGTAATACAGCCCGTAAACATCTTCGTTTAGACTGAATACTTTAGCGTTGACGTGGTCGTTGTCTTTTTTAAATTCCATGAAGAGCCTGCCGTTTTCATGATTGGTCTGCATCGCAGTGGCCACCAGCGGGAGAAACTCCTCGTCGAACTCCACGGGATCCGTCAAGATTTCATAAACCGTGACGTATTCAGGCCGATTCATCATCATGGCCGCTTCCGCTGAGGTGATTCGGAAAGAAGAACGGCGGGTGGCCGATAATACTTTACGGTTCGAAACGGTTATTTCCAGAACCACAAGCTCATACTTCCCGTTCATGTCTATTAAAGCTTCGCAAAGATAAGAAGCTGTGCCGTTTTCGTCCGTGTATTCTTCAATGGTATTTTTGCACAGGGTAGCTGCTTTTTTTGCCGCTAATGCGTCGAGATCGATATCGCCTTCAATTAAATAGGAGGCGCCTTCCCAGTCCCTGGCAAAACAGCGCATGACAAAATAATGAATCAGCTGATAGTCCGAAAGGATAGGCGTACAAATTTTCTCAATGATGGCTTGCCTTTCCTTCGGAGATAATGTTACCGGTTCCTCTAACAGAGTTTTGTATTCCTTGACCGGTTCAGGAAGAGGTACTTTCAGTTTTCTGCTTTCCGAGGCAAAATGCTGCAACAGATAAAGGGCTTCTTTTTGAGTAACGGGGACTTTCCTGCCGCCAAGTCCTCCGATGAGCTTTTGTTCAACAGCAGTCAGTGCAAAAATATCATTGCCTTGCAGGCTCTGATAAGTGTCAAGCCCATATTCTTCGGCATCAAAATAGAAAAACTGATAGAAATCTTCCCAGACCTCCGAAGAGAAAATTTTCCAATGAAAGGAGAGGGCCACTACACCCATCAACCGCGTGTCAGTAACAAACGCGGATACAAACCGACGATTCTCAAGGGATGTGATTTTAGGTTCTTCGGCTCCGCCTTTTATCAGTTTAAAATTCTGTCTCTTCAAATCAATACTCCATGAAAAATAATAGTAATGGGGCTACCCATAGGAACAGTATACATTATTCTATGACAAAAGTGTATGGTTTAATTCTGCAACTTACAACTTGCATTTGGTGTTGCATTTGGTGTCTGACGCCAAATACAAGTTTGTACAACGACGGACAAGAAATAGGGGCGCTTTGCCCCTTATTTTGTTCTCGCACCACAAAGTTGTAAAAAGTGTCTGTAAAAAGTGTCAGACACCAAATACAAATAGGGGATGATTGACAAAGTCCGGGAAAGGGAATAATATGATATTCGTTGAGTTAAATAACACGCCTTATCGAGAGTGGCTGAGGGATTAGGCCCAGTGAAGCCCGGCAACCTGCTTGTTTTCTGAAAACAGCAAAGGTGCTAAATCCTACAGAATTAATTCTGAAAGATGAGGGGANNTGTTGTTAATTNCCCTCTTCGAAAAGAAGAGGTTTTTCTTTACAGAGGCCCGGAAATGGAGGAAAAACAAATGAAGAAAACTTTATTTTCATCTGAATCGGTAACGGAAGGGCATCCTGACAAGCTGTGCGACCAGATTTCTGACGCGATTCTGGATGCGGTGATCGCAAAGGATCCTAATGCCAGAGTTGCTGTTGAGACGACGGCTACCACCGGCATGGTCATGGTCATGGGCGAGATGACCACGGATTGCTATGTGGATATTCCTCGCGTGATTCGCGACGTGATTGTCGACATAGGTTATGACAAAGGCGAGTATGGTTTTGACGGACATACTTGCGCGGTGCTTACGGCCATCGATGAACAGTCGCCGGACATTGCTATCGGCGTTAACAAGGCATTGGAATATAGAGATGGGACTCTCGACGACGAATTGGATGCCATTGGCGCGGGAGACCAGGGCATCATGTTCGGCTATGCTACAAGAGAAACCCCCGAGCTCATGCCTATGGCAATTTCCCTTGCTCACAAGCTTGCCAAGAAATTGGCAGAGGTCAGGAAATCCGGAGAGCTGCCATATTTAAGACCGGACGGAAAAACCCAGGTAACCGTGGAATACGAAGGCAAGAAGGTGGTCCGTGTGGACACGGTGCTTATTTCCGCCCAGCACGACCCGGAAGTGAGCCAGGAACAGATTCGAAAGGATCTCATTGAAAAAGTAATCAAGCCCGTGGTTCCGGCGGAGCTGATGGATGGAGAAACCAAGTATTACGTCAATCCTACCGGGCGGTTTGTCATCGGCGGTCCTCACGGGGATTCGGGGCTAACGGGCAGAAAGATCATCGTAGACACTTACGGAGGTTACGGCAAGCACGGAGGCGGCTGTTTCTCCGGTAAGGATCCTACGAAAGTGGACCGGTCCGCGGCCTACATGGCCCGCTACATTGCCAAGAACATTGTGGCTGCAGGACTTGCTGACGAGTGCGAAGTCCAGTTTGCCTATGCCATAGGAGTTGCAAGGCCGGTTTCCGTCTTTGTGGACAGCTTCGGAACGGGCAAAATACCCGATGAAAGACTGGCTGAAATTGTGAGGGCTAATTTTGACCTTCGCCCCGCAGCCATAATTCGTGATCTGGATCTCAGACGGCCAATTTATCGCCAACTGGCAGCCTACGGCCACTTCGGACGGCCGGAGTTGGATCTGCCCTGGGAGCGGNCGGATAAAGTGGAACTTTTGAAGACGGAGGCGCAAAAATAGGCCGAATAGAAGAAGCCAGATAAAATAAGACAGATAAGTATGCCGGATGAATATAAAGGTTCTCATACAGCTACGGTGCATGATTTGCAGCCCATGATTCGGGCATGAGGTTTGAGTAACACGGAAGCAGACTGCTCGAATATATTAATATGTAAGTTTTGGAAGCATAGAAAGAAGAGCGGATGTTGGCAAATTGAGCATTTCATATTGACCACGCCCGCTCTTTGTAATAAAATTAACGACAAATCAAAAAACAGAGGGACGTTCTATGGGAATAATCGTTACGAAATTCGGAGGAAGCTCCGTGGCCGACGGAATCCAGTTGGCCAAACTAAAAAATATAATTGAACAGAATAAAGACAGGAAATACGTCATCGTATCCGCGCCGGGAAAACGATTTGAACAGGACAATAAAGTCACGGACCTGCTTTACTTGTGCAAAGCCCACATCGACCACAATCTGGATTACAGGCAGATTTTCCAGGTGGTCTGCGACCGCTTCCTGGCACTTAAGTTAAACTTAAATATTGATGTAGACCTGGAGAAGGAATTCGCCGAGATCGACAGAAATTTGCAAAACAACGGAAGCGAAGACTATATTGCAAGCCGGGGAGAATATCTGACAGCCCTGGTGGTTTCGGCCTATCTTGGATATGACTTCGTGGATACCGCCGACCTGATCTGTTTCGATGAGAGAGGCAAACTCCTGGATGAGGAAACGAACAAAAGATTATCCGAAGAACTCAGCAAACATGAAAGAGCTGTGATCCCAGGTTTTTACGGAAGCAAGCCCGACGGAAGCATTAAGACCTTTTCCAGAGGCGGCTCGGATATAACGGGTGCATTGGTGGCGCGGGCAGTAAAGGCAGACGTTTACGAAAACTGGACAGACGTATCCGGTTTCATGGTGGCAGATCCGAAAATTGTAAAGAATCCTGAGCGAATCGATATGGTTTCTTACAAAGAATTGAGGGAGCTTTCATACATGGGAGCCTCAGTTCTCCACGAAGATGCTATTTATCCGGTGCGCGCCAGCAACATCCCCATAAACATTAGAAATACCAACGATCCGGACAATCCGGGAACTCTGATCGTTTCCGATACCAGCGAAAAAGCGGAAGACAAGATCATAACCGGCATTGCCGGGAGCAAGGACTTCGTAGTCATAGCTATTTACAAAAATATGATGAGTGCGGAAGTGGGATTTGTACGCAGATGCCTGAGCATTTTAGAGGATTACGGAGTTCCTGTGGAGCATTTACCCAGCAGCATTGATACAATTTCCATCGTGCTGTCGAAGAAGAAGCTCAACGGAAAATTGGAAGACATCGTAGAAGAAATGCATAGACGTCTCCAGCCCGACAGCCTGGATGTGCACGAGAATATGGCTTTGATCGCAACGGTAGGAAGGGGCATGAACCGGCGGCGCGGCGTATCGGCAAAGCTGTTCGATGCGCTCTATAAGGCAGGCATCAACGTTCGGATGATCGATCAGGGCTCCAGCGAGATGAATATCATCGTCGGCGTGGAAAATGTGGATTTTGAAAACGCCATACGGGCTATTTACAATGCCTTCTTCGGAGAAGGAGAAGAAACCAAACTCTAAAATTATAATTGCTTACATACATGGCCGCGGCATTCAACCCCCGCGGCCGTTTGATTTAGGCGACCAAAAATCAAAAGGGACAGTCCCTTTTGATTTTTGCTTTTTGATATGTGCCGTGGTATAATTAAAGACTATTGAGCAGTACCAAATTCAATATCAACTTGTAATTCAAAGTTTTATGATACAAATCGCGAGAGGGGTACGGACAGGATGGGCTTATTAGAGAAGATTTTTGGGGACATCAATACAAAAGAATTGAAGAAGATAGAAAAGATTGTAGACCAAATCGAGGCATACGATCAAGAGATGGCTGCAAAGTCCGACGAGGAACTGCAGGCCTTGACGGGTATTTTTAAAGAGAGGCTGGAACAGGGGGAAACGCTGGACGATCTGCTGCCGGAAGCTTTTGCCGCAGTGCGGGAAGCGGCCTGGCGGACCCTGGGCATGAAGCATTTCCGCGTGCAGCTGATAGGAGGCGTGGTGCTGCACCAGGGGCGGATCGCTGAGATGAAGACCGGTGAAGGAAAGACCTTGGTGGCTACCCTTCCGGCGTATCTTAATGCATTGGAAGGAAAAGGCGTCCATATAGTTACCGTCAACGATTATCTCGCCAAGAGAGACATGGAATGGATGGGCGCAATCTATGAATTTATGGGGTTGACGGTTGGCTGTGTAATCCACGGAGTGACCGGGGCCGATCGGAAAGCGGCTTATGAAGCCGATATTACCTATGGAACGAATAACGAGTTCGGCTTCGACTACCTCAGGGACAACATGGTTATCTACAAGGAGGACATGGTCCAACGGGAGTTGAACTACGCCATCATCGACGAGGTTGACAGCATACTGATAGATGAGGCCAGAACCCCTCTTATCATTTCCGGCCAGGGAGAAAAATCCACGGATCTGTACCGGATTGTAGACAAGTTCGTGGCTGGTTTTTCCGAGGGCTTTGATTTTACTAAGGACGAAAAGGAACGGACCGTTGCCCTGACCGAGCAGGGCATCACCAAATGCGAGAAATATTTTAAGGTGGAGAACTTTTCGGATCCGGAGAACATGGAGCTTCACCACCATGTAATCCAGGCGCTGAAAGCCCATAACCTGATGAGACGTGATGTGGACTACATCGTAAAAGACGGCGAAGTAGTCATCGTCGACGAATTCACCGGGCGGCTCATGTTCGGGCGCCGTTACAGCGACGGGTTGCATCAGGCCATTGAGGCAAAGGAAGGGCTGCTGGTCCAACAGGAGTCCAAAACTTTGGCCACCATTACCCTGCAAAATTACTTCAGAATGTACAAAAAGCTGGCGGGTATGACGGGTACCGCCAAGACGGAAGAAGACGAATTCCGTGAAATCTACAATATGGATGTAGTTGAAATCCCCACAAACAAGCCGGTCATAAGGATCGACATGGAGGATAGCATCTACAGCACCGAGAGGGGCAAGTTCACTGCCATTGTCAATGAAATCGAAAGGTGCCATAAGATGGGGCAGCCTGTTTTGGTGGGCACCATTTCCATAGAAAAGTCGGAACTGATCAGCGCAGCGTTGAAGCGCCGGGGCATAAAGCACAACGTGCTCAACGCGAAGCATCATGAGAGAGAGGCTGAAATAATAGCAGAAGCGGGCCGGTTGGGGGCTGTCACCATCGCCACCAACATGGCTGGCCGCGGAACGGACATTATCCTTGGCGGCAGGGACTGTACGCCGGAAGAGAGACAGAAAGTAGTGGAGCTGGGCGGACTTCGCGTCATCGGCACAGAGCGTCACGAATCGCGTCGTATAGACAACCAGCTTCGCGGGCGTTCCGGCCGCCAGGGAGACCCGGGTCAGACCCAGTTCTTCATTTCCCTGGAAGACGACTTGATGCGCAGGTTTGGAGGCGACCGAATTCAAGGGTTGGTAGGAAAACTGGGCATGGGAGAAGACGTTCCGCTGGAAGCGAGCATGCTGACCAAATCCATTGAAAACGCTCAGAAGCGAGTGGAGGGCAGGAACTTCTCCATTCGTAAATACGTGCTCCAATACGACGACGTAATGAACAAGCAGCGGGAGATCATTTACGGCGAGCGTCGCCGGGTGCTCTTCGGGGAGGATTTAAAGGACCATATCCTATCCATGGCGGAAGAAATCGTCAGCGAGCAGATCGATTTCTCTACGTCGGCATCCAAGTATGCGGAGGAATGGAATCTGGAAGAACTGGCCAAATCCCTGCGGAAGTATTTCGGCAAATTCCCCGATTACGATTATACGGATGATGATATACAGGATCTGACACCGGAAAAACTCCATGAAGATACTATGGTGCGGGTTCGCCAGATTTACGATGATAAAGAGCAGGAAATCGGAGCAGAACGGATGCGGGAACTGGAGCGCATGATCCTGCTCAGGGTAGTGGACAACAAGTGGATGGACCACATCGATGCCATGGACCAGCTGCGCCACGGCATCGGCTTGCGGGCTTTGGGCCAGCAGGATCCGGCAAGTGCTTATGCGGATGAAGGCTTCGAAATGTTCGAGATGATGATCAGGGCCATCAAGGAAGACACCGTCCGCTTCTGCTTCAACGTGACCATCCAGACCCAGACACAGCGCAAGCAGGTCATCGAAATCGGCGTTGCCAGAAAGGATGAATTTGAGGATTCGGATGATGTGGCGGAGGACAGCGGCCCGGCGGTTCAACGGATTCCCGCAGCGGCCAAGGTGCCTGAGCGTCCGGTGAAACAGGAAACGGTGCGGAAGCAGCCCACCGTGGGCAGAAATGACCCATGTCCCTGCGGCAGCGGAAAGAAATATAAGAAATGCTGCGGAGCAAACCGGTCCGACGAATAGAAAAGCATTGTAAAATTGCAAGTTGAATTTGGTGCCGGACATTTTTCAAGTTAAAACTTTGGAGCGTAGGGCTGCGCTCCTGCTCGGAAAAGCTACGCGCTGCGTGCCGTACGATCCAGACGGGCCGTCGTGTCCGATTAAAATATAAAGGTGGCAAACGAGATGTTTCTTTGCCGCCGCAAATCTGCTAAAAAGGATGTGAGAAGATGCTGGAACTTGAACCCATCAAGAACGAACTTGATGACGAGGCAGAAAAACTGAGAGAATTGGGTGAGTCCCTTTGACCTGGCCGGGTTGAAGGAGAATCTGAAAAAGATAACGGAACAGATGGAAGCCGAGGGCTTTTGGGATGACCATGAGCAGGCCCAGAAAATATTGAAAGAGAAAAAAAGTCTCGATACAAAGATAGACGAATATACGGCTTTGGCCGACGAATTCGAAGACATTAAGATCATGATTGCATTGGCGGAAGAAGAGGACGACAGGAGCCTGGTTCCCGAAATCGAAGAAGCTTACGCCGCTTACAAAAAAAAGTACGAAGAGCTGAGAATTAAAACGCTTTTAGACGGCGAGTACGATAAAAACAATGCGATCCTGTCCATTCACTCCGGCAGCGGCGGGCTTGATGCCCAGGATTGGGCGGAGATGCTTCTGCGCATGTATACTCGCTGGGCGGAGGATAAGGGATACAAAGTGGTGATATGGGATTTGCAGGACGACTCGGAAGGAGGCATCAAGAACGCCACCCTGCAGATTGAAGGAGAGAACGCATACGGTTATCTGAAGAATGAAAAGGGCGTGCATCGCATCGTCAGGATTTCGCCTTTCGATTCTTCCGGCCGTCGTCATACTTCCTTTGCGTCCGTGGACGTGATGCCGGAAATTGACGACGACATCGAGGTGGAAATCAACCCGGAGGATTTGCGCATCGACACCTACCGTTCAAGCGGAGCCGGCGGTCAGCATGTCAACAAGACGGATTCAGCCGTCCGCATTACCCACATACCTACCAACATCGTTGTGTCCTGTCAGAATGAGCGCTCTCAGCACCAGAACAAGGAAGTGGCCATGCGGATCTTAAAGGCCAAGCTATTGGAACTGGCACAGCAGGAGCATAAAGAAAAGATCGAAGAGTTAAAAGGCGACTACAGCCAGATCTCCTGGGGCAACCAGATCCGGTCTTACGTATTCCATCCTTACACCATGGTCAAAGACCACAGGACCAATGCAGAGGTGGGTAACGTCTATGCCGTTATGGACGGGAATTTGGACTATTTTATAAATGAAAAATTAAAGCAAAGAAACGGAAATTAAACTTTGGGAAAACAGAGTTTTCTTTTATGAGGTAACAGATGATAATAGAAAGACTTGCAAAAGAACTGGGGCTGAAAGTATCCTATGTCCGTGCCACAGTGGAACTCATCGATGAGGGGAATACCATCCCCTTTATCGCCAGGTATCGAAAGGAAGTCACCGGCGGCATGTCCGACGTGGTTTTGAGGGAACTGGAGGAACGGCTCACCTATTTTCGCAATTTAGAGGAGAGAAAACAAGAGGTCATCCGGCTGATTGAGGAGCAGGGAAAGCTGACGGAAGAGCTCCGGGAGGAGATCCTTTCTGCAGACGTTCTTCAGCGGGTGGAGGACCTTTACAAACCTTACAGACAGAAAAAGGCCACAAGAGCCTCCAAGGCGAGAGAAAAAGGTCTTGAGCCTTTGGCGGTAATAATCCGGCTCATGGAGCAAACGGAAGGAACGCCTCTTGAAGCGGCCATGCCCTTTGTGTGCCACGATCCTGAACTGATTGAAGCGGGAAAAGGCGCGGCTACGGCGGAAGAGGCTTTGGCAGGCGCGGCGGATATAGTGGCGGAAGGCATTGCAGAGGATGCGGACTTAATACAGGCGGTGCGGAAGAAAACCTTTGAAGAGGGGCAGCTGGTTTCCGAGGCGGCGGACCCGGAGGAAAGCACTGTTTACGATATGTATTACGATTACAGCGAAGCCCTTTCCAAAATACCCAACCATCGGGTTTTGGCCATCAACCGGGGTGAAAAAGAGAAGAAGCTTAAGGTTAAAGTCAAGGCTCCTGTTGAATCCATTCTCAATATGTTGAAAAAGCAGGTGATCCGTAACGAAAAAAGCATCTTTTTAGAGCTGATGGAAGCCACAGTAGAGGATGCTTATAAACGGCTCATGGCGCCTTCCATCGAGCGGGAACTTCGTAACCAGCTTACCGAACGGGCGGAAAAGGACGCGGTGAAGGTATTTGACAAAAATACGGAGAGCCTTCTCATGACCCCGCCGGTGAAGGGAGCCAGGGTATTGGCCATCGACCCGGGTTACAGGACGGGCTGCAAGGTGACGGTGCTGGACGAGACGGGCAAACTCTTGGCCTACACCACCATCTACCCCACAGAGCCCAAGCGGGATATCGCCGGCGCTACAAAAACCATATTGGCCCTGATTGAGAAATACAAAGCCAATGTAATCGCCATCGGAAACGGCACTGCATCCAGGGAAACGGAGATTTTTATCGCCGATCTGATTCGCCAATCCGGCATCAAAGACCTGCAATACACCATCGTAAACGAAGCGGGAGCTTCCATTTACTCTGCATCCAAGCTGGCGGCGGAAGAGTACCCTGATTTAGATGTAACCACCAAAGGGGCCATGTCCATAGGGCGACGGCTTCAGGATCCCTTGGCGGAGCTGGTAAAAATACCGCCGAGACATATCGGCGTGGGCCAATACCAACATGATATCAACCAGGGACTTCTGGATGAAGCTCTGACCAAAGTGGTGGAAGACTGTGTCAACCGGGTAGGAGTGGATCTGAATACGGCTTCTCCCTCGCTTTTGTCCTACATAGCGGGGATCAATTCCACCATAGCAAAGAATATCGTAGCTTACCGGGAGGAAAAGGGCAGGTTCCGCGACCGGTCGGAGTTGAAGCAGGTGCCCCGTTTGGGCGAGAAGACCTTTAAGCAATGTGCGGGATTTATGAGAATCAGCGACGGAAGTAATCCCTTTGACGCTACCGCAGTGCATCCCGAATCTTACCAGGCCGCCGAGCTGATGCTGGAGAAATTAAACATAGATAAAAGTGAGATTGCCAAAGGCGGCGCCAAGCAAATCGAACAAAAGATTGCCGAAACCTATGGAAGCCTGGACAAGTTGGCTGAAGTTCTGGATATAGGTAAAATGACCCTGGCGGATATCGTCAGCGAAATCAAGAAGCCGGCCAGAGACCCGAGAGAGGGCATGCCTCCCGTGGTTTTCCGCAGCGATGTGCTCTCCATTGAAGACCTGAAGCCGGATATGGAACTGACGGGCACCGTTCGCAACGTGGTGGATTTCGGGGCTTTCGTGGATATCGGCGTGAAAGTTGACGGACTGGTTCATATTTCACAGCTGAGCCACAAATTCGTAAAAAATCCAATGGATGTAGTCAGCGTCGGAGATACGGTAAAGGTGAAAGTTCTTTCCGTGGATCCGGAAAAGCAGAGAGTGTCTTTGACCATGAAGCTGTAGCTACGGGTGGACAGACCTTGCGGGTCACCAGCTATATGCTACTTTTGCGTTACAGGAGTAATTATGAGCAAGATAACAACGATTCTTTTCGATTTTGACGGAACCATAATGAATACCAACGAGGTAGTGATCAAGTCCTGGCAGCACACTTTCCGCACAGTGGAAGGTAAGGAGCGGCCGGTTGAATCCATTGTCAGCACATTCGGAGAACCTCTCGTCAAGACCATGGCCCGGCTCCTTCCTCAGGTATCCGTGGAGGAGGGCGTGCGAATATATCGGAGTTTTTTGCTTGAGCACTACGATGAAATGATTCATCCCTTTCCGGGAATGGTGGATCTCATATGCAAACTGAAGGAGCGGGGATACAAGACCGGACTGGTGACATCCAGGGTGGGCGATACGGCTGTCCAGGGGCTGGAACAGTTCGGGCTTTTGCCCCATATGGATTGTCTGGTAACCTGCGAGGATACGGATAAGCATAAGCCCGATCCGGAACCCATAAGGATCGCTTTGAGAAAACTTGGCTCCGAGCCGGCGGAATCCATCATGCTGGGCGACACCATGTACGACATACTCTGCGCAAGAAACGCCGGTGTCCGATCCGTACTTGTGGGCTGGCAGATGGCAGTCAGTGAGGAAGAAATAAAGGGGCCCAACGGACCGGATTACATAATAAAAAAACCGGAAGACCTTTTTGATATTCTTACATAGATACTCTTGCAACAGGCACTCTTACATAAGAAAGGAGCCGGCAATGCTCAGACTCTACTACGGAAGGGAAAGCGTAGATAAAGAACGGGCGATGTTTGAGAAAATCGCCGGGACGCTCCGGTGTGTTGGAATGGAAGGCGCTCCGTCCCGGATCGTTCTCATAGTGCCGGATCAATACACCCTGCAGGCTGAGCGGAATGCGATCTACCATTTAAAGGTGAAGGGGCTCATGGACCTGGAGGTGCTCTCCTTTTCCCGTTTGGCAGCAAGAGTTCTGGGAGAGACGGGTGGCAGCAGGCGAGTTCCCATCGACAAGCACGGGCGCCATATGCTGTTGGCAAAGATAATGAGGGACCAGGAGGAAAACCTTTTGGTCTTTCGGGGCATGGGCAGATCCCATTCCTTTATCGACATGGCAAACGACCTCATCTCCGAGATGAAGCAGCACAATAGTTCGCCGGAGGAGCTGAGGGAAATCATAGACGAGATAGACGAAAACAGCCTGTTGAGCCGCAAGCTCAAAGACATCGCACTCATTTTCGAAAAATATGAAGAGCAAATCGAAGACAAATATATCGATACGGAAGACCATCTAAATCTCTTCATTTCTAAAATTGGCCAGTCTTTTCTTGTGAAAAACGCGGAATTCTGGATATTCGGGTTCGATTCCTTTACACCCAAATCCATAAATATTATCAGGGAACTGGCTCTTCACAGTCATGGCGTCAACATGGTGCTTACCTGCGACGACGCGCCGGAGGACGAAGAACTGTTTCGTCTGACCAAAGACATGATGTGGAGACTCGAAAGGGCCGTCGGCCCTGAACTTACGCAAAAAGAGCGGCTGGAGAGACCCGATGCACCGCGAAAGCTCGCCATTGGTCATTTGGAGAAACAGCTCTTTGCCTATCCTTACAAACCTTTTACCGGAGGCGAAGATACTTTGCATTTCTGCAGGGCCGCCAATTTCTACGGTGAAGCGGAAACCGCAGCCGCTTTCATATGCTCCTTGGTCCGTGACCGGGGACTGCGTTTTCGGGATATTGCGGTTATCTGCAACGACATGGAGGAGCGTGGCTCCATTATAAAGAGGGTTTTCGAAGAATACGGCATCAGCTTTTTCCAGGATCAGAAGCGCCGTGTTCTGCATAATCCGGCGATTGTTTTCATTTCCTCCCTGCTGGATGTCCTGCAGTCGGGCTGGGTTTACGAGGATGTGTTCCGTTTGGTGAAAACGGGTTTTTGTCCCATCTGCGAGGAGGATGGGGAAGAACTGGAGAACTACGCCATCCGTTACCGGTTAAGAGGCAACCGCTGGAAGAAGGACCTGGTGTACGGGAAGAAAGAATACGAAGAGGAAGAGTTTGCCAAGCTCAATGAATGCCGCAAAGCGCTGGCGGAATTCATAGGAGCCTGTGAGGAAAAGATGGCTGCTGCCGGCACAGTCAGGGAAAAGACCGTTGCCCTGAAAGAATTTTTAACCGGTGAGGCGGATCTGGAAAACAGGCTTGAAGCCCTTTGTGTGGAGTTGGAAGAAG
>JGI24713J26584_10000574_pt1 | contig 28008 bp, 20 predicted proteins | sample BioPla4DNA1_FD_26584 | JGI IMG/M metagenome (IMG submission 26584) | reverse complement strand
AAATAAAGAAGGAGAAAAATATGTCCTACAGATTTTATTTTTATGAAATTTCAAAATCTGAAATTGATAGAATAAAAGATATGACTAAAAAAAGAATTGTTGGCTTATATGAAAGAAACAAAACCAGAAAAAGTTGATGAAAGTAATTATTTCAGTTTCAGTGACATAGGTGATCAAAAGTTAATTTATGAATTTTGGAAAATATATGATGAAAGTTATAAACAAATATATTCAACAGGTAAACCATTGTTTAATAAACCTGATATGCAAAAAGAATTTGAATATTATGACCCATATGTTTGCGGAAAAGAAGCAGTAATCAAAGCCATTGAAATATATAAAGGCTATATTATTGATTACTACAGAAGCCTTTTGAATGATGAAGAAGATAAAGACGGAATTCCAAAACAACGGCGACAAGAAAGCCATATCCATAGTACTCTTAAACATTGGAAAAGAAATTTGGCGGTTAATACCGATTTAAGCAAAGAATGCATTTCAAGTTCGTGGAAATATGAATATCAAATTTTTGAACTTGTACGTCTGTTAAAAAGTATAGATTGGGACAAAAAAGTCGTACTGTTTTACGGCTATTAAAATGTTATTTTTAAAAATAATCTGTATATAATTATTTATGGAGCAAAAAAAAGTTTCTCTATCACCTCCTTTCGTGTGTATTTGGTCGATTTCACCAAACAAAAGAAACCTGTGGCGGCAGGTTTCTTTTGTTTTTTGTTTTAAAATTTATTTTTTATTGCTGATGTTTCCATATAATAATATTTCCAGTTGAACATTATTGTAAATTTTTATTAATAAAAAAAAGAGTTTTAAAATATATAAAAAATTTTTATTTAGTTGAAAAAAAAAGAAAAATGCTGTATAATAAATGACGAGAAATGAAATTATAAATATAATAGGAAAATGATACTGTTATTAAGCTTCCTATCCGCAGGGATGAAAACGGTAATCCTATTATTGATCCGAAATGTCAATATTCAAAAAAAGGATATATTCCTGATTTTAAATTTATGGGGGATTATATAAAATCATTGCCATATGGGGATAAAATCAAGTGAATAATAATAATAAGAAGAACCCGTTAAATACGGGTTCTTTTCATGAGTTCCTGTGCATATTGCGGGAAGTATCCACGGTATATATTGAAGGCTGAATGGATGTAATATTTTGTTTTGTTATTGTCGATATCTTTTAGTATTTGAATGGCTTTCTTTACACAGTTAAAAATTTCTTCAACTGTTTCCCTTTTCTCGGCAATATTTATATATTGATATCCCGCCAATTTCTTTCTTATTTTCGTTAAATCTTCATTGTCAAACTTTGAAAAAACAGAAAATGACAATTTAATAATCAATTGATTTATCCTGTTGTTGATTTCCTTTTGCTGCTCTTCTTTTCTGAAATCTGGATCAATTTGCTTTCTTATGCTTTTTGGAAGAAACCTTGATTCTATATTCCTATACATATAGATTAAATCTCCTTTCACAAATTCCTTACAGTTACCCTTTTGATATAATTATATAATATTTTCAAGGAATAATATTATTTTTTTATTCAAACAAAAAAAATCATAAAAGCCATATCAGCAATTTATAATAAAGTAAATAAGAAATTTTGGCAATCAAGGAGGTAAAATATATGTATTATGTAATTTTTTTTGTAATGTTGAATGTTATGTCATTTTTGGCTTATCTTAGCAGCAGGGATCAAGGGCTTTCTGATAAAAAACAAAATTTACTTCACTTTTTCTGCCCAGTCGGTTCATTAATTGGAATGCTTTTGTTTTCAGGTGAAAAAAGAAAGTTCTCAGGTATTATATATGGATTTATCTTCAATGTTTTTTTGATAGTTTTTTTAATAATAATGACAAAAGGATGACTAAATATTTTTGAATAAAAAAGATCAGCTGCTATCTGATCTTTTTTTCATTGATAAGGTTATTTATATCTGGTATAATGTAAAAAAACAGGGAGGGATGTTATGAAAAAAAATGTGGCAATAATATTTTGCTTTATAGTTATATTATCCATGTTATCTGCATGCGGAACGTCTTCAAAATATAGCTATTTAAAAGATCTTTCCGAAGAAGATTATAATATGTTTTTATGGCAGGCTATTGAAGATACGGAAAAGATAAATATTGATACAATTGAGGAAATAATGAAGGTTGATAATCAGAATTTTACGCAAAATGGATACAATGAAAAATTTGATATTTTTATGAACTATCTTGTTACAAAGAAATATAATTTTCAAACTATTATAAGGCAATACAATAATGTATTTAGCAATACGGATTTTAAAGATGTAAAAACACATGACAGTATATTAAAGACAACAATAAGTGAAATAAAAAGGCATTATATGACCGTTAAATATATAAATAATGAAGCGGTTGTACTTATTGACTATCAGAAAGTGTTGGATTTATTCGGAAAAAATGTGTCAGATGATGTTCGTAATTTTTATACAATAATGAGTGAAATTGAAACCATGAAAGTAGTTAATAACAACGCAACCGATTATGATAAAGTTGAAGAAATTATAACGATGCTTTATGACTTTTTGAAAAATAACAGGACATCCAGAGAATTTGAAAAAGCATATAATGTTTTCAACAAACAGTTTGGTTTTTATCTTGGGCTGATGAACAATACTGAAATTTGGAATGAAAATAGCGAATTAAAGGAAGAAATGAAAGAAAGATATAAAAAATTCGCTGAAAAAAATAAAGATAATGAAATAGGGCAAACAATGGATAAATTCTTTAATTTCCTTGAATTGAATTACTACGTTCAAACAAGTGATTTTAATTACCAGGTTGAACAAATTGTTAATGGGACGATCCCGTTGCAAACCCTTGATGAATTAAAAGCTGCTGGAATGATAAAGAGTGTCGAAGACAGCGGTTATATTGAAAATATTTTAAGGGCAAAAGAACAAAAAGACAAAGAACAGTCATCAGAAAAATAACGATAATTTTTGGCTGGATTAAGTGTTTTTAATCCAGCTTTTTTGTTTATATTTTTTATATAACGGGAAAACTTATGTATAAAAGTCTTGTTTTTAGGTATATATAATTATATAATTATAATTAGAAGGGAATGTTTTTTTATAAAATCAAAAGAAAAAAGGGTGATATGGGGATGATTGCATATTTGGATACTTTTGTTGAAAAACTTGATAATTTTTTCTTTTCTGGCATGCAATTGGCTTTTACTTTTGGCATGTTGCTTGGAGCTTTTATTAATTTATTATTCCTGAAATAATACTGATATTTTCCCACATCTTTTATATTTCTTTTTCGTGGTTTATATACATAAAGTTTCATATCCTCTGCAGAATGTCAATCCCTCTCCGTCATTTTTGATTTGTTTAAATATATAAAATATTCTATATTAGAAATATATGTAAAAAATTATATAATGAAAGAGGCGATGTTATGAAACTTCTGCGGTGTGATATGAATGGTGATAAACGGTTTTGTGATGCTTTTGCGAAAGTTAATACAGGAACTGGAACTGATACAATAAAAAACTGTTTTGAATATTCACAAAATGAATTTTATTTTGTTTTTAACGGTAAAAAATATCCCAATGAATATCTTACTTTGTTTTATAAGTTTCTTTGGCTTGAATATTTCGAGCAAAACCCTGATCTTCTTGATTTTGCTTCCGAATTCGATGATTTCGTCGGAGATAAAAGCGCTGATGTAATCAGGGATATTATGAAGAAAGGTAAAGAAGCTGTTTTGGAAGAATGTGCTGATTTTATATCATTTCTGAATCAGAATGGGCTTTATGTCATTGAAAGGGATATATTCAAGTCTGTACAGGATATAATCTGCCATCAGGTAAATTGTTACGGAAAAATGGGTGCAGGGATTGCCTATGTTATTAAAAAGAAATATCCAGAAGTTAATATTGAATATATCAGACACTGCAAAAGTAAAAAGAAAAATGATTTATTAGGTGATTGTTTGATATTGAAAGGAAATGATGGAAGGTATATTGCGAATTTATTTGGGCAATTGAAGCCTGTTGGATTCAGTTTTGGAAAGAAAGTATATACCGATTATGATGCTTTAAGAAAATCTTTCTTAAGTTTAAAGGAATTCGCAGTAAAAAATCGCTTATCTATTGCTATTCCATATAGAATCGGATGTGGCATTGCAAATGGCGACTGGGATACTGTGCAGAATATTATATCTGACGTATTTTGTGATTATCCCGTCGTTTTATACAAGATATAAATGCTTATAAAGCAGTTTTGTAATTATTTTTGTTGAATGATATTTATATAATATAAAAACTCAAGGGTTTGGATAGCAAAGGATTTGTATTAGTTAAAACACTTTTGTATTATATTTTGAAAAATACATCAATAAGATTAAATGATTCTATTCAAAAATCTAATTAAAAAAGGAGGATGCCTTATGTCTGAAGAAGTAAAAGCTGCTGAAACCACTCAGGAACAACCAGCTCAGAATCAGTCCGCTCCTGCGGCAAAAAAGAGTATTGATGTCAATGAACTTGCTGCCAAAAGCAAAAGCATTGCAAATTCCACTCTGAATTCAATCAATGGCGCATTTACAAAAAGTCTTTCAAAGGGGATGCTTCTTCTGCAAATCCTGTTTGTAGTAAGCTTTGTTGGATCCTGCTTAAGTGGAAAATTCCTTACGATGCTTATCGCATTCATTTGCGCTGCTTTGGGTGTTATTGGAGCAAGAGGCATTGCAGCAAAGCTTCCAGAGGAAAAGACTGAAGAAAAAACTGAATAAAAATAATAAAAAAGATGCGAAAAGCATCTTTTTTATATCAAACTAAAACTGGGAAATTAATAAATGCTGACGTAAATGGTGCATTAAATATTCTTAAGAAAAGTAATGTTGTAGACCTTTCGGTCTTATACTGTAGAGGCGATGTGGATACGCCTATGAGAATAAGGGCATAGCCAAACTTCTCATAAAGCTCCCACTTCTATAAGTGGGAGATGTTCACCGTAAATAAGCAAGAAGACTCCCACCTCTTCAGGTGGGAGATGAATTGCGAACATAGTCTTTTAAATTAAAAAATATGTAAAAAAATAAAATATGCAAAAGATAATGAAAGAGGTGGTATTTTTGCCGATAAATCATTTTAAGAACAGAAGCGAAGATGCAAAATACCCAAGTAGGCTTAAAAAAGGTGATTTGGTTCTTATCATCGAAAAAGAGAACCAAGGGACAAGGGATCCGAGTAAATTGGTAAAAGGAAGAATAGTAAGGGTTTATAGTAAAGGGGATTATTACGAAAACGGTGCAAAGGTTCAAGTAATTTTGGACAAAACTGATCCCCGTTTTCCTAAAATGGGATTTGCTACTTTTGTAGGAAGGGTTCAGTATATTGTTCAGAAAGTTGATGAAGAAGAAAATCCTTTTTTTGATGAAAATAACAAGGGGTTTTATGATTTATAATAAAAAAGGTTATACACAGTGAAGTAGAAGAACAATTTTGTTCTTCTATTTTTTTTATTTATAGATATGTAATGGATTGTTTTTTTATTGCCAAACGCGAGAAATGATTATATAATTATAGATGATGCATGTTTTTTGTATTTTGGGAGGTGTTTTTTGTGATAAAAAATGATTTTTTTACCACCATAAAAAATACTTTTGCATTTTATATATTCTGGGGGATTTTTTGTTTTGCAGTATTTTTCCCATTTTTTACAGAAATTAATCCTTATGGGTTCTGGTATTCCACTTTTATAAAAGCTGTAAAAATTTGGGCGATTGTATGCATAGTAATAAGTACTTTAATAAAATACAGGCAGCTTCTTAAAAGTATTGACATTAATAAAATAAACTTAAATTCAATTTTGGAAAAAAGAAAAAATCCAGGGATTAAGGAATATCTTAAAAATTATATATTTGAACATTCGGGTTTGTTTGTTATATTGTTGTACGCCATTTATTCGTTATGTATTTCTTTTAATGTATATGAATATATGTTCAGGGCAAGCCTTTTTTCAAGCTTAGGGATTTCAAGTAAGGCTGTTTCAGTGCCTATTTTTGTAGCTTTTATAGTGATATCGTTTTTAGCTATATTATTTTTCCCATATATGATAAATCACAAGAATGATGTTTTAAAGGGAATTTTTATAGCTGTCCTGTTTTTTGCTGGCGGCGTTTTTATAATAGGAATTCATGAACTTGGAGCACAAATTATAGCTTTATATCTTATTGCTTTTGCTGATTATTATGAAGTATATGATTTTGCAGTAACGGTTGCTACTCCATATAATATTGCGGTGATATACCTTCTCCCATGCATATATATGTTTTTGTCATATTACAGGGATTTGAAATTTTTCAGTAAGTTAAAGGAAGGTGATAAGGATGCCTAAAATAAAAAGGAATTTTATATGTTCGGAATGTGGTTATAAAACTGTAAAATATATAGGAAGATGTCCACAATGCGGGTCATTTGATACATTAAAAGAAGAGATAATTGAAGAAGAAGTTAAAAGCGCGTATACTGCATCAAAAATGACTAGCACTAGTCTTCCTGTAAAACTGAAGGAAGTAAAGGCAAATGCATTAAAGAGATATGAGTCTGGAATTAAAGAATTTGACAGGGTTATGGGGGGAGGAGTTGTAATTGACAGTGTAAATATAATAACAGCCCCTCCAGGAACAGGAAAATCGACATTATTGCTTGATATTGCAAACAAATTTGCTGAACAGGGATTAAATGCATTATATATAAGCGGCGAAGAAAGTGAATCCCAGATAAAGTTAAGGGCTGATAGGATTTTAAAAGGGAAAATATCTGAAAACTTATATATAAAGGCAGAATGTAATTTAAACCATATACTTAAAGATATCGATTCCATTAAACCAAAGTTTGTGATTATAGATTCAATTCAAATGATTTATTCACCTGATATAGAAAATGTTCCAGGTGGTGATAAACAAATTATACTTTGTACTTCAACGCTTCTGAAGAAAGCTAAGGAAACGGAAGAACCAATTGTAATGTTTTTTGTTGGGCAAATGACAAAAGATGATGAATTAAGGGGAACGAGGGAACTTGAACATATGGTTGATGCTGTTTTTAATCTTGAAGCTGAAGAAGGAAGTACTCTTCGTGTTTTAAGGGCAAGTAAAAACAGGTTTGGAAATATAGAAGAAATCGGTTTGTTTGAAATGACAGATGAAGGGATTAAAGAAATTGATAATCCAAGCAAATATTTTATTACTGAAAGGGATCATCCAGTAACAGGAAGCGTAATAACGATGATTCGTGAAGGGAGTAGGAATATTGCCGTTGAAATAGAATCTTTAACAGAATCAAATGCGTTTTCTTTTCCTACAAGGATTTGCGGAGGATTAAACAAGGATTTTGTACAGATTCTTATCGCTGTTATTGATAAAAGATTAAAGTTGAATATGAAAAAACATGATGTATATCTGCAGGTAGGTGGCGGGCTTAAGGTAAAAGACACAGCTGTTGGTTTGGGTGTTGTTGTAAGTATTTATTCAAGCATGAAGAATATTTCCGTTGATGGGAAAACTGTTTTTTTGGGTGAAGTAGGGTTGACAGGGGAAATAAAAAGAATTCCGAATATTGAAAGCCGACTTAAGGATTTAGAAAGAATGGGTTTTGAAAAAGTTTTTATTCCGAAAAACAATGTATTTGATTTAAAGTTGAAAAAAATAAAGGTTATAGAAGTTGAAACAATAGATGAAGTAATCAAACAGTTAATAAGTTGAAATTTTTTTGTTATTATTGCTTATTTAATTATTGATGGATGATGTTACGGGGTTTATAAGTAAGGAGTGGCAGGGACTTCTGATTGGGTCTTTGAAGGCTGCCGAGCGAACCCAGCAGACAGCAGCAAATCACCGAGCCTCGGGGGGGCGTTTTAATCTAATGTTGTCCCTTTCAAATGGTGGTATTTCCTGCAAAAAAACACTTGCAAATGCAGGTGTTTTTATTTTTTTTTAAATATCAATGAATATTAAAATCCTTATTTTAATATAATTCAAATGAATATAAATAAATGGAGGGAAAGAATATGGCAAAGAAGAAAAAAATTCATGTCGGGAAGATAGATGCCTTTGCAGTGATGCGAAGCATCCGCACAATGGTAAAGACGCCACGTGGGGGAGCTCATAAATCCGTAAAGGATTATAACAGACAGAGGTCAAAAATGGAGGTGAAGAAATCGTGGGAAGAAACATAACTTCCGTTCTATTTACGAAGGAAGTTATGTTTTTTTTATTTTATTTTTTTTGTTAAACTTGATAATACATTGAAAAGTTGCTGTTGCTACGCCATTTTAATATAATATGTTATAGTTGAAACTTAAGAAATGAAATATATATTTTTTACATAGATGTTTTTATATAAAATTTAAAACAGGAGATCTCTACCTCTACAGGTGGGGGATGAATGTTTTTGCATATAAAAGTATATGTAGCAAGGGGGTATAAATCAGCATGTGGAAAAAAATAAAGGAATTTATAAGCAAGCTTAACAAAAATAACAGATTTATTATTTTGACTTTTATAGCATGTTTTATTTTTGGTTTATATTTAAATTCATATTCTGCGAATATTAAGCAACAGGAAGTTCCGCAAGAAGTTTCATATGTTGAATTTTTAGAAATGGTTGATGAAGGTAAAGTAAAAGCTGTTGCGCTTGATTTGAAAAAACCTGTATTCAGCTTCCAGGATAATGAAGACAAGTATTATTATACCCAAAATCCAAAAACGGCAGATTTTAAAGAATTTCTTTTGAAAAAAGGAATAAGTGTTACTGAAGTGGAATCAACAAGCCAAAACGCATTAGTAACTGAAATTTTTAACAGTATCAGATTTATATTGTTTTTTGCATTTGGAATATGGCTTTTCAAGAGGACTATTCCAGCGCAAAGAAATGAAGAAATAACAGATAACATTCCAAATGTTACTTTTGATGATATAGCAGGCTGTAAAGAATTGAAGAAAGATATGCAATTTATTATAAATTATCTTAAAAATCCAAAAGAATATACAGAAATGGGTGCCAGGATGCCAAGAGGAATTGTTCTTTATGGACCTCCTGGAACTGGTAAAACACTTACAGCGAAAGCTATTGCTGGGACAGCAGGTGTTCCATTCTTCAGTGTCAGTGGTTCTGATTTTGTTGAAATGTTTGTTGGTTTAGGCGCAAAAAGAGTAAGGGACTTATATAAGAAAGCTAGAAAAAAAGCGCCATGTATTGTTTTTATAGATGAAATTGACGCTGTAGGAACTGAAAGGGGTACAACTAACAATTCTGAAAGGGATCAAACCATTAATGCATTATTAAACGAGCTTGATGGTTTTAATGGGACAGAAGGGATTGTTACAATTGCTGCAACAAACAGGATTGAAGATTTGGATCATGCTTTAATCAGACCAGGACGATTTGATAAACATATCGCTGTTCCATTGCCTGAACGTGAAGATAGATTGGCAATATTAAAAGTTCATGCAAAAAACAAAAAATTTGACGCAAGTGTCAAACTTGAAGACATTGCAGCAATGACTGTTGGTTTCAGTGGCGCTGCTTTGGAGGCATTGCTGAATGAAGCTGCGTTTATTGCTGTTAATGAAAAGAAAAAATACATAGATATGAATGATATAGATACTGCATTTTGGAGAATTATTATGAAAGGTGATAAGAAGGAAAGTCATTCAAGGGATAAAAACGAGCTTAGAATAGCTGCATATCATGAAGCTGGTCATGCTTTGGCAACAAAACTTCTAACAGACGAAGAAGTTCCCAAGGTAACAATAATAGCTTCAACATCTGGCGCTGGTGGAGTTACTTTTAGGACCCCAAAAGAGACATCACTTGTCAGCAAAAAGTATTTAAGAAAGCTTATACAAATTATGTATGCTGGAAGGGTTGGCGAATTCTTATTACTTAAAAACGAAGATGAAATAACGACAGGAGCTTCCAACGACATTCAACAGGCGACAAATCTTATAAAACAGTATATTACAACTTATGGGATGTCTGAAAAATTCGGGATGATAAATTTTAATGAATTTGCTAAAGGCGCAGGTGTTTTAAGTGTTGCAAGCAATGAAAACATTTTGGATGAAGCTTCGAAACTGTCAAAATCATTATACGATGAAACAGTTAATCTTTTAAAAGCAAATGAAGATATTTTAATTGAAATAGCTGAGGAACTTTTGAAGAAGGAAACATTGAATAATTCTGAAATAGATGAAATCATAAAAAAAAGAAGAACTAAGGAAGGGAATGAAGAGAAACAGGTTTCATAATTTTTTTCTAATATTTATAAGACAATTTTTGTTTGTTTTTAAATATGGTAGATTATATAATTTTTTAGCAACATTAATGACGTAAAGGGGGTTTTCAAATGAAAAAAAGATTCGTGAAGACGGTATCTCTGATATTTGCAATATCCATATTATTAAGCTTGTTTCCTATGAATGTATTTGCTGGTGGTATGGATAGCGGGTTATATGGTCCAATTGAGCAGGACGAATCTGCGCCATACATGGTTATTGTAAAAAGTGGAAACAATTATTACGCATATAAGAGTTCAGCACCAATTTGGTATATATATGACGAAAATAAACTGGTGGTTCTTGAAAACAATGCTACCATCAAAAAATTCATGTATTCATCTGCTGAAGGTTTATGGAAACAGCAGAGCGTATATTCATCCGTTTTGAACCAGAAAGGGTATTTTAATATAGACCAGGATCAAAGCGCTACATTCACACTTGCTAATATAACAGACTATACTGGTAAAGTTGCTGGTTCAATAAGTGGTGAAACATTGGATGGTACTTCATTTAATAACACTTATGGTGATAACGTTCTGAACCATAATGTTAAGCCTTATCTTATTATTGGTTCCAAGCAGGTTCTTACAAATAAGATGAGGGCAGAGCAAGTTGCTGCTGGATTGACTATTTCTGTTCTTGGATTACAGGAAGGGGATATTCCTTCTGCTGTCACTCATTCACTTAATTTGCAGAAATCAGGTAAACTTTATGGATACGACTATACAATTGACTGGGAGTCCACTAATAATTCTATTATATCTGCCACTACTGGAAAGGTAACAAGGCAGGATAAGGATATTAATGTAAGATTGGCTGCTATTGTACGTATTAAGGGAGCATCTCGTGATGATTTTGCGATTAAACATTTTTATCTTACCGTAAAAGGAACAGAAGAAAGTGAAGTAGAAGCTGCAACAAGGATTTTGGACAACTTATCCGTTAGCGATCTTAGGCTTGCTTCTAGTGAAGACCCGAATAATGTAAAAACTAATTTTACGCCTATTCAGTCCAAGACTGAAATTGTATATAAATCCGATGGGTCACAGAAAAGCATTACTTATAATATTATTTGGGAATCTTCAAATTCTTCTGTTCTTAGTGTTACACCTGGAATAGGGGAAGTTGTTGTTAACAGACCGTCTTTCAGTGAAGGTGATAAATATGTAGACCTTACGGCTACAATAGATGGGATATCTGGACCTTCAAGATATTTCAGGCTTAAAGTAATTAAGCAGCCTAAAAGTGATGCTGATAAAGCTGTTGATGATTTGTACAGCCTGACATATGATGATATTTCGTTTGCTCCTGGCGAAGATTATATGAATGTCATGAATGACTTTAGGCTTACACTTAACAAGAATGGAACAGATATTACATGGACAGTTGATGGTTCTAACCCTGCAATTGTAATTTCAGAAGAAGTTGCGAAGGTTACAAGACCTTCAAACTTACAGCCTGACGCTGATGTTTATCTTACAGCGTCTATTCCTTCTGGAGAAACAATGAAGTTTTATATAAGAGTTTTAAAAGAACCAGAATCTGATGACGTTACGATAAAAAGAATAATTGAAAACATTGATGTAAAGTATTTTACTTATTCTGATAAAACAACAGTTATAGATCCGAGCGATATCACAGATAACTTCTATGTTCCTGTAACTATAGAAGGGAAAACCATTACATGGAGTCCAAGCGATACTACAGCTCTGGTTGTAAATCATTTAACTGGAGAAGTAACAGTAAAAAGACCTAAATTTGGTGAAGGAAATAAAGTTGTTGTTCTTACTGCTTCAAATAATGATACTGGAACAACCTATTCACATGATTTTACTTTTGTTGTAAAGCAGAAAGAAGAAACAGAAGCCGATAAGAATGAAAGAGTTATAAGCGGTATAGGTTTGGAACAGCTTGGGGATATCAATACTACATCTGTTCAGAACAACTTCCATGTTTCTCCTTCGTTTGGCGGAAGTTCACTTTCTTGGGAATTGGATGGTCAGCCAGTTCAGGGTAATACTGTGTCAATTTCTGGAAAAGATGGAACAAGTGAATTAAAGGTTAAAGTTGGTGAAAGTTCAAAAACATTTACTATTAATATAAAAGAAACTGCAAGTAGTCCAGAAGAAAGAACTGCGGAAGCTCAAAAACTGTTCAATGAAATGGCAGCTAACTATGCGAAGGAAATGAAGTATTCAGATATTGGAATGTCTGTTACTGACAGATCGATTGCTGTTACTAAAAATTTGAAATTGCCATCTATTGCTTACACATATAATGGAAAATTGTATTTTGGGAATAATGCTGATTTGCCAAGTGATCCAAATGCTAAACGTGTGGCTGATATTACATGGCAAAGCAGTGATCCTACTGTTATTTTTGAAACTGGAGTAGTTACGAGGCAAACTCAGGATAAGACAGTTGTTTTGACTGCTGTCGTAGTTCCTGAAACATTGGAATATGACCTTGATGGTGATGGAATCATTGGTGTTGGTGATGGATCTATTTATGATGTAACAAACAATGAAAACAGACGTGAATTTAAGCTTGTCGTAAAAAATGCTGGCTATAATACATTTAATGAAACTCCGCAACAAAAAGCTGACAGGATTGCTTCGTCAATTGGTGTCGGTGTAGATCAGAACGGGAACAATATTGGTATACTGTTGTCTTTTGGCGACACTATGATGGGTGTAAAAAATGACATACAGCTTATTTCATACTTTGAAGGTGCCGATGTTACATGGACAACTACAAACCCTGCAATTAATCCTGCTACTGGTAAAGTAACAAGACCTGCAGCTGGAAGCGGAAATGCTGTTAGAGAAATCACAGCTACTGTTACTGTTGATGGAGCAACGGCAAGTAAGACATTTGATATAGTTGTCCTTGAAGAAGGAAATAATACCCCTGTTCCTGATGCAAACGATAAAGCTAAGGCAGACAGAATTGCCAAGGAACTTGGTATAAATGCATTAAGGTTAAATATTGGTGATACTGCATATATAGATAGAAAAGTAACATTGTTTGGAAAAATCAGGGAATTCTTTACTACTCTTATTGCTCCTGAATATGAGGTTGTTTGGACAAACCCTGATTATGACATTGGTGTTGTAAGTTCCGATGGGATTGTTATTGCTGCGCCAAAAGTTATAAGCAATGAGAAGCAGTCAACATTTGAAGGAAAAGTAAAAGTTAATTCCCAGGAAAGCGAACCCTTCAATATCATTGTCAATATGGGAAAGGCAATGACACTTGATGGTTATGGAAGGGATAAAAAGAGATATGTAAGTGCAAATGAATACTTTGATGAATACGGAACATTCTATAGTCCTTCTTATTCAAACAATCCTGTATATTTTGATTCCAGCGGAAATAAGCATGATGGTGAAATTCCTGAAGACATAGACGGAATAGCTGGAAGAAAATATAACAAGTATTATGATCAAAGTGGTCTTTTAAGGAATAACTATATTGGTGATTTGATAGATACCAAAGTATTGGAAGCGAGAAAAATTATAAGAGAGTTGACATATAAAGATGCTTTAAATATGGATTATACGTCTGCTCAGAATATAAGATCCGATTTTGTATTGAGTACTTCTGTTGAAGTTGATGAAATTAACGGAACAGATTTGTATGATGGGACATATGATATTTCCTGGACTTCTGATAAACCAGGCATAGTATCTATATCAGGAGGAAATGCTTCTGTAACATTGCCGTCTTCTGATACAACTATTGTTCTTACTCCGAAAGTATCTTTCGTTGTAAATGGAGAAACGTATGATAATACGTGTGTTACCTTGTATGAAGACAGCAGCAGAAGTTCATATTTGCCTGTTGATTTAAACAGTATAGAACTTAACAAGGATGCTGTAAATACATTCAGTATAAAAGTTTTGTCATCTTCATCAGATGGAACTGGAGAAACGGAAGCACAAAGAAATGCAAGAATAGCAAATGAACTTGATTATCGTATACTTGGCATAACCGAGAACCAATTTTATACTGGTTTATCGGTAGGAGACACATTGTCTTTAAAGACAAATTATATTGATAATGGTATCCTCTACAATAATTTGATTACATGGAGTTCAAACAATACTTCTGTTATTGATACAGATGGGCGTATAACATATCCTACCGCAACAGAAGGTTCAAAGATAGTAAGGCTTACAGCTACTGTAGGCGGTACAGCTACAAGGACTTTTGACATTCTTGTAAACGCTGCAAATACATTTACTGATTTGGAAAAGAACCAAATGGCTATAAGGGTGTTAAAGGTTCAGGATTTGGTATTTGCAAGCGGGGAAGGTATTAATGGTGCATATAACAATATTACTCTGCCTTCCAGCGTTTCAGTGAATGGAGTAAATGTTCCGATTACGTGGAAGTCTGCTGTTCCTGGAAGGATTTCAGACACAGGTGTTATTAACCATACTGGACAGGTAAGTGATGAATATGTAAGATTAACTGCTGTTGCAGGAAGTGAAATAAACTCAGTAGCAGAATCCAGACAAAGAAATTTTGAAATAAGGGTATTAAAGGATGATCCTGCTGACAGGGAACTTAAGACAGGGGATTATGAATTTATCCGTGATAATATACTGAATAACAGCTTCATTGTTATTAACAGCAATGAAACTTTAAATACAATAGTTTCCCCGTTCAAAGTAAAGACTAAGGTTCTTTATAAAGGACAGGAAGTTCCTTTGACTTGGATTGATGATTCAGGATTTTTGACAATAAATGGAGAAGATGTAACCTTTACAAGAAGACCTTCGACTGAAAACGACGCTAATATTGAGTTGAAGGCTATGATTGCAAACAGTGGTATTGTAAAAATATTTAATATAAGAGTACTTAAGGAAGATGAAAGTGATAATGTTTTGGCTGAAAGGCTTGCAATCACTTATCTTAGTACAAGGGAACTTGGTTTGGCTCCAAATGAAAGCCCAAATAAGATAGTAAACCAATTCAAATTGAAGAAGTATATTCCTGAATATCCGCAGGCTGTAATAGAATGGAATCTTAGCCAGCTTCCTGACACATGGGAAATAAAAGATGACGCTGTTCAAATTATTGTAACACCTAAAAGAACAGCAAATGATCAGACCTTTAACATTTTAGCAACTGTTCGTGTTGGCAGTGCAACATCCGCGAAAACATATTCTATTACGGTTCTTGGACGTCCTGAACCGAAACCAGCTGTCAGGGTGGAAATAAACGGATCATTTATTGATAGAACTGTTACACCGAATGTAAAACTTATAGAGATGATTGAAACAGATCCGAACATTTTGAATGAACAAATGTATGCAGTTTATTATGATGAAGACAATAACGCTATTGATAACGGTCTAGCCTTGACATGGTCCATTGACGGGCTTGTAAGTGGAAGCGGATTAAGTATAGATAATAACGGTCGCATTACGGTAGACAGGCAAGAATTGTTTGACTACAGGGATTCTGCTTTTGAATTTGAAAATGCTTACAGGATGTTTACATTAAGAGTGAATGGCAGTGGTTTAACAGATGGTGTTATTACAGTTGACTTACAAGTAGAACGTAAACCTGCAAACAAAGTTGAAGGAGAACTTGTCTTCCGTAAATCATTTGAACCTTCATTGCTATATCTTGGCAGATATGCCCCGTTTGTTACGACAGGTGTTTACGATTACAGGACATTGGTGAACTATGGTGAATACCAGCTGATGTTCTATACATCCAGAATGCCGATTATAGAATACAATGCTGATGGAACGTATCTTACATTCCAATCTTCAATAGCAGGAGTAGATATGCAGATTTATAAGGCTATTGGCGCTACTGGATGGGAAAAGCTGAATGACTTGAAGGGTGTATCTACGGATACAAGGATTATTCTCGATCCTAATGAAAACTGTATTGAATATATAAACTATGATTTGAAGGCAGCTTCTGGAATGACTATTTTAAAGGCAAACGGAAATAGTAACAATGACGCAATAGCTCCTGATTATAAACTTATATCATTGCCTAATTTCGGTGGTATATCTGGAAACTATAAATATATCTTTGTAAGGGGGTTAAGTAACTATTTCCTTGTTTCTGCCGATTCCCCGATAACTATATCTGGCAATGATGTCATATATCCAAGCAATGCCAAATTCTATTCACTTGTTCAAAACAGATGGGTGTTGAATGATGATGCTGGTGTTGCGTTCAATCAGTATAAGTTTACAGATAAGGTAACATTCGCATACTATTTGAAGTACTCAAGCGAAGATATTCAAGCGTTAGGATTTTCTGCTAATATTGATGAAGTAAATATCGGGGATCCGAACTACCTTTCATACTTCCAGGAGTATTCAAAGACATTCCAAGGGAACAATTACTTTATTATGAATTCTCCTTTTTATGGAATAAGGGCTGTAGAATATCCTGTTGTTCCTGTTATCGAAGGTGGAAGGATCAAGTTCAATTTGACAGCTGAACAAAGAGGCAAGGTAGTTGAAAAGATATTCAGCAAGGGTATGTGGATAGATGCTCCTGACGCAACAAACATTATTGATGAAAACGGATATTATACGAGAATGGATGCACTGTCTTCAATACAATATGCGTCGACAGATTTGCTTGATACAAATAACAAAGTTGTATTTGATTCACGTTATAAATATAACTCAGCTATATATAAGGTTGCTGGTATTGTAGACAAACTGCCTGTGTCTGCTCCTCCGAACGTTTCTGGAAAAGTTGTCAAAATGGTTGCTCTGGTTGATGGCGTATATAAGTGTTATTATTCGGAGAGACCATTCTATCAGGAAGGCAATAACATTGTTATTGCAAAGATGTCCGAGAACTTCTATGCAGTTGATGTATATGATTTTATTAATGGTTCTTGGATAAAGAATGAAAACGAAAGCAAAGTTTATGATTTAACAAATGAACTTACGGCAACCATAGGCAACAATCTAGCTGCGAACGTAAAGTGGACAAATACTGACATAACTTACCTTACTGACCATGATATAATCATGATAGGTGCAATTCCAGAAAGTGTAAAATTTAGTGAACATGGCGGAATATTGTCTGTAAGTGCTACCGATTCGACTTATGGAATGCAATACCCGCTATATTTGCTTGATTATGGCAATACATCTGCTTACTATCTGTTAAGGATGGATACTGTTGCTTCTGTAAATACAACAACTTTGAAAGTTATGTCGATTTCTGCAATTGAAGGAATTATGCTTGTGCCTAAATTCGACAACTGGGTAGCAATAATGGAGATTGAAGCATCGGAGAATGCCCAGATATCAGAGATACATGATAAGAATAAATATGAAATCAACTATACAAATCCTATTGGGGATACAATAGTTGATAATACGCGGCCTGTTATTAAAGCTGCATACTTGTATCAGGGCAACCTGTATATTTATGGTGATGATGAAGTTCCTAATCCGAATCCTAATAATGAACAGGCAAGTGGTATAGGGCGAACTGGCTATGGATTTGAGTTTGGACAGGCAACAGTTTTGCCATTTGCGATATCTGGAATAGTGAATGACGCGCCGAAGACTTTCAATGCTGGCGAAACTATTCCTGCTGGAACGACAATCTGGACCAGCCAGACATATATGAAGATGGATTTGCAGAACCAGGCTATGGAGATGACGTTATGGCTGGCAGATAGGGTTGGAAATATTTCAACTTCCAGAACTGTTAACCTTACAAAAGGTTCTGACAATATGATTCTGTTTGGTTCAAACGAATTGCCGCAGGAAATTAAGGATTTAATAGACGCAGCTAACAATGAAGATGTTGTCGACAGGGATCCTCCTGTTATATATGGAATTTACATGTATCGTGATGAATTGTATATAGTTGGTGAAGATTTACCTGTGAATGGTGTTCCCGCTGTTGGATTGGATCAGTATCCTTACGGCTTCAAGTGGGTTAATCCTTCTGGTTTAACACGCTATTCATTTGAAATTACAGGTCTTGATAGATATGGTCAGACAAGAAGGCTGGAAGCAAATACATCCATTCCTAACGGCTTTGAAATCTTTAAAGTTGAAAGTAAACAGAGGATAGGACGAGATTCATCAACTGGTATGCTGATTGATTCACATATAATTGTCGAATTAAGGGATGCTAACGGAAATATTACTGTTGCTGGGGATCCTGAAGGCTTCTATATAACTCATGATATGAACAACTATGTAATTTGGGAAAATCCAGCATATCCGAATGGTATTCCTGAATATATAAAGAATATGTTAAAAGCTGAAAGAGACAGAATCAGCGGTGGTCAAGACGAATCTACCGATAAGACTCCGCCAGAAATAATAGGTATATACATTTACAAAGGTGAAATCCATGTTTTGGCAAGAGATAATGTGAAACTTCACAATCTCCCTTATGGATTTAGATTTGATACAACTGTGGTTGCTGGAATGGATATGTCAGGATTCAGTGAAGGCGGAGACGAAGTATCAGTCCCAGCTGGAACAACAATACCTTCTGGTACTCTTATTTACAGGCAGGTTGGTACTGCAAAGGTAAGCATCCCTGCTTTGGTTACATTCAAAGTAAGGGACGCTGCAGGCAATGTTACAGAGCTGCAAATATTGATTACCAAGGAAAATGCTGTACTTGTCGGCGAAGTGCCAGATTATATTGAAGACATCATAAAAGAAGAAGAAGGAAAGAATGAAAATGAAGATGAAACAAAGGACGATAAACCGCCTGTTATAACAAAAGTTTACACATATCAAGGCAAGCTGTATGTTGAAGGTTTTGATGCTGATTCAGGATTGGCTCCGTTTGCATATGGATTTAATCCTCTGGAAGATATGATAATCAGTACTGACTATGTGGGTGTAACTGAAATTGATATAAGTGTCAAGATTCCAGCTAACACGATAATACCACAATATACTGAAATATATAAGAAAGAAAACTTCCAGGAAATCATGATTCCTATGTACATTGAAGTTATGTTGAGGGATAATGCTGGAAACATTACAAGAGAAAAATATTTCATTACAAAAGATAATACCAGCTATAAAGGCGATATCCCTGATGGATATGAAGACATTATTACTCCAGGTGATGATAGCGGAAACGAAGGTGGAGGCGATATTATAGTCGTTCCGCCTGGAGGTGGAACTGGCGGCGGTGGCAGCGGTGGAGTCATTATCAATCCAGATGAAAATATGGAAAATATTGACTGGTCACAGTATGATTACGTTGTAGAAGTTTTGGAAAAAGATACTGAACGTGTAGTTTACAGAATACGCCTTGACAAAGCTGAACAGGTTATGGTTCCAAGACTTGAAGACTCTACTGTTTATAAAATTAAACAATCTGCTGTCAGTGAAAAAGATGGAAGTGTTCTTTATTCAAAGAAAGATGAAGTTATGACAGCTGATGTTACACCGCCTGTGATAACAAGCATAGTCCTTAAAGAAAACAGGTTATATGTTAACGCATATGATAAGGGCGGTTTGGCTGAATATGCTTATTCATTTATAATAGATGGCGCAAGGAATCAGAAAGGTGAATTTGTAAAAGAAAACTACAAGAGAGTTATGGAAAATGACATTGTTATAATCCAAGTAAGAGACAAGGCTGGAAATGTTGCTTCTGTAACAATAAACCTGCTTGAATCGACGCTTCCTGAAAAATTGAAGAATGTAAATGTAAATAATCCTTTGATGCTTAATCAGGGAGAAACACAGTCTGTTTCTTACTGGTTGACGCTATTTAAGAACAAATTCAACCTGACAGGCGATTACCGTATATTTGAAGGCGTAAATGTCTTATTCAGTGGAAATGATATGACAATAACTGGAAGCGGTAAGTTTATTATTCGTCTCCAGGATTTAGAAACTGGACAGATAATTGATATACTTGCTAAAACACTTAACGCTGGTTCATCCAACAGAACTGTCGTGGTGCAATTAGGCAGTGAATTGAATTTTATTCTTGCATTCAAAGATAAGCTTATGGAAGAATTCGGCACTATAAACGGAATCACATGGTATGCTGATGAAAAATACGTTTCAAGGGATGATTCAATGGTAACTGCCGATAAGATCGGAGTTGGAACTGTTACAGCGTCAAAAGGAGGCAAGACTGTTAAGTTCTACGTTGTGGTAACTGACGACATAAAGAATCTGAATAGCGTATATTCGTTCAGTGAAAATAAGTTCCCATATACATTCCTTGTCGGTACTACATTCAAGCTGTCAGATGTTCTGATGACCGCTACGACAGACTTGAAGAATGCTAAACAGCAAGGAGAATTCATCATATTTGAAGGTGCAAGCTCTGACATAAAGAAAGATGGAGATGTTGTAACGCTTACTGCAAAAGGCAGAAAGACAATACAGCTTCTGAACGTTGTCAAGGATGAACTTAAGACAATAGAATTCGAAGTTGTTGAATTATCTCCACAGCTTCCAAGGTATATTGATGTTTCAGATAGTTGGGTTAAACCATATTTGGCAGATCTTACGACAATTGGAATTCTGGATTATCCAGAAGACGGAAGGTTCAAGCCAGAGAACGGAATAACGATAAAGGAATTCCTTAGCATAGTTAATAAGCTTAAAATGGCTATGCTTGAAATAATTCCTTCTGTCAAGAGGGAAAAAACAATTCCGTTGTCGAAAAAAGATTGGGATTATTTCGGAAGTTGCAATATGTTGATTGGACTGACTGAAAATGAAATAAACGAAATATTCGGCAAAAACAGTTCGTTCAACAGAGCTATAACAAGGAAAGAAGCTGTTCAGGTACTTTCACGTACAATCTTTGAAAATGAATATCATAATGAAGCTAATAACCCTGTATTTAAGGATGTAAATGCTGATGAAAAATGGGTTGACGATCTGAACCACCTTTTGAGCTTGAAGATTATATCTGGGGCAGAGAAATTCAGACCGTACGATCTGTTGAAACGTTCAGAAATGGCTGTTATGCTGTCAAGAGCTATAAACTATTTAAAAGAACCAATTGAATAAAAACGAAAACCCACACTTAAAAAGTGTGGGTTTTTATATTTGATAAAAAAAGATATTTAAATAGGGATCTTTTTTTTTATGTTTTTTAGCAGCGAAAAATATAATAATATGTATATTGGGGAAAGGGGGTAAACATTATTATGGATAAAAACATTCAGGATATTATATCCAAAGCAAGACGTATGCTTGATACGAAAGACTATAACGATATAAATAAAAATAAAATGGAAATATTATTTCCTCTAATAGAAATTTTAGGCTATGATACAACAAGTCCATATGAAGTTGTTGTTTCCCCTGTGTATAACATTAGCGGAACGCAAAGTTTTGATTATGGTTTGGCGGAAGATGTGGAAGAAGGCAAATTTAAAGTTGTTATTAAAGTTGTTGAATACGGCACTGATTTCAGTAAATATTCTGATCTTCTTAAGGAAGCTTTTGCCATAAATGCCAATATAAGGTATGCTATTGTTACAGACTGTTTTAATTACCAAGTCTTTGAAAATAGCGGGGATGAAATGCAGACACTTGTTGACCTTATTGCCGATTTTGCTATTATAGTTTTGGATGATAATGACATGAATTTTTTGCGAATTATTTCAAAAAATGGAAAATTAAATGTTAACAGTTTATATGCTGTCGAAAAGGATATGTTTGATGATTTTACCCAGGAAGAAGAACAGAAGCCATCTGAAGATTTGAATGAAAGCAAGCCAGTAGACAAAAAGCCTGTTTTTTCGGGAATATTGAATTTTATAAAAGATCCAGACAAACAAAAGGTTGTAGTAAGGGCAGGATTAATGATTATTGGCGGATTGCTTATACTTATGATAGCTAAGTTCCTGATGGTTGGACAAAGTCCAGCAACAAACGGAGATCCCTCACAGAATGATACTAATATTGTCTCTAATCCTGATTCATCTTTAGGATTAAATCAATTAAAAATAAAGGATACTGGCATACAGTATATCAATCTAAATCCTGTTTTAAAACTGCATGTTTATCAGCCGCAGGATGAGCTTGAAATAAACCTTTTTTCTCCTAATAAAGAAATTCCAGAAGGTGCTGTTATTAAATATGAAATTTATTGTGGAGATTTCAAAAAAGTGATTTACAGTAAAATAGATAAGAATGGTGAAAGCAAGGAAAGGTTCCAAATCCCAGATAACTGGGAAAATCCTAAAGTTACAGTTGTAGCGTATTTGCGATTTGACGAAGAAGATTATCCTCAACCAGAAGTTGTCAAGAAAGCTTTCGGGGCAAATGGACAATATATTATACAAAAAGAAGAATATCCGCAATATGGTTTGACTTATGCAACGACTACGCATGAAAACCAGGCTGTAGCTGATTACTTAAGAAGAATTGAAGAAGAAAAGAACCAACAGCTTGCGATTACAAGGGAAAAAGATTTTTCTAAACTTGAAACGCGTATAGACCCAATTGGAAATATAAAACACCTTCCTAAAGGATTTGACATGGATTCAGCCAATATAAAAGAAAATAGAAATATATATCCGATGATTTTCTATGATGCGAATGAAAAACATGCGTACTTTTATATAGTCGCAGGCTTTAACAGCAGGCAGTGGATAATGTTTGAAAGTATTTATTTCTATGGTGATGGTAATGAATGGTCGTATTCTGTTGGAAGCAACAAGAAAAGACAATCGCTTAACAATTCTTATCTGTCTGAATGGATATACTTTAATGAAATTGATACGCCAACGTTATTGAATGACATGAACGTTCTCGCAAACTCGAATAACGCAAAAATAACGTTCTATGGATATCAGAAAAAAGAACACGTGCTTACGCAGGAAGAAAAAGACAACATTAACTATATGCTCTATATATACAGCACTTATTACAATAACGGAAAAGCTACGCCAAGTGTTGACTGGTTTAATAAGACATATCAGAAGGTCGACCTTAGTTATATAGTCAAACCAAATGATATGCGTGAAAGAGATTCAGCAAATTATAAAGAATTAAAATCATTGGCTGAAACACTTGCCACTAAGAGAACAAAAGGAGAAGAGATAACAAAAGATGAACAGGAATTACTTGATAAAATGAATTCTCTGTATAAGCCTGTTTCCAAAGAACTTCAGGAAGAATTGTATAAAGTAATCAGTTCAACAACTGGTCTGGCTATTTATGACGAAGATTATGAAAACGGTCCGAACTCCTATTTCAAGATATACTTTGTTTATGATAAGGAAATAAATGCAGAAAACGGGTATATCCCATGGATTAATGTATATTCGAACAAGAAAGTTCATGTACCATTAAGAACTGATATGGCGTCAGCAAGTAAATATGATAAAACACTTGTTGAATTTGAAATAAGTTCGGAACTTTATAATAAGCTTGCCGAATGGTTTAAGTCTCAAACATATAAAACATATTAAAACAAAAAACGGCTGCTAAAAAAACAGCCGTTTTTTATATTATAACATTGACAGATATGTTGTTTAATGTTATAATAATAATGTAAAAAATAATAAGGGAGTATTATTATATTAGATTTTTCAGGTTTTAAAGAACAGGATTTCTCATATAAATGCTCTGAGTGTAATGAATCTTTAACTTTAAAGAACTGTATTGGTGTTGGGGAATATCTTAAAGATGGTTTTCGGGCAGGTATGAAGCCGAAGCACGTTGAAGCGCTTGGGTTTGAATGCCCGAAATGTTTTACTAAATCATGTTTTTTATGCTGATAAGTATTCAATCGACACATACAATGGTTATAAAATATTGAATAAAAAATAAAATAATAGTATTAATAGAGACCGTAGGGCATTTTGCCATAAGGCATTTTGCCATAGTCTCTGGAAGCCCCGATCAAGAGCGTCGGGGTTTTTTCCGTATTAATAAAAAAACAACCACTTAATTTAATTAGTTGTTTTTTAATCCCCTTCCCTGATAGGCGGTTTAAGTGAATACTTTATTTGTTCTTACTTTACATATTCCAAGGCTTTTTTCCTGGCTTCTTCATATGAATTATATTTTATTGGGTTAAAACTTCTTAACATATTACTACTTAAATAATAATGTGGAGTGTCCATATACTTTGATATTGTAATAATCTCGACCATATCAGGAAATTCAAAAGTTTCTGTTTTAATTTCTTTCAAAATCCTGATGTTATCATTCATAACTTATAAAAAACAAAATATAATTTTAGTAATTTAAAAAAATAAAAAAACAGAATAGGAGGTTTTTTTATGAAATTAAAAAATATTGCTTTAATTTTATCTTTTTCATTAATGGTATTTTTATTATCAGGGTGTATGCAATATAAAGCGGATCTTGAACTGAAGAGTAATAACACTGGGAAAATGACTGTTTACGCTGCTGTAAATACTGATATGTTTGGTGCAGAAGATGCACAGTATAATACTTCAGTTGAAGAATTAGAAAACATTGACATGGAAGGTGTTGAAGTAAAGACAGAACCTGTACAGTATGAAGACAATGGCTATACTTTTGAAGGCAAAAAAATAGAAATAACATTCAATGATGCGGAAAAATTCTTCCGTGAATATCCTAAAAATGAAAATGGGGAAGACGAAATGAAGTTTATCGACTTACCCAATGGGAATAAAAGATTGGAACTTTATATGTATGTATATGCTGAAGAAGATGATGAAAGTTCAGAAGATTCAGCCAATTCATTTTCTTCTTCCAGCATTTGGGGAATAATGGCATCTACTGGAGGAAAAATAAATTATACAATAAAAACTGATTATAATGTAGTAAACCACAATGCTGACAGCGTTAAAAACGGTGTTTATACATGGGATTTATTGAAGAAGGCAATGGATCCAAACAATGCTGGTAAAAAACTGACATTCTTTATTGAATATACTCCCAAAGGAAATACTTCTTCTACTCCAATAAACACTGCTGAGAAAAATGAAAAAAGGGCAAATGTACTTGAAAAATTAGGAATTATCAAAGATAGCTATGATTTTTATGGTGAAGCTTTATATAAGCTTGGAATTTTAAAGGGAACTGGAAATGGCTTGGAATTGGATAAACCATTGACAAGAGTTGAAGGAGCCATAATGTATTCAAGATTATTAAATCTTGACACTGAAATAGAAAAATTCGAGAAAGAAAACCCCTATTATAATTCAGGCTTTACAGATGTTCCTGAATGGGCAAAGCCGACTATAAACTACTTGCATTATAAAAAACTGGTGGCTGGAATAGGTGGAAACAAATACGGTTCAAATGAATTAATGACTGAAACTCAGTATGCTACACTGGTATTAAGGGCATTAGGTTATGATGACTCTAAGAGTGATTTTGCATGGGACAGAGCTGCTGAAAAATTAAAGGAAATAGGGTTTTACAATGATGATACAGTAAAGCCTGAAGAAATATTAAAAGGTTCGTTTACAAGAAGAGGAATGTCCTATATATCATATAATGCATTATTTTTCCCGAATAAAACAACAGGAAGACTTTTAATTGATAACTTGATAGAACAATAAATACAAAATGCACCCTGTAAAAACAGGGTGTATTTTTGTATAAAAAGATCATAGTATATTATTTTTTTCTATTTTTGTATCTGCCAATTCCTCTGTATATACGACGACTTTATTTCTACCTGTTCTTTTTGCCACATACAGAGCAATATCTGCTTTATCGATTAAATCTTTTTCATCTGTTGATTGTGATATATGTGCCAATCCAAAGCTTGCTGTTACATTTACTGTCCCCTGATCACTTTCAAGTTCCAATTCTGAAATTTTATTTCTTATTTTATTTGCTACATTATAAGCATTTTCCAAACTTGTTGAAGGGAACAGAACAATAAATTCCTCTCCACCATATCTCCCTATTGTATCTGAATCTCTTATATTATTTTTTACACATTTGGCAACTTCCGACAATACTTTGTCGCCGAACAGATGTCCGTATGTGTCATTGCATTTTTTGAAGTTGTCTATATCAAATATAATCAAAGATAAATCTGATTTCAAATTTTGCGCCTTTTTATATTCTTCGTTAAGTTTATTCTGTATGGAATGCCTGTTATAAACTTTAGTGAGATTATCCATTTTTGCCATAAATTCCATTTTCCTGTTTGCGTTGGAACTTATCAGGATATTTCCTATTTGCCCTCCTATAATTCTTAAAATTTGTTTGCTGTTATTATCAAGCTTATATATGCGTTTGAATTCTGCTAGAACTATTCCTATTGTTTGACCATGTATTTTGATTGGTATGCTTATTGCTGTTTTAACTCCTCTCTGTTCAGCTGAATTGTATCTGCAGTTTCTTATGTATACTTCTTCTTCTTTTTCAGCAATTTGTGAATGGAGAGTTGTATTCAAGTCTTGCTGCAATTCAGCAAAAAGATTAGGATCCCTTAAATTTGTACTAAGCCTTTTAAATGTTTCTTGTTCGTCATCATACAAAAACATACTGGAATAATCAGCCTTCAGTATATTGATTATTGTCTTGTTTATATTCAAAAGCATTTTGTCAAGATTATCAAGTGTTGACATTGACATATCTATTTGACGCATCAGGTTGGCAAATACTGTAAGTCTTTCACTGTCAAGGCTGTTGTTTCCATTTTGCATAATTAATTCCATTGCAAGAACAGCCATATTTAATATTGGAACGAAATATGCAATCAATTTAAAGAATAAAGTTGGCTTAAGTCCTTCTGATATGACAAAAAGATACAATATAACAATAATATTTAAAAATATTGTTATTCCTAATATAATTTTTCGCTTATTATTGGTAAACATTGCTTTAATTGAATTAATCCTCCTTTCTTTTTAAATTTTCCATTTATCGATATATTTCAAAAATATTTTTGAAATATTAAGTGCGTCATCTATCCCTCTATGCTGTTGTCCGTCAAAGTCGAATCCTTCTTTTCTTAACGCTTTTCTAGTCCCGAATTGTTTCTTTGTTTTTAAAACTATTTCACTGTACTGCCATTTTAAATTCCTGTGCCATCCGTCTATAAAAGAATATGGCAAATGATGCCTCATACAGTCTGTAATAATCTGAGTTCTATCAAAATTACCCCATGAAAAATAATAGGCAATATCTGAACCATTATCAGTAGCCCATTTTTCGAAATTGGTTATGGCTGTCTTAAAGTCCAATCCATTATCAACATCTTCTTGCGAAATGTGAGTAAGATTTTTGCAGAAATCCGTAAGTATAGGATTTTTTATTGGCTTAACAAAAACATCAAATGTATCTTCTATTTTGCCATTTTTAATCTTTACGGCGCCTATTTCAATTATTTCTTTATCAAAATCTGGATCAATCATTGGATCTTCACATGTAGCTTCTAAATCAAAAACGATATAGTTCATATTATAACTTTATAACCCCTTTCTATTGTTTTTTTATTTTATATTTTATTATTTTTATTTCTTAAAAAGAAAAGTATACTGTTTTAATATCATAATAATTATATTACAAATTTTATAAATATGGAAGTAGTATTTTTTTTGATTAATCGAATGAATTTCCATTGATTCTCGTCAGTATAATTTTATATATATTTTTTTAAAGGAGTGATCAATGTGTTTGAAAAAATTGTGCAATTTTTCAAAAAAGATATTAAGAATTGCAATCCTGAAAAAA
>JGI24713J26584_10000558_pt1 | contig 28264 bp, 19 predicted proteins | sample BioPla4DNA1_FD_26584 | JGI IMG/M metagenome (IMG submission 26584) | reverse complement strand
GGGAGCCAGGGCCAGGATGTCTTCCTTGGCACCCACGGCCAGGATTCTTTCCCCCTGCACCGCCATGGCTTCCCCATGGGGCTTCAGGGGATCTAGGGTGAGGATCTTAGCGTTGAGGAAAACCGTGATTGTTTGCTCGGTGTGGGGCATTACCCTGCCTCCATTGCTCAAGGTATTTACAGCTGATTCACCGTGATGAACTGATAGTCCAGGCTGCGCAGGATGCTGATGATTTCAGGCAGAGCCTGGATGGTTGTGGGCCCGTTGCAGTGCATGAGCACCACGGCGTTGTTATGGTGCCCGGTTTTGATCCGCTCGACAATCTCTTCGGAGGAGTTGCGGGTGCTGTCCCAGTCGAAGGTATCCAGAGACCAGCGCACAATCTGCCAGCCCTGTTCCCTCAAGAAGGCCACCGAATCCTGGCGCAGCGAGCCGTAGGGAGGCCGCATGATCATGGGGTAGTACCCCGTGAGTTTTTCCACCGCTTCTGACGTGGGCTCCAGCTCTAAGGCNAGGATCTCTTCGTTAGAGAGCTGGGCGAAATCCGGGTGGGTGCGTGAATGGTTGGCGATCAAATGGCCTTCATGGAAGATGCGCCGGGTCATGTCCGGATAGNGTTCCACTTTGGCACCTAAGACAAAGAAGGTAGCCGGTACCTGTTCGTCCCGGAGGATGTCTAAGATCCGCGGGGTATTGATCAAATCTGGGCCGTCATCGAAGGTGAGCGCGATTCTTCTCTTGGGGGTGGGTGGTGGATCGGGGGCAGGATCAATTGGTTGCTTCTGCTCTTCCGGTTCTTTCAGTTCCAGTTTAACTGTGCGCACGATCGTACCTTCTTTCCATACGTGGAGATTGGGATAGCTTTGAAAAAGCTCGTACAGGTANAGCTGGGCAGCCTGCGTTGGGTTAACGGCTGAGAGATATATGATCAATATCAGGGCTAAGAGAAGCCCTGTTCCCCTTTTTCGTTCCATGAAATGGCCTCCGCGATGTTAGTTCAACAATAGTACGTTAAACGTACATTTCTTCACCAGGCAATGTTTTCCTCCCGTTTGCTAAGGATTATTAATAGCATTTGGGATGCAGGGTGGCTTGCCGCGCAGCCCATATAATTTCACAAAAGCTTTGCACTGGATGGAAAGGGGAAAGGATTACATAACGGGATGGCGAATAGAAGAATTATCTAGATCGCTAGGGGGGCAGACAGTGAAATCATTCAGGGCCAAAATGGTTTTGGCGTTTTCCATTCCAGTAGCCATTTTGCTGATGATCTTTGCATTGTTTTCACGAACCAGATTCAAAACACCATTCTGCCAATGACCGAGGAAATGATCGGCGAAGTTGTCGCCAGCCGAGCAATTCAGCTGGACACCCGCCTCCAAGAATATATACGCGAGGCGGAAGCCATCGCCAGTCAACTGTTGGGTGGATTTATGGTGGACATGAGCGCCGTGGATGCCAATCAGCGCTCCACCTTCCAGGCCATGGCCCGCAGCGGTATAGCCAGCCGGCAGCGCACTCTGAAGGCTGGCATTTATGACGTCTATTTTGTCGATACCCTAGGGACTCTCTATGAAAGTGATGGCATCACCACGCGGGATGTTGTAAACAGCGATGTTTTTCAGGCCATCGTACGGGAGGACCAGCCAGTGGTAATCACCTCTCCCGTTGTGAACCCGTCTGGAGAGCTCGTGTTTGAAGTGGTACGCCAGGCAATCAACATGAACGGAGAAAAGATAGGGTATGTGGGCTTAGTCATTCCCTTTGAGTCCATTAGGGAGCTGGCCCTCAACTGCTCAGTGGCCGGTCAGGGCTATGGTTGGCTCATTGATAAAGCAGGGTTGGTCATTGCCCATCCCCAGAGCGATCTCGAGCTGGCTATGAACGTGAATCAGGACTCGGCGGGCTATACCGGGCTGTCTTCCCTGTGGGAGCTTATTGCCCAAGGCCTGGGGGGATCGGCCAGGATTACCGGGCCAGATGGGGCCGCGAACCTCGCGTTTTTCCAGCCTGTTCCCGGGTCTTCTTCCTGGACCCTGGCCATCAGCTTGCCCTTAGGGGTGATCATGGACAGGGCCAATTCTTTGAGGAATTTCTCCATCTTGGCGTTTAGCCTCTTCTTGGTCGCGGTGTTCGTGGTGGCTACTTACATGGCCGGCAGCGTTTCTAAACCCGTGCGGCTCATGGCTGAGCAGCTTCGGGCAGTGTCCCAGGGGAAACTGGGTGATCCCGTTAACCTGCCCCGCAAGGATGAGTTGGGGCAGATGGCCGAGTGTTACAACGCCATGCTGGCCACTTTGAAAGAGATGGTTACGGGAGTCACCTCCGCCATCAATGCGATCTCCCGGGATGTGCAGGTCTTGACCGATGTTACCGAAGACAACTCGTCGGCTCTGGCTGAAGTGGCAGCCACCGCCGTCCAATTTGCTTCCACCGCGGACCGTTCTGGTGACCATGCCACCAAGATGAGCGCCCAGGCTAAGGAGTCTTTAGTCCTTAAAGACCAGGGCATGGAACAGATCGAACTCACGGAAACAGTTATGGACAGCGTCAATGCCACGGCCAAAGAAACGGTGCAGGNCATTGAAGCCCTCAAACGGGAAACGAACAAGATCGGTGAGATGCTCGACTCCATCTCGGAAATTGCCGAGCAGACCAACCTGCTGGCTCTGAACGCGGCCATCGAGGCGGCCAGGGCAGGGGAGCAGGGCCGNGGCTTTTCCGTGGTGGCGCAGGAGGTACGCCAGCTGGCGGAGGAAACCCAGGCGCTGGTTACTGGGGTGCGGGAAACCATGAGCCTCGTAGCAAAACAGGCTGAGAATGCTGTGCAGACCAGTGCAGCCAATGACCGGGAAGTTGGCCGGGGCATTAAGGCGCTGGCGGAAACGCGCAGGGTTTTCGACTCCATTGCAGCCACCATTCAGGAGACGGTGAGCAGTTTTGAGGAAGTGGCCCTGGCCACTCAAGAGCTGGCCCGGGGNAGCGGTGATATCTCCGCAGCCACGGAGAAGCAGATGAGCTCCATAGCAGAAGTGGTGGATGTGTCTGCCTCTGTGGAGAAGATGGTTGAGGAGCTCAGGGCGTTGGTGGCCCGCTTCGAACTGGAGTCTTCTGAACAAGCCTAAACAAGCACAAAAGAAGCCGCAGGCTAAGCTTGAGNCCTGCGGCTTTTAACGTTTTTGGGTGACTAGAGGAAGCGCACAAACTGGCGTCCAAAATCGCGGCAGGCCTCAAGGGCCTCTTCGTCGGGCACCCATAGGGCCTTGTGCCCTTCGTTTACGATGACAAAGCCCGCAGTGGTCAGGTCCTCCGTGAGCAGTTTCACGGACTCGCCGCTCCAGCCGTAGCTGCCAAAGGCCGCGGCTTTTTTGTTTTTGAAGCGCAGGCCCTTGACCATTTCCAAAAGGCCGCCCATGGCAGAAAGGTATCTGTTGTTAACAGTGGAGGAACCTGCGAGAATAGCTTTAGACTTGAAGATCTCCGTGACGATATCGTTCTTGTCATATTTGGCGGCGTTGAGCAGTTTCACCGTAACCTCTGGATCTTCGTCCCGAATGCCTGCAGCTATGGCTTCCGCCATGAGCCTGGTGGAGTTCCACATGGTGTCGTAGACGATGGTGATCTGGTTTTCCTGGTAGCCATCGGCCCACTCCAGGTACTTGTGGATAATCTGGGCGGGGTTGTCTTTCCAGATCACGCCGTGGCTGGTGCAGATAAGGTCAACGGGCAGTTCTAGAGCCAAAACTTCGTTGATCTTCTTTTTCACCAGGGCATTGAAGGGTGTGAGGATGTTGGCGTAGTACTTCATGGCCTCGGCAAACAGCTCACACTGGTCCACCACATCGTTGTACAGCGATTCGGTGGCATAGTGCTGACCAAAGGCATCGTTGCTGAAGAGGATGTTCTCTCCGGTCATATAGGTGAACATGGTGTCCGGCCAGTGCAGCATGGGGGCCTCCACGAAGATCAGCTTCGATTCCCCGATATCCAGAGTATCCCCGGTCTTCACCGTGACGATATTCCAATCCTGGTGGAAGTGACCTCTGATAATCTTTTCGCCGTTTTTGGTGCAGTAGATGGGCGTGTCGGGGATTTCCTTCATCAGCTCCAGCAGGGCGCCGCTGTGATCGATTTCTGCGTGCTGGATCACTATGTAGTCGATGTCCTTCAGGTCAATCTCGGCGCGGAGATGCTCTACAAACTCCCGGTCATAGGGCAGCCAGACGGTATCGATGAGCACAACCTTTTCATCGCGGATCAGGTAGGAGTTGTAGGAGGAACCCCTTTCCGTGGAATACTCATGGCCGTGGAAGGTCTGCAATTCCCAGTCCACTTTGCCCACCCAGGTGACCTTTTTGGTGAGTTGCTTCGCAGTGTTCACAGAAACACCCCTTTGTCCTTTTAGAGAGATAATATCAAATCGGCAAATCAATGTAAACAAGGAGGACATGTTCAGCTGGACAGGGGAATGGTTGCCTGTTCTTCCCATCTCCTCTGAGCAGTGAAGGCGAAGAGGCTGATGGTCTCGCACCGGAAGGCGTAGTTGGGGGAGAATCCCTCCACTTCCCTTTGGCAGCGGGCAAACTGCCCGGGAGTCAGCCTGGTGGCCAGGGTAATATGGGGATGGTAGGGCCGCCTGTCCACGGACACGCCCGCTTGCCCAAGGCTCTCGGCCAGGGCTTTATGCAGCTCCTGCAGGGAATCGCTTAAGTCCACATTTACAAAGAGCACTCGCGTGCCAAAGGAGCCCAGGCCGGAGCCGCGGATGTGAAAGGCAGGGATGTGCGCCACTGCACTTTGCAGGAGCTGGTGCAGCTCCTCGGCGCTTTGCTCCCAAGCAAAGGGCGGGATGACCGTGATGTGGGCCACCGTGCGCGGAGCTTTGAAGGTGCGCCTGTAGTTTTCACACACCTCTTCCAGTTCTTTGGGCAGGCGGATGCCAATGAAGAAGTCGTACATAAGATCACCTCCTGTCCATTGTTTCTCTCCCCTCCAGGCTGATCCTTTTTTTTGCCAGGAGTGGCATTTTGTGCTAGGAAGGGTTATAATAGTAGCAAGCGTTCGAACGGTCGTCCGATTTAACCGGGGGGTGAGACCGAGTTGGAAAAGTCGCAGGAGGAGAAAATCCTGGACGCCGCTTACAATGTCATAGCCCGGGAGGGTTATGCCCAGACTTCACTGCGCCAGATCGCCGAGGAGGCGCAAGTGGCCCTGAGCCAAATCAGTTACCATTACCAGAACAAAGAAGGCCTGCTGCTGGCAGTGGTCAGACGGGTGGCCAATCGGTACTCCGAGTTTGTACAGGGCTTAAGTCCGGAGATGTCTCCTTGGGAGAAGGGTGCCTACTTCATCCAATTGTATCAGCATGTTCTCACCAAGGAACCGGAACTTTTCCGGGTTCTTTACGATTTGGTGGGNTTGGCTCTGTGGTCAGAGCCCCTCCGCGAGCAGGTTGCTGAGATCTTTCAGGTCATCATCGATCAGTTTGCCACGGAGGTTTTCACCGGGGAGGTGCTTCAGGAGCTGGGCTCCGCCTACTCGCCAGAAGTGTTGTCGGGCCTCTTTTTGGGGGGCATCTTCGGGATCGCCGTACAGTTCCTGCTCGAACCTAAAGAAACAGCTTACTCAAGTTTGGATGCTCTAAACTTGATCTTTCAGCTCAGAAAGAGGTGAACTCATTGCAGCGCTGGTTCAAACTAGTTATGGATCACCCCTGGGTGGTGATGGGAGTCGTGGTATTGATTACCATAGGTGCCGCAACCTTCCTGCCACGCATCACCTTTGATGCCAGTATCGATGCCATGATTCCCGAGGACGATCCGGTCCTGGTGGAACTGATGGAAATTGTGGAGGATTTCGGCACCCAAGATCTTTTCCTCGTGGCTGTGCAGGGCGACGACGTGTTCAGTCCGGCCACTTTGAGGANAATCCATGATCTCGCCAGTGAGCTGGAAGCCCTGCCGGGCGTAGTGGAGGTTCAGAGCCCGCTGAATGCCCAGAAGGTGGAGAGCGGCTTTTTTGGCATTGAGATCGCACCCATGACCCTGGATCTTCCTCAGACTCCGGAGGAAATTGAAGAGTTTAGAAACGACATCCTGAGCAGTCCCTACGCGGGGCGCCTGATCACGCCGGATGGGCGGGGTGCGGCCCTGTTCCTGGAGTTGGACGGCCCAGCTTTGCTCACTGAACGCAACGATCTCATGGGCCAGATTGAAGCCGTTGTGCAGCGCNATACAGGCCCGGAAAAAATCCACGTGGTGGGGGATGCCTACATCCTCTATTTCACAGAACAGATCATGAAGCAGGACTTGGTCAAACTTGTGCCCTTTGTGGCAGTGATCATTGGAGTAGTCCTCTACTGGACTCTGCGCTCCTTCTTGGGCATCGTCATTCCCCTGCTCACGGTGGGTATAAGTGTGACCTGGACAGTGGGGCTCATGATCTGGCGGGGGATCCCCGTTTCCATTATCTCCATGGTTATGCCGGTCATTCTTGTAACCATCGGCATCGCTTCCAGCATTCATATTTTGAACAAGTACCAGGAGGGGCTGGCCAGGGGCCTGGCCAAACGGGAAGCATTGGAGGAGACCTTCGCCGCCATCACTGCGCCCGTGGTCATGGCTGCCCTGACCACAGCAGCTGGTTTTGCCTCCTTGATCACCGCCTTCGTGCATCCCATTCGGGAATTCGGGGTGCTCACGGCAGTGGGGGTTATGCTGGCCATGGGGCTATCCTTAAGCCTGGTCCCTGCCCTCTTGGTGTTGGTTAAAGAACCGGAGGTGCGGCAGGGCAAAGAAAAGGCCCAAAAAGACGGCCCGCTCACCCGCATTCTGCACACCTTTGTGCATTGGGCGGTGCATCGCCCCAGGCTGCTCGTGCTGATAGTTACCGCCATCTTTGTGGTGTTTGCTCTGGGTGCTACTCTGATCACTTTGGAGAGCAACATCGTCAACTACTTCGGCAATTCCAGCCCCGTGAAACAGGCCACCATGGTTATTGAGGAAGTGTTCGGGGGCAGCATGCAGATCTCGGTGGTCTTAGATACGGGGGAAGCAGATGGGATCAAGGATCCCGCCGTCCTGGAAGAGCTGGTGGTGATTCAAGATCACCTGAATTCCTTTGACACCATCAACCACGCCACCTCTATTGCGGATGTGATCCGCGAGCTCAACCAGGCGCTGTGGGACGGCGATCCTGAGTTTTACGCGATTCCGGACAGCAATGAAGCCGTGGCCCAGCTGCTGCTCTTGTTTTCCCTGCAGGGCGGCTCAGGCATCGATTCCCTGGTCACCTACGATTACAGCCGCGCCCTGGTCACCGCGCAGATGAAAACCCTGGACGCGGAGCAGATGGCCCAGGTCATCAGCCAGGTGGAACAGTTCCTGGCCCAGCGCTATAATTCCAGTTCTGCCCTCAAATCTTACCTTTCGGGGACGCCCAAGGTTATGCAGCGCCTCATGAACCGCTATGTGCAGACTCAGATTTCCAGCCTGATCAGTTCTTCAGTGATGGTGGGAATTATTGTGAGTGCTTTGATGAAATCAGTTAGCCTGGGACTGCTCAGCATGGTTCCCCTGATTTTCACTGTTGTGGTCAACTTCGGCATCATGGGCTTTGCCGGCTTGCCCCTGGATGCGGTCACCAGCATGATTTCCAGCGTGTCCATCGGTATAGGTATCGACTATGCCATCCACTACATCAGCCGTTACCGCTGGGAGGCCGCCAACGGGCATGATCCCGCCACTGCGCTGCGCCAGACCAGCACTTCCGCGGGCCGGGCCATCATTTATAACGCCCTGGCGCTGGTGGTGGGTTTCCTAGTGCTGGTGTTCTCCCATTTCAGGGCCATCGCAGTCTTCGGTCTGCTCATCTCCGCCGCCATGATCGTGAGTTCCCTCGCGGCGCTTCTAGTGGTACCGCTTTTGCTGAATCATTATGCCAAACGGCAATTGAGAAAGGGGTAGGAAGATGAAAAGGGTGTTGTTGCTGGTACTGGCAGTGGTGCTGGCTGTGGGCAGCGCAGCAGGGGCAGAAAGCCCCACGGGCCAGGAAATCCTGGNCGATCTGAGCTTTCGCACCATCTTAAGCGGCTCGGGCAGTGCTGAACTGACCATGATCACCGAAAACGCAAAGGGGGCTCAGCGCAGCTTCTCCCTTAAGGTCTATGTGCAGATGGATGAGGAAGGAGATGCNCAGTTCCTGGAATACCTAGCTCCAGCTGACGTGCGGGGCACCAAGTTCTTGTCCGTGAAACCCAAGGACGGGGAGAGCCAGATGTGGCTGTACCTGCCTGCTCTGGGNAGGGAGCGCAGGATTGCCGCGCACATGACCGGCGACTCTTTCATGGGTACCGATTTCACCTATGAGGAAATCGGCGGAGACTTTGATTACGAAGAGGACTACACAGTGCAGCGCCTCCCGGACCAGGCAGAACAGGGGGTGGACTGCTACCTCTTGGAGCTCACCGCCAAAGGATCCGAGGNTTTGTACAGCAAGGTGCGCATGTGGGTCTGGAAGGAGCAGATGGTCCCGGTGAAGATCGAGTTCTACGGATCCGGGGATGCCTTAAGCAAAACCCTCACCTTGAGCAATTTCCTTCCCGTTTCNGGAGAGCTCATTCCCCACCATGTGGTCATGGCTAACAATGCCCAAGGCACCAGGACCATTTTGGAGCTCACCGAGGTGAGCCAAGAGACCGTGGACCCGGACATTTTCACCGTGCGCAATTTGCGCCGCTAGCCGCAGGGAGATCACTGGAGGAGGGTAAAGAGAGATGAAAAAGCGCGTGCAGATTTTGACAGTCATCCTTGTTCTGGCCTGTGCAGTGCCGGCGTGGGCCCTTGAGCCCTCAGGGGAGATCTACGGCAGCATCGGCTACGAATGGGATCGGGAGAACAAAGAGGGAGAGTTTGCTTCTATACGCACCGGTTTTCGCCTGGCCTTAGAGGATGAGCTGGAAGAACTGGGCAAGCTGCACTTTTCCACCAAGGGCTGGCTGGACTTAAAGCAGAGCGACGGCAGCATTGCCCTGGATCAGCTCTGGCTGAAGGGCTACTCCGGCGATTTTGATTACCAGGTGGGCCGTCAGCTGATCAGCTGGGGTACGGCGGATGGTTTCAATCCCACCAACTATTTTGCCCGTCTGAACAGCAGCGCCCTGCTCAGCGGTGATCTCCAGGGCGAGGCAGTTTGGGCGGGAAGGGCCGAATACTATGCACCGTCCTGGTCGGCCACGGGAGTGCTCATCCCCATTTTTGCGCCGCAGAAGATCGATGATCTGATGCGCAAGATGATCTCAGAATCCCATCCCCAGGGAGCCCTCCTGCTCGAGGCCATAGAGAAGGCCAAGAAGCCAGGTTTGGGTCATCCAGAGGCAGCGCTGCGGGTTGAGACTCAGCTGGCAGGGTTTGACGTGCAGGCCAGCTACTTCTGGGGTTTTGAGCCCCTGCCGGGCATGGAGATGGTGATGGGGCCAACTGGGCCAGCCTTGGAAGGGACCTACCGCCGCCAGCACTTCTTTGGCCTGGCCGTGGCGGGCACCGTTGGGTCTGCCGGAGTCTGGGCGGAGGCCGCTTACGGGGGGCCTGAGAAGTTCGCGGAGCCCGACAATCCCTTCGAAATGCGTATCCCCATGTCCATCAACGAGAAATACCTGCAGGCCGTGGTGGGCGGGGATTACACAGTGGATCTAGGAAGCGGGCTCTTGGTACAGGCCCAGTACATCTACCGCGGGCAGGGTTCGCTGTTGGCACCCTATGTGATGCCCAAAGAGACCTTGGAGCCAGGAGATATTGAAGCAGCCCATTATCTTTACGGGCGCCTGGCCTATGACTTCACCCAGGACAGCAGCGCTGATCTCATGGTGCTCTACGGAACCAAAGANAAGGCGGGGATCATTCGCCCGTCCTACACTCACCGCTTGGTCAATGGGCTTCAGTTTGAGCTGAGCCTGCTGCAGCCGTTTGGGGAGGAAGGTGACTTCCAGTCCATTCCCACCCAGGTGGGCCTGGCTGTGAAGTACCAATTCTAGAAAAAAAGAAACCGGGAGCGTGCAGCTCCCGGCTAGAACCTGGGCCCCGTGATGCCGAACCTGACTTCGGCGTCATTGGGGCCTTTTAGCTCAATACCCAAGGAAACGTCGGTGGGGTATAATCCGAAGAAGTTCACTTCCGAGCCGATACCCAGACGCAGGCTGGGACGCAGCGCCAGGCTGGGGAGGGGCGACTCCACCGTGAGTCTGCCTATGAAGTAGGGCCGGAACAAGGCCACGGTTACGGGAATGAACTCTTCACCCCAGGGATAGATCTTTATCTGGGGAGCGATGCCCACTAAGAGCTTGTCCTGGTTAGGGGCATCCTCCAGCGGTCTGATCCCGCCTATCTTCAATGACAGGCCAGCCGCCAGCTTGGAGTTGGTCCAGAGCTCGTCGCTGGAGGCGGAGATCTGCCATGACTTTTCACCTTGCGAGACATAGTCCGCTTCCAGCTGCAGCCCGCCTATTTGCGGCCCCNTGGCGGATATACCAAAGGTTGGGGATTCCCTTTCCGGGCTCTTGCGCAGGAAGAAATCCACTGAACCCCACTCCTGCTCACCCCAGTCCACGAAAACCTCGTGGCCTCCATTGAGGGGGTCAAAGCCGTAGCGGTAACCAATNCCAAAGGACGAAAGGGGCCCGTGGGTGAACTTGAAGCCCAGCTTAAGGAAGCTGTAGAACGGATCGAACTGAAGCTCCGGTCTGAAGGTAAAACGTTTGGGCACGCTGTCGGCGCGCTCTTCAGCCCTGCGTACGAGCTCCTGCAGCTCAGTGCTGCTGTAACCTGGCTGCTGATACGGTTGGAACTCAAAATCCGGGTCTTTAGCCANGATGGCTGCCTTGATCTGATCCATGTGTTCCATCCCTGCTTTATAACCCTCTTGGATGAAATAGCCCACCCTCTGGAATTCCCAGGATGAATCGGTCCCGAGTTTAGGGACAATGAGTACATCTGCTAAGGCGGTGTGGATTTCCGCGTAACCTCCCATCATGGCGCTGAGGGAGAGCCGCAGGTTGTCAGTGAGCCTCCGGTAGTCGGCNTTTTGGTACTCCTTGGCCAGCCAAACAGCGATAATTACGTCGGCGCCCATGTCCGCCGCCACATTCGCCGGTACATTGTTCCTCAGGCCGCCATCCACGTAGTACTGGCCATCGATCTCCACAGCTGGGAAGACGCCGGGGATGGACATGCTGGCTTGGATCCCTTTACTTGCCCTGCCCTCGCNCAGGGCCACGTCTTGACCTGTAGCCAAATTCACGGCCACAGCCCTAAAGGGGATGGGCAGCTCAGCGAAGGTCCTTCCGCCCAGGAGTTCGTCTAGAAACTCGTAGATACCCCTGCTGTCCACCACTCCGCCCGTGGGGGGGAAGGGGATGTCAAACAGCTTGGAGGTGTCGAAGTGGGTGGCCACNTTCTCGATGTTGTCCGCCGAAAATCCACCTGCATAGAGGCCGGCAACGATGCTGCCCATGCTGGTGCCCACCACAATGTCGATGGGAATCCCATTTTCCTCCAAAGCCTTAATCAGGCCCACGTGGCTGAAGCCCCNGGCTGACCCGCCGCCAAGGACTAGTGCCACCGTGGGCCGATCCTGTTCAGCCCAGACTGTACTGGAGCTCATTATCAGAACCAGGGCTGTTAAGAGCAGGCGGCTCCAAAATCTCGTTCTCAGCCTCATTTATCTCAACTCCCGNCTTAGTATTCCTATGACCAGAGTAAGGTGTCCGATAGCGGTTTGTCAAGTTCGCCNGCACCCAGGGCTCCGCCGTGCTTCCGCTGCGGATAAAAACGGGTGCCTCCGGTCATGCTAGAGTCGAGCTTATTAAGGAAGGAGATAGCATGGGAAAGAAGAAGGGGCCCAAGCCCGATGACCGCAGTGATAATGTGGAACGGCTCAGGGAGCAGGTGGTNAACACCATTGAGAATCTGGAAGAAGCCCACGAAACTCTGCAGATGAACCTTCCCGAGGAGCAAAAGGAGGCCATACGGGCCAAGAACCGCCGCCGTGAACAGGCCATTGCCGCTAAGCGGGAAGAGATTCGCGACGAATACGCCTTCCAGCAGGAGCAGAAGGAATAACAGTCACTAGGCCGCCCAGCCGCAGGGCGGCCTTTTGGCTGGCAGGAAACAACTTACACAAGGGGAATATTCTTCACCGAAAGGGGCGTAAATCCTAGCACCCCCATTTTCTGGTGAAGAGAGGTATACAGCGGTGAGCAGAGAGGATCTGGGTTTGAGGGCAGCCCGCATTTTTTCAGACGGGATGGTTCTGCAGAGGGATGTCCCCCTGCGCATCTGGGGGCAAGCCAGTCCCCATGAACGTTTGGAGGCTCAATTCAGGGGAGCAACCTATTCATGCCAGAGCGGATCTGAGGGCTCCTGGGTACTGGAACTGCCTCCCCAAGGGGCCGGCGGCCCCTTCGAGCTGCTGATCAAAGGACTCAGTGGTGAGCTGGTGATCCGGGACATCTTAATTGGCGATGTGTGGCTTTTGGGCGGCCAGTCCAACATGGAGCTCCCCGTAGCCAGGACCCTGGATCTGTATGAGGAGGAAGTGCAAGGGGCGGAAAACCCGTGGATCCGCCAGTTCCGCGTGCCCATTTTGGGCAGTTTCCAGGGTCCGCAGCGGGATCTGCCTGGGGGCGTATGGCAGCGGGTTAACCCCCAGACTGTGCTGGAATTCAGCGCCCTGGGCTACTTCTTTGCCCAAGCCCACTATGCCAGGTACCAAGTGCCCGTGGGTTTGGTGCTCACCGCAGTGGGCGGAAGCCACATGGAAACCTGGCTCAGTGAGGAGGCTGTGCAGGCTGTAGGCGGCTATGACGACGAGCTGGCGCGGTGCAGGGAGCCAGGGTACATAGAAAACCTCACCCGGGAGGAACTGGGGAAAACCGCGGAATGGTTCCGGAAGGCGCAGGCTGCGGATCTGGGCGCGCAGCCGGGCCAGACCCCCTGGAGCAGTATTGATCTGGATGATGCCCAGTGGGATTCCCTCACCCTCCCCAAGTTGTGGAAAGGAACGGAACTGGAAGATTTCCACGGCGTAGTGTGGCTGCGCAAACAGGTGGAGCTGGGCGAGGAGGCGGCTGGCCGCGGGGCCCTGCTGCGCCTAGGGGCCATTGTTGACGCCGATGAAACCTATATCAACGGGGTACGGGTGGGTAAGACAGAGTACAAGTATCCGCCCCGCAAATACCAGGTGCCGCCCGGTGTGCTCAAGCCCGACCTAAACACCATCGCGGTGCGCGTTATGGTGGTTCGGGCCAGTGGGGGCTTTGTTGAAGGCAAGAGCTATGCCCTGGAAATGGGCCCTCAGCGCATCGACCTCGCGGGGGAGTGGAAGTACAGAATCGGCTGCCGCACAGGCACGCTGCCCCATTTCACCCGTGTCCACCACAAACCCAGCGCCATGTACAACGCCATGATCAGTCCCCTCCGAGGCTGCGCTTTCCGGGGTGTCCTTTGGTACCAGGGTGAATCCAACGCCCANGCTCCCGAGAAGTACCAGGGGCTATTCGCAGCGCTGATTGAGGATTGGCGCAGGACTTTTGGCCACCCCAATCTGCCCTTCCTCTATGTGCAGCTGCCCAACTTCGATACTTCCTTGGAGGAGCTGGAGCCCGGTAGATGGGCCNTGCTGCGGGAAGCACAGCTGCAGACGCTTGGCGTTCCCCAGACGGCCATGGCGGTCACCATTGACGTGGGCGAAGCCAACGACCTCCATCCCCAGAATAAAAAGGACATCGCCCTGCGGNTGTCCCTGGCAGCCCGCCGCATGATCTTTGGAGAACCCATCGTGGCCCAGGGCCCGCTTTTGGAGCGCCTGGAACGGGATGGAGCTGCGCTGAGGGTGCATTTTACCAGTGTCGGGGGAGGCCTAACAGCCAGGGGCGGACGGCTAAGGTGGTTTGAGATCTGCGGCGCCGATGGAGTCTTCCACCCGGCCCAGGCGGATATTGCAGGGGATACGGTCAGGGTGTGGAGTGAGGCGGTGCCCGAACCCCGGGGNCTGCGTTACGCTTGGCACGANAACCCCGAGGGGGCTAACTTGTACAACACTGAGGGCCTGCCGGCATCGCCATTTCGGGCCAGTCTATAGTTAGCTTTGGGACATGAAAAAGGGGCTGCGCCAGCAGCCCCTTAANTCTTGGCGTTTAGTTTCCGTACATGGCGTCGTACTTCTGGGCACGTTCGTCAATGATGGCCTGGCCGCCGGAGCGGAGGTAGTCATTGAAGCCGCGATCCCAGACTGCGTCGAACTCTTCCACCTTNGCCACGATGGCCTGGGCCAGGAGGTTGTTCCGCTTCTCAGCCAGGGCGGTGTCCATACCCTCTTGGGCCTTGATTTCGCCTACCTGGGCGTTGATGCCGTAGCGAGCTTCGTTGCTGGTGATCTCGTACGCCCGCTCGATGAACCTGGCGTCTACGCCGGGATAGTTGAGGGCGACGGATCTGGCGGTGAGGACAGGATCACCCAGGTCAAGACCGTTGATGGTGATGGTGTAGTCGATGTTGGATGGGGAGTTCATGATCTTCTCGCCGACTACAGGCAGCATTTCNATGGCCCCGTCTTCGTGGACGATGTGATGTACGCCCTCTTCACCGATCTGCAGGAAGCGNCGGACTTCCAGACTGGAGATGAAGTCAAGGTAAAGCAGGGAAGCCAGCGGTTCCTTGTTGGTGGCCGGGAAGAAGACCTTCCTGTCCACGGGAGCGCTGAGGTACTTGCGGTAGATGCCTGCATCGTTGGGGAAGCACTCTACTGCGATGAAGACTGCGTCTTCGCCAACCATGTTCTGCAGCTGGACGTGGATGCCTTCTTGGCCATCACGATAGGGATAGTCCCAGTTGTGCATGAAAGAGCCCACATAACCGGCTTTGATCAGGTTGTCTTCTGTCCGATCGCCCGCACCGTACAGCGGGAAGTCTTTCCAGATCAGGCCTTCGTTGTACCACTGGTTGAGCTTGCGTACGCCNTCCTTGTAGTTGGGCCACAAGAGATGGCGATCATCAAACCCGTAGACCCACATATCCCGGTCGGACATGTCGTTGGGCACGAAGGACTGGATCAGATGGTCGTTCCTCCAGCCCACGTCGAAGCTGGTGGAATAGGGGATCATCTTGTCGGCGTCGGCGCCCAGGAGCAGCTCCGCGTTGTCCCGGAAAGCCCGGAGCATGTCTTCAAACTCTTCCAAAGTCCTGGGTTCATCGAGGCCCAGCTTCTTCAGCCAGTCTTCCCTTACAAATGTGTTGATCTTCTTGTTCTGGAAGAGCAGAGCTTCAACGGCCCAGATGGTGCCGGTGTGGGGATCTTGGTTCCAGTAGATGTTGGTATCCCCCAGCAAGTCAAACAGGTTGGGCAGCAGGTCTTTGTACTCTTCCAGGTAGGGGGCCAGATCCAGTACGCCGCCCATGTTGGCATAGGTCTGGATGGTGGGATAGCTGTAGGTGACGCAGACATCCGGTGCATCGCCCGCGGCCAGCAGGTTGTTGATAACCTCAACCTCTGTCCAGCGGGGTACCGGGACGTACTCCACCTCTACGTTGTACTTCTCCAGCATGCCCTTCTTGATGAAGTCTGTAAAGAAGTTGTCTTCCGGGGGCGAGCCGCCGGGATTGCTGCGGTCATAGATCTCCACGGTGATCTTGCGGGTAGTGGTGAAGCGCCCGTCCACAAATCCCGGATCAGCCGCAAGGCTANCGACCGAGCTGCCTGCGACCAACAACAGCGACAGGAACAGCACGACAAACAGTCTCTTCCGCATGGCAAGTCCTTCCTTCCTTTTGTTTTATGTTTGTATANAGCACTTACGTGCATTACAACCAAGGCAGGGGTCTAATCCTTGAGCGCCCCTAAGGTGGCCCCGCTGATGAAATACTTTTGGAGCCAAGGGTAGACCAGCAAGATGGGGACGGTGGCAAACATGACCGTAGCTGCCTGAATCGTATCGGAAAGCCCCGGTGCGCTGGCAAACCCTTCCTGCGTCTGGATTTCAATGCTCGTCACCGCGTTGAGGATGTTGTANAGCAGAAGCTGGATGGGATGGTAATGGCGGTTGTTCATGTACATTAGAGCGTCGGAAAACCCGTTCCAGCGGCCCACTGCATAAAAGAGGGAGAGGGTGGCCAAGACCGGCTTGGACAGCGGCAGGTAAATGGAAAACAAGATCCGCACAGGGCCGGCCCCGTCGATTTCCGCCGATTCCCGCAGGCTGTCGGGGATGGAGTAGAAGAAGGTACGCATGATGATCATGTAAAAGACGGAAAGGCTGTTAGGGATGATCAAGACCAGGGGATGGTTCAAAAGCCCNAAGTCTTTGTAGAGCAGGTAGTGGGGAATAGTTCCCGCGCTGAAGTACATGGTAAAAAGAATCATGGTGTTGAAGAAACGCCTGCCCTTAAGATCCCGGTAAATGAGGGGATAAGCNCAGAGAATGGTCATGGTCATGGAAACGAAGACGCAGATTACGGTCAAAATCGCGGTCCAAGCTAGNGACCAGGTGTATTTGCTGTCCGTTAAGACGAAACGGTAGGCCTCAATGTTCAAGCCTTTCGGCCAGAGCAGAACTTCATTGCGGATAATGGCTTCGGTGGAACTTAGGGATCTAGCCAGAACATTGAGCATGGGCAGCAAGCACACCATGATCAGCAAAATGCAGACCAAGACAANAACCAGATCTCCTGCTTTAGTACGTTTTGACTTGACCACGGCTCATCCTCACTTTCTATTACCAAATGCCCCGTTCGCCAAACCTCTTGGCCAGCGCATTGGCTGCCACCAAGAAGATCACGCAGACCACCGACTGGAACAAGCCCACGGCTGTGGTCAGGGAGAACTGCAGGCCCCGGATACCGTAGCGGTAGACGAAGATGGAGATCACGTTGGATACGCTGTTTACTAAGGGATTGGTTAAGGCATAGGGCCGATCAAATTCACTGCTTAAGATGTGCCCCAGGCTCAGGATGAGCAGAGTAAAGATGGTGGGACGCAGTCCGGGTAGGGTGATGTACCAGATGTTCTGCCAGCGGTTAGCTCCGTCAATGGCTGATGCCTCATAGAGCTCCGGATTGATATTGGTGAGGGCGGCTAAGTAGATGATAGTGTTCCAGCCAACGTTGCGCCAGATACCCAGGAAAACGTAGGTGAACACCCAATGGGTGGGATCATTTAGAAACGGTATGGACTCGAAGCCCAGCCGGTTCAAGGCAATGTTGACCAAGCCGCTGGTTGGAGCAAACAGCTGCTTGGCTAGGCCGGCAATGATAATCCAAGAAAGGAAGTGGGGGAGGTAAGCCACGGATTGAGTAAAGCGCTTGAAGCGGGGGAAGGTCAGCTCGTTGAGGAGTAGGGCTAAAATGATGGGTGCAGGGAAGCCGATGACCAGATCGAGCACGTTCAGGAGCAGAGTGTTGCGCAGAGCGTAGAGGAAATCCAGGTTGCGGAAGGCTTTGATAAAGTACTCAAAACCATTGTTATCCGCCCAGGGCATTTCCCAGGGGCTCTGGACAATACTGTAGCGCTTAAAGGCAATCTGAATATAAGTCATGGGAACATATCTAAAAATGATGAAGTAAGCAATGGGGATGGACAGCATCAGATAAAGAGACCAGTATTTGCGCAGGTAAGTGGTTATCCGTTTGCGGTTGACCGCTAAGGTACTTTTCATCTCTTGCCCTCCGCCCACTTTTATACTACCATGGTAGTATACTTGAATAATATCTTACACTTTGATAAAAGTCAACCCGATTTTTGCGGCCGATTTGGCGGATTTAACCCCTTGGAAACAAAGGGGGAGTGGGAATAGAGCTGGTAGATGCGTCAAGGGAGGGCTGGGTGTGGGAGAAACCATTCTGCTCAACGATGGCTGGCAGTTTGCTCAAGGGCCGCTGGATCAGGCTGACCCGGCAGGGCTGGAGTTTACCCGTGTGGATCTGCCCCACGATTGGCTGATCTACGACTCTAAGAACCTCTACGCAGATGGGATCGGCTGGTACAGACGGTATTTGCATTATAAAGGGCAGAAGCGTGTATTCCTCTATTTCGAAGGCGTTTATATGGACTGTTCCCTCTATGTCAATGGAACTTGGATCGGGGATTGGAAGAACGGGTATACCTCCTTCGAATATGAAATCACCCAGGCTTTGCAGCCTGGTCAGAACGAGATCCTACTTAGGGTGGTACATCAAGCTCCCAACAGCCGCTGGTATTCTGGAGCGGGCATTTACCGCAGCGTCTGGCTGAAAACCCGCGGTGATAATTACCTAGCCACAGATGGGATCTATGTTTGCAGCAGGCGTCTGAAAGACTCCGCTGACTGGCTGGTCAGCGTGGACTGCGAGCTGGAAGCGGCCCCTGGGGCGCAGCTCACCCTTCTCCACACCATTTTCCAGGGCGAAACGCCGAAGGCCCACTCCCGCGCCGTGTTGGTCCCAGACAGGGGCACCGTCCTGAACAGGCAGGAGCTGGTGGTGGAGGAAGCGGAGCTGTGGAGCCCGCAGCAGCCGCGGTTGTACAGGCTGGTGACCACTCTTGCGGATACCAGGACAGGCCAGGTACTAGACACTGTGGAGCAGAGGATCGGTTTTAAGGAAGTGAGCCTCAGCCCTACGCAGGGACTGCTGCTCAACGGCAGCCGGTTCAAGCTGAACGGAGTGTGCGAGCACCATGATCTGGGCGCCCTGGGGGCTGCTTTCAACAAGGGAGCACTGCGCCGACGCCTGGAGCTGTTGAAGCAGATGGGGGTCAACGCCATCCGCACAGGACACAGCGTGCCCGCGAAGGGCTTTATGGAGCTCGCGGACGAGCTGGGCTTTTTGGTGATCAGCGAGGCCTTCGATGTTTGGGAGCTGTCCAAGACACCCTTTGACTACGCCCGCTTCTTTCCCCAGTGGGTGGAGGGGGATGTGGCCAGCTGGGTGCGGCGGGACCGCAACCATCCCAGCCTGCTCATGTGGAGTATTGGCAATGAGATCTTAGATACCCACCTGGGGGAGCGGGGTTTCGAGTTGACCAAACTCCTCATGGACCTGGTGCGCCGGCATGATCCCCGCGGCAATGGGCTGATCACCTTTGCTTCCAACTACCTGCAGTGGGAAAACACCCAGGTCTGCGCTGAGCTTTTGGACGCTGTGGGGTACAATTACGGAGCCAATTTGTACAGGGCGCATCGGGAGCAGTATCCGCACTGGGCAATCTACGGTAGTGAAACCAGCGCCGTGGTGCAGAGCCGGGGCATCTACCACTTTCCCCTGGAAGCCTCCATCTTGGGTGAGGATGACGGTCAGTGCTCTGCTTTGGGTAACAGTCCCGTGAGCTGGGGTGCGAAGAGCACCCAGGCCTGCCTGGACGCGGAGCGGGAAGCTCCCTTTTCTTTGGGCCAGTTCATCTGGACCGGCTTTGACTACATTGGTGAGCCCACTCCCTACCACAGTAAAAACTCCTTCTTCGGCCAGCTGGACACCGCTGGCTTTCCCAAAGATTCCTATTATATATATCAAGCGGCCTGGACTGATTACGGAGAAAACCCCATGGTGCACCTGTACCCCCATTGGGATTGGAGCCCCGGCCAGATTGTAGACGTGCGGGTCTGTTCCAACGCGCCCGTGGTTGTGCTGGAGCTGAACGGCCAGGAGCTCGGGCGCAGGGATATGCGCGAGCCTGAGCACCTCTATGTCACCAGCTGGAAGGTTCCCTATCTGCCCGGTGAACTCAAGGCCAAAGCCCTGGATGAACAGGGCACGGTGCTGGCCTGCGCCGTGCGGCGCTCCTTTGACGATCCGGCTAGAATCAGGCTCAAGGCAGACAAAAAGGAAATCCAGGCCAATGGCACAGACCTAATCTTCGTGGAGATTTCCATGGAGGATGCAGCAGGGAATCCCGTGGAGAATGCCGTGAACCGGGTGGAAGTGCGGGTGAGCGGGGCAGGGCGCCTGGTCGGTCTGGATAACGGCGACAGCACCGATTACGACTCCTACAAAGGTACGAGCAGGAGGCTGTTCAGTGGGAGACTCTTGGCCATCATCGCTGCCCGCCTGGAGCCGGGAGAAGTGGTGCTTGATGTCTCCTCCCCCGGACTGCCTAAAGCAACTGCAGTGTTTCACAGCCTTCCCGCGGCAGGAGGCCCTCCAAGGGGAGTGGCTGCACAGGAAGTCAACCAAGGGCGGCCTGTGCACACGGGAAGGCCGGGAGAAGTGCCCCTGCGCAAGATTGAGCTTGTAGCCGAGGGGGAGAGGGTGCTCACTTCCCGGCGCAGAGAAATCACGGTGCAGGCCAGGCTTTTCCCCGTCGATACCTCCTATCCCGATCTGACCTGGAGGGTGGTGGGTCCTGGAGGTGTTGATTCACACCTGGCGAGGATCGTGGAACAGGGGGAGCAGGCAGTTCGCCTCCTGGCCCTGGGCGACGGCCAGTTCCGCCTGCGCTGTTTGAGCAGGAATGGCACTGCCGCCGTGCGGCTTTTTGCAGAACTGGAATTTGCAGTGGTGGGCCTTGGCAAGCTCTGCAAGGATCCGTATCAGTTTGTCTCGGGCAGCCTCTTTGATGCGGTGGTGGGCGAGGCAGGCCCGGGCAACGAGCGGGGAGTGGCCACCGCCAGGGGAGTAGAAACTCAGATCGGTTTTACCGACCTGGACTTCGGGCCAGGCGGCTCCGACACCGTTACCATACCCATTTTTGCCTTAACCAGCGGCCCCTACCCCCTGCAGCTTTGGGAAGGTAAGCCCGGGGAAGAGGGCAGTGTGCTTCTCCTGGAGGCGGTTTACCAAAAGCCCTCCCGCTGGAATGTCTATCAGAGTGAGACTTTCAGGCTGCACAAGCGCTTAAGGGGCGTCACTTCTTTGTGGATAGTCACCCAGGATAAGCTGCACATCAAAGGCTTTTCCTTTGAGCGGCAGAGGCGGGCTTTCGCTAGAATTCCTGCAGCGGAATGCGACAGGGTTTACGGGGACCAGTTCGTGATCAGAGGCGAGAGAATCGAACAGATCGGCAATAATGTCACTTTGGACTTCGGTGAGCTTGATTTCGGCCCTGAGGGGGCGGCCGGGCTGATCCTCTGCGGGCGCACCCCCTTAGCCAAGGCGGCGGTTCAGCTCAGCGTGGTGCGCGGTGGCAATGAAGAGCGGCAGCAGGTGGAGTTCGTCAGAGCTGAAGGCTACGAAGAACAGGTTTTTGCCCTTGAGCCCCTTAGGGGCAGGGCCCAGGTGCGGCTGATCTTTCTTCCCGGTTCCCAGTTCGACCTGGCCTGGCTGCAGTTTTTACCGATAGGATAAACTTGGGTTGACTTTTATAAAAGTGTTACGTATTATTAAAGTATACTACCATGGTAGCTTGCATCGTAGGAGGCGATTCCGATCCAAGACTTGACTACAAGGCGACGGATCAGGGGAAGCAGGGCATCTGCGCGGGAGTTTGTCTACAACACCCTGCGCCATAATATTCTTCACCTCAATTTGAAGCCGGGCACTAAGATGTCGGAGCAAGAGATCTCTGAGGAGTTTAAAGTGAGCCGGACCCCTGTGCGCGAAGTTTTTGTCCATCTGCAGCAAGATGGTTTGGTGGATGTTTACCCCCAGCGCGGGACCTATGTCTCCTTGATCAACCTGAAAACCATGGAAGAAGGCCGCTGGGTGCGGGAGATCATGGAAAAGGCGGTTATTGAGGAAGCAGCCGGGCACTTGACGGAGGAAGACATTCACAAACTGGAGTCCAATCTGGCTGCCCAAGAGGTGTCCTGCCGGAACAAGAATTACCTGGAAATGCTGGCTTTGGATGATGAGTTCCATGCCACCATTTTCCGCGCCTGCGGTAAAGAGCGCACGTATGAAATGGTCAAGCAGTTGAACATAGATTTTTATAGAGTAAGGGTGCTCCGTTTGTCCCACGACTCTCGCTGGGAGCAGATTCTTTTGCAGCACAANGAAATCTTNCAGGCCTTGACGGACGGGAGAGAAGCCGCGGCAAAGAAGATCATGAGCGACCATCTGCGCATGATCATAGTGGAAAAGGACGTACTGATGGCTGAGTATCCAGAGTATTTCGTGGATATGTGAAGAGGCGCGGTGAAAGGATGGTCTAGATGAAGATTGTAGATATTCGGCCCACCACGGTTACTGTCCCCCTGGAGGCTCCTCTCCGCCACAGCAATGGCGAGCACTGGGGGCGCTTTGTCCGCACAGTTATTGAAGTCGAGACCGATGACGGCCTCATTGGATTGGGAGAAATGGGAGGCGGCGGTGAAAGCGCGGAGCTGCAGTTTCTCGGCCTGAAGCCNTACCTTGTGGGCCATGATCCCTTTGCCCTGGAGGAACTGCGCTTTAAGATCTGCAATCCTACGGCAAGCCTATACAACAACCGCACGCAGCTCATGGCCGCCATTGAGTTTGCTTGCTTGGATATTGTGGGCCAAGCCTTGGGCCTGCCAGTTTATAAACTCTTAGGTGGCAAGCTGCGCGATGAGGTTCCTTTATCTAGTTATCTCTTTTTCCGCTACCGCAGCGACGACGGCCGTTATGATGAAGTGCGCACCATCGAGCAGCTCCTGGCGCACACCAGGGAGCTGAAGGAGACCTATGGGTTCCGCACCCACAAACTAAAAGCGGGCGTTTTTGACCCTGGCTACGAACTTGAAGCCTATCAAGCCTTGGCCGGAGAATTCCCCGAAGATTCCTTCCGGATCGATCCCAACGCCTGCTGGAGTGTGGAAGAGAGCATCTGGTTTGCCAGCCAGATTGAACATATCCGCAATGATTATCTGGAAGATCCCACCTGGGGCCTAAACGGAATGCGGCGNGTGCGGGAGAAGACCCGCATTCCCCTGGCCACGAACACGGTGGTAGTAAACTTCGAGCAACTCGCTCAAAACATTCTCCATCCCGCAGCCGATGTTATCCTCCTCGACACCACCTTCTGGGGTGGGATCCGCGCCTGTATGAAAGCAGCCCACGTCTGCGAGACGTTCCAACTGGGAGTGAGTGTGCACTCCTCGGGCGAACTGGGCATTCAGCTAGCCACCATGCTGCATCTGGGAGCGGTCTTGCCCAATCTTTCCTTTGACATTGACGCCCATTACCACCATCTGCGCGACGACATTGTGCAGGGCGGTAAGTTTAGAATCATAGACGGTAAGATCCAAGTGCCGGAAGAACCGGGCTTGGGAGTTAAGCTGGATCGTGAGAGGCTTCAGCACTACGCCGAACTTTACAANAAGCTGGGGGGTTACCCGTACGACCGGGACTCCCGGCGACCTGGCTGGTATCCGCTGCTGCCCAACGAGCGTTGGGCAGATCCGACTATCGCTGAATGAAGGGGGGGTCGCTTCCTAGCGAATACTTTGCGTTGGACGACGGGGTGTATAAGCAAAACAAGCAAAGGAGGAAGTGAATAGTGAAAAGGATTGGATTGCTTGCTGCCGTGCTGGTCATTGTGCTGTCGAGTGCGGTGTTTGCTTACGAGTCTGATCGCTACAACTTTGGGGACATTGACTTTCAAGGTGCAACCGTAACTGTCGTGGCACACTTCGACAACCTCGAGGCTTTCTACGAGGGTGGAGCCCGGGCTGGGCGCNTGGAAGAAGCTAAGGCACTCTTCAACATCGGCGACATCCAGATCGTAACCGCCGGTTGGGATGANGTGGGCGAGCTGGCCCTCAACCGCTATCTCTCTGGAGATTCGCAGTACGACCTCTGGCGCCTGCCGCACATAGCCTACTTCAGCTTGGCTACCCGCGGCGCATTCTATCCAGTTAATGAAATCCTGCCTCCCGAGTATTTCGAGACTCTCTCGCCCATTACCCGCGAGAAGAACGAGCGCCTGATCTTTGACGGGAACATGTTCCACTTCTCCGTTGGCACTCCCGATGACTACGGGCACGCTCCCTTTGCGGTAGTGAACCTGGATATGTTTGAGCGGGAAGGCCTGCCTGATCCCTACGAGCTCTATGAAAATGGCGAATGGAACTGGAAGATAGTGGAGGAAATCGGCCGGCAGGTCACCCGCGACACCGATGGCGACGGCGTGGTGGATCAGTGGGCCCTGGCTTTCATCGATCCCATGTTNATGATCTTCTCCAACGGTGGAGCCATCACCAGACTGGGCGATGACGGCAGGGTCTACTACGCCTTGGACGAACCCCAGGCTATCAATGCCCTGCGCAAACTGGGTGAATGGGAGAACGTACTAGGCATCTCCTACGGTGACTGGCAGATGCGGGAGTTCATCACTGGCCGCACGGCCATCGGCATCATGCCCATGTGGCAGATTGATGCAACACAGTATGAGTTTAAGCACGGCATCCTGCCCCTGCCCATGGGCGACGATGTGGATGACTATGTCTTCTCGCCTGGAGTGGCCGATGCCATCTTCCTGCCCAGGAACGCTGCCTATCCGCTGGGCCTGATTGCCCTGGACAACTTCCTCTTCCCGCTGGAAGACTACTATGAAACAATGGAGGACTATATCCGCGCCCGCGCCTTTGACCGCACCTCCTACGAGGTTCTCAATCGCGGCGTGTCTGAGGTGGACGGCGACGCNGCTTACTACCACAACTTCCTCGGCGCCTGGTGGGAGGGTGAGACCCCCTACGGCGGCGTGATCATGGGGATCAAGGGCGGCGGCGTAGCTTCGACCATCGTCAACGAGTTCAAACCTCAAGGTCAAGCAATGATTGACGAGTACCTGAAGCAGTAAACTCTGAACGGTTTTGGTCTGTGAGCCTGCGGGCTCACAGACCTTCCAGACATTAGAGGAGAGAACAGGGAGGTGGGCGATGATGTGGCGGAAGGTGTTGGCAGCAGCGGTGATCCTTTTGGCGGCCAGCTGTCTTGTTCACGCCCAGGGCACCTCGATCACCAACTTCACCGTCCCGTATACAAGCTATCTGTATGATTTCTGGGAGAAGGCGGTACCCAGTCCTCAGGCGTATCTTCCTTCCCGAGTCGTACGNGGTGAAGACTTGCAGGTAGGCGCGCTCAACAATCCTAATGATTTGTTTGTTTCGGAACAGGGTGAGATCTACATAGTGGATACGGGCAACAACCGCGTCGTTGTGGCCGATCGGGACTTTAAGCTGCTCCGGGAGATCTCCAAATTTGGAGACGGGGACAGCTTNAATTCTCCTATGGGCGTTTTTGTCACTCCAGAGGGCCACATCTACGTCGCGGATACGGGCAACGGGCGCATTGTGCACCTCAAACCCGATGGAAGCCTGAACCGCATCTTGCCCGCACCCCAAGCAGAGCTGGAAGGGGTTTTACCGGCTAACTTCAACTACCGGCCGCTCAAGGTGGGTGTGGATGAGCACGGCAGGATTTACGTGATCGCCCAGGACTTATACGAAGGGTTCATAAGCTTCAGCGCCGACGGCCAGTTCCGAGGGTTCTTGGGTGCTCCCCGCGTTACTCCCAGCTTGGCCGATTACCTCTGGAGCCGCTTTGCCACCAAGGAGCAGCGCCAGAGGATCAGGGCATTTCTGCCCACGGAGTACACGAACTTCGATTTGGATCCGGAAGGCTTTATCTACGCCACGAGCCACGCCGAGGACAAGGAAGAAGATGAAGGCGGTATCGCCATCAAGATCCGCAGGATCAATGCCAAGGGCGAAGACCTCCTCAGGCGGCTGGGCTTCTCCATACCCATGGGGGATGTGGAGTTCCCTAACCGCTGGTCGACGGCCNCCCGCCGCACCTCCTCCATGCTGGTGGACATCACTGTTCAGCCTTACGGGGTGTACAGCGTCTTGGACGGAAACAGGGGGAGGGTCTTTACCTACGATAACAACGGCAACCTCCTCTACGACTTCGGCTACTACGGCACGGGCCACGGCCANGTTTCCAGTCCCGTGGCCATTGACGCACTGGATAAGACCATGCTTGTCCTGGACTCCAAAAGGGGAGGCATAGTGGTCTTTGAACCCACCGATTATGCGCTGCTGATCTGGGCTGCCCTTGATGCCTATGATCGCGGTGATTACTATCTGGCCGAAAAGATCTGGGGGCAGCTTTTGGTGCTCAACTCCAACTTCGATGTGGCCTATACGGGTATAGGCCGTGCGCTTCTCAGGCGGGATGAGTACGCCGAGGCCATGAAAAGCTTCAAGTTGGGCAACAACCGTACGGAGTATTCCGATGCCTTCGAGCTGTACAGAAAAGAACTGGTTTACGAGTATTTCCCCCAAGCCTTTGCCGTTTTCGTGGTGGTGCTGGCAGCGATCTTCACAGGCCGCAGGCTGTGGGCGGCACGGAGAGCACGGTCTGCCGTGCGGGAAGCGGCTGCAGCCGGAGCCAAGCGCCGCAGGTTTGGTCAGAAAACCTTGGAGAGCCTGCGCTTTGGCTTGTATGCGGTCATTCACCCCTTCGACGGTTTTGAGAGGCTGAAGAAGGAGCGGAAGGGGACACCCCTGGCGGCCACCATTATCCTGGCGTTGGTTGTGCTCACCTTTGTGTTCGCCAGGCAGTATACGGGATTCATCTTTAACAGAGCCGATTTGAGCAAGATCAACCTTTTAGTGGAAATCGGCAGTGTTGTGCTGCCCTTCCTGCTCTGGACCTTTGTCAACTGGGCGCTCACCACCTTGATGGAGGGCAAAGGAACCCTGAAGGATGTGTACATTGCCAGCGCCTTTGCCTTGATCCCAGTAATCCTGACAGTTGTGCCCTTAACCATTGTCAGCAACTTCTTGATTCANGAAGAAGGCGCCTTTTACTACATGCTCATGTCCGCGGGGCTGGGCTGGGCGGTGGTGCTGCTCATTGTGGGTGCCACCATGGTCACCCACGAGTACGATTTCCGCAAGACCATTTTCACCTGCATTTCAACTCTTATGGGCATGGCCTTCGCACTCTTTTTGGGGCTGTTGTTCATCGCCCTCACTGAACAGGTGATCATGTTTATCCGGCAGTTGCTGACGGAAGCGATCCACCGCACCTAGTCTTGAAGCAATATGAGAGGGGCTGAGAGCTGTTATGCGCTCTAGAATTTTCACTCATTTTGCGGCGCTCATAGTGTTCCTGGCTGCCTTGGCATCCTTCGCTTACGCTGCCGACCAATTGGCCGGCTTTGAGNTGTGCGCGGAAAACGAATTCTTGGAGCTGTATTACAAAGCCGATACCGCGGAGATAGCAGTAGTGCACAAGGAGACGGGGGCGGTGTGGTTCTCCAATCCTCCGGGCCGTGACAAACAGGAAACCTTGGCCAGGGGCGCGTCGAAATCCCGCCTAAGCTCACAGCTGGTTTTGACCTATTACTACGCCAACCAGCAGCAGCAGATGGACAGCTTCAACGACAGCGTGGCCTATGGGCAGTATGAGATCACGCCCCTGGAGAACGGCTTGAGGGTGAAATACAAGTTCGGGAAGGTCTGGCAGGACAGGGATTACCTGCCTACCATCATTTCCGAAGNGAGGTTCAACGAGCTGATCTTGGCCAACATACCCCGGGAGAAGGATCGGGAGTTTCTTCGGGACATGTACGGCCTCTTCAGCCTGGAAGAGGGCTATGATAGCGGTGAAGATCTGAGCATCATGGGCGTGGACTTCGATCGCCTGTTACAGGGCTGGGGCATCAAAGTAGACGAGCCGCGCTTTCGAACCAATGATAAGCGGCGGCTGTTCCAGGAGTACCTGGTCTTGATTCGGGATCACATGAAGTACGACTCTTTAGGGGAAGTCAAGCCCGAAGAGATCGTGGGTCTGCGCAATACGCCAACCCTGCTGCTCAAGTGGAACGTGATGCAGTGGGATGTTGATGATGCTGTTCAACTGGTCAAGGCGGCCGGTTATACGCCGGAANATGTGGCTTACGACCACGAGTATTACAGCGTTGCGCCCCCGTATCCCGACCTGCGCCAGTTTGAGATTACCGTGGAATACCTGCTGGACGGCGACGAGCTGGTGGTGCGCGTCCCCACGCAGGAGATCCGCTTCCCCGATAAGGTGTGGGATCCCAAGAATGAGCAGGAGGTTTCCTATCCCCTCACCGCCATCAGCGTGCTTCCCTATTTTGGCGCGGGAAGCGTGGAGGATCAGGGCTACATGTTTGTTCCCGACGGCGCTGGTGCCCTGATCTATTTCAACCGGACTTCGCCCCTGGCGGAACCGTACAGCCGCAGGGTGTACGGCCAGGATCACGCGGCCATCCCCCTAAGGGAGTATTCCTCCATGCTCAAAGGGCAGATTTATCTCCCGGTATTCGGGGTTGTGAAAAACGAACAGGCATTTCTGGCCATCATTGAAGAGGG
>JGI24713J26584_10000544_pt1 | contig 28684 bp, 23 predicted proteins | sample BioPla4DNA1_FD_26584 | JGI IMG/M metagenome (IMG submission 26584) | reverse complement strand
ATATTAATAATAATTTCAAAATCCCATTTATTAATGGGCTAATTCTTTATACTCTTTTTTAACCTTGATAAAAAAAGTTAATTATGCAATTTCCTCAGATAATTAGTTTAACAAAATACCTAGATGGGATGCACCTTGCTGACAAGAGGTAGATTGAAGTAAAAGCTTTTATAATCTATAATAAATATAGAGAAAATGCCTTTTAAGACTAATGGATTTTGTGCCTTCATTTTTAATGACATCTTATGTTAAACTAATGATCAAATGGCTAAAGTAAAGCTAGGGAGAGGTGATCTTATGAAGTTAACTTTTTTAAGTCATGCGGCATTTTTAGTTGAGGCAGAAGGCTTTAAGGCTATAATCGACCCATATCTAACTGGAAACTCATTGGCTCAGCATAAGCCAGAGGATATTACAGGTCTAACCCATATCTTCGTAACCCACGGCCATGGGGACCATCTTGGAGATACCATAGAGCTGGCTAAGAACAACGATGCCTTGGTAATAGCCAATGCAGAAATATCAGGCTATCTTTCTAAAGAAGGAGTTAAAACCCATGCTATGCATATAGGGGGGAGACATAAATTCGACTTTGGTACTGTTAAGATGACTCCAGCCCATCACGGCTCCAGCATTCCAACGGAAGATGGGATATTATACGGAGGTAATCCCTGTGGATTTGTGATAGAGGTAAATAATAAGAAGATCTATCACGCTGGAGATACTGGCTTAACCATGGATATGAAGCTATTAGAGGTGGAAAATATAGATGTGGCTTTAATTCCAATCGGGGGTAACTTCACCATGGATATTGAGGATGCATTAAGGGCTGTTGAATTTGTCAAACCTAAAGTTGCCATTCCAATGCACTATGACACCTTCCCAGTAATTAAAGCAGATCCAAAGGAGTTTAAGGAAAGGAATAAGGCCTGCGAAACAGTCATATTGGAAATCGGCCAATCCTATGAATTTTAAGAATTAGGGCTAGTAATATATTTTGATTTACATGGGATTGAAAGAGTATAGTAGAAAACTAAAACCTGCCATATGGCAGGTATTTTTATTTAAGTAGATTAAAGTTAAAATAATACTTTAATTAGAAAATAGGGTAAAATAGAGCTTTGCAGACTTAGAGTTAATGTTTAACTTTAAGTTTCTACCCAAAGCACCATACTTACTTTTAAGTTGTCTTACTAACTACTTAAATTAACTACTTAAAATTAAGGAAATATTAAGGAAATAATGAAACTTTAATAACTAATGGGCAAGAATTAATAAAGAACCAATATAAGGCAAGTTGTTGTAATGGCAATAAATATATTATAGAATCAAACTATAAACTAAGGAGGAAGAACATGAAGAAACTAATATTGCTTATTTCTATAATTTCAATCCTATTAACGGCCTGCAGCCCCCAGGATACTACTCCATCCCCCATGCCGGAAGAGCCCATCGATGGCTTACCCATAGAAGAACCGGTAGATGAGACTAAGGAGGAAGTAGATGAAATTCAAGAAAAACTGGAAAGCATGACCCTAGAAGAGAAGATAGGTCAGCTGATGATAGTTGGATTTGAAGGAACCCAATTAAATGAAAATACCAGGTCCTTTATAGAGGATTTAAAGGTAGGAGGTTTAGTCTTCTTCGGCAGGAATATAGAGACTAGGGACCAGGTTGTTAGTTTAGTTGAGGAGATTAAAGGCCTTAACCAAGGTGACATTCCCCTATTTTTAGCAGTAGATGAAGAGGGAGGCTNAGTAAGTAGGGTGCCTAAGGAATATAAGAGGCTGCCTGACTCTATTAAAATTGGTGACCTGGATGATGATGACTTAGCCTTTCAATATGGCCAGCTTCTGGGAAATAGGGTTAGGAGCCTGGGCTTAAACTTAGACTTTGCTCCCGTTATGGATATACATTCCAATCCCAACAATCCGGTAATAGGAAATAGGGCCTACGGAACTACCCCAGATAGGGTAACTAAAATAGGCCTCCAAGTAGCGGCAGGTTTAAGGGATAGGGCGGTAATACCAAGTATAAAACATTTCCCAGGACATGGTGATACTTCGACAGACTCCCATATAGAGCTGCCAGTTATAGGGAAAAGTCTACAAGAATTGAGGGATTTCGAACTTATTCCATTTAAAGCTGCTGTTGGTGAGGATATAGAGATGGTTATGGTAGCCCACATCCTGCTACCCTCCATAGATGATGAATTTCCAGCCACCCTTTCATCAAAGGTCATAGCTGATCTTTTAAGAGGAGACCTAGGATATGATGGAGTCATCATCACAGACGATATGACCATGGGTGCCATAGTTAACAATTACTCCCTGGAAGAGGCCAGCATTAAATTCCTCAAGGCCGGTGGTGATATACTGCTAATCTGCCATGGTGAAGAAAATCCTAGCCTTGTTTTTAATAGGATAATGCAGGCTTTAGAAGATGGAGAGTTAAGTATGGAAGAAATAGATAAGAAGGTCTATAGGATATTGGAGTTAAAAAAGACCTATTTAACTGATGAAAACTTGCAAGAGAACCCCTATGATATCCAGTTAGAGGACTTAAATATCCAAGCTCAAGAAATTATCGATAGAATTAGATAGAAGGCTATTTAAAATAGAAGTCTATTAAATATAGGATATAGAAGTCTATTAAATAGAATTTTTAATAAAGTTTTAGATAGAAGCTTGTAATTAATACAATTTATTTAACTAAATTCCATGATGGTTTACGGCCGAAATCTAAATAGATTAGGCCATAGGTTTGGCTGATTATATATTAGGTAGGTGGTCAAATGAAAAGAAAGGTTTACCTTGGCGACTTTAACAACCATAAAAAGAGGCAGCTTATAGACTTTTCCCTAGAAAAACTTAGGGAGGGAAAGGGGGATGAATTCTACTATATCCTACCCAATGGAGAACTAATTAGGCATTATAGGAGGTTTTTCATAGATGAGCTTGAATACAGCTTCCATATTAACCTCTTTACCTTTGACGACATAGTTAAGCATATATTGGAAGATGACTTTACCCCCATCATAGACAACCCTACTAAAAACCTAATCCTGAGGGGAGTCTGTGAAAGGCTTATAGAGGAGGGAAGGCTGGTATATTATAAGGACTTCACCCAAATGCCAGGCTTTATTAACTCCGTCAACGANATAATCGGTGATATTAAAAGGTCNTTGATCTATCCGGAGGATTATCTTGCCAGAAGCCCTGACAAGCCCTTCTATAAGGAGATGGGCCTAATATATCAAGAGTATGAGGAGGCCTTAAAGGGATTAAAGCTATGGGACAGGGAGGGGTCCTACTTTAAATCCATAGATCTATTAAAGGATAAGGCTTTTTTAAGGGGTGTTAAAACCATCATTATAGATGAATTCTATGATTTTAGGCCTGTTGAGCTGGCCATAATTAAAGAGCTGGCTAAGGAAGACATGGACATAATCATAAATATTCCCTTCCTAACGGACAATAAATCCATAATCCTAGAGGACACCTTAACGACCCTAAGGGACTTGGGTTTTGAAGTGGAATATCTGGAGAAGGAGGAACTAACCTTCTTTGAAAAGATGGCTAAAAAGCTATTTACAAGTCCAGGCCAATTAGATTCCAGCCATCATATTAGGGTTATCAAGGCCGCCACTCCCTATCTAGAGTTAAGAAGGATTTTCCAAGAGCTTAAGGCCTACCATAAGGAGGGTATCCCCCTGAAGGATATGGCCATCATTATATCCAACCCTATTTACCTGGAGCCCTTACTTAAGGTGGCTAAAGGGGAAGGTCTGCCCTTAAGTAAAAACATAACTTCCCCCCTAAAAGCCATGCCTATCATAAGGGAAGTCTTAAATATATTGGAATGTAGGCTTTATAATTATGATAAATTAAGCCTAATTAACCGGATTAAATCCAACTATTTCAGAATCTGCCAGGAAGATAAGATGGACCTTTATGAGCTTATTTTAAGGAAGGAGGATTTTACTAACCTTCAAGAACTAACAAAGCTCTTTGACTCCAACAGGCTTTTAAATATGACGGTGGAAGAGATGGAGGAGATTAAAAAGATTATAGGTATTTTAGAAGCTGAAAGCAGTAGCCTATCCCTTAAAGGCAGGATTAGCAGCTACAACAACTTCATCAGGGATATTATAAGGGGCTTTAAATTAAAGGAAAATATCTTAAATAGGTATGCTGAAACCCAGGATGAATATCTATTCCTAAGGGATTTAAGGAGCCTGAAGAAGTTAGAAGGATTAATTGATAGGATGGATCTCCTAGGCCTAATGGAGGAGGAAATATCCCTGGAAGATTACTACTATCTATTGTTGGATTATATAGAAGAGGAAGCTATAGTTGAGATCCAGGCTAATAGGGAAGGAGTCCAGCTTTTAACTCCTACTAATGCCAGGGGCTTGAAAAAGAGGGTAATCTATGTAACGGGATTAAGCCAGGGTTCTTTCCCCTCCCTAGATATGGGTAATTACTTTATAAACGACTATAACCAAAAAGATTTAGAGAAGATAGGCATCCATTTTAAAAACTACCAGGAGAGGCTGAACAATGAAACATTGAAATTTGCCTCTATCCTAGCATCCTGCCAGGACAAGCTGATTTTAAGCTATAGTTCCGGCTATGATGACGATAATATTAAATCCATCTTCCTAGAGGAGGTCATCTCCCTTTTTAATTATGGGGAAGAGGAGGAAGGGATTGAAGAAATAAGGGTAAATCTTGACTATTTGATAAAAAGAGATTTAGAGGATGTTACTAACACTGAAGATTTAAGTAAATATCTACTTAGGGCTTATGCTAAGGGTGAGGATATAGATGAGGAGACTATTAGGCTCCACAACCAAATCTATCCCCATAAGTTTAGGAGGATTAAGGAAAAGTTAGCCTGTGAATTAAACCGCTATGGAGATACCTTCGATGAATACAGGGGGCTTTTGGCTGATGAGGCCATTAAGGAAGATGTGGCAGCCAACCTACCTAAGGGATATAGCATATCCTACTTAGAAGCCTACAGCAGGTGTCCCTATTACTTTCTACTGAATAGGCTCTTTGAAATAGAGGAGATGGAAAGGGAGTTTATAGACTATAGCCCCATAGATCTGGGTCTCCTTTACCATGATGTATTAAACAGATACTACAGCCTATACAGGGAGGAGCTTAAGCAGGCCATAAGCAAGAAGGAAGCCTTTGATTTTGAAAAAAGCCTAGATAGTCTTAAGGCCATATTAAATACTAGCGCCAAAGAAATAGGCTTTAATTTAAGTAAGAAGAAGGACAAGCTGATAGTAGAAATANTTTTTAAACGCCTAAGGGCCTTCTTAGAAAAGGATATTGAAAGGATGATTAAGGAGGGCATCCTACCCTATGCCTTCGAAGTTGACTTTGGAAGCAAGATTCCATTTTTTATAGAAGTTAAGGGTACAAAGATCCCCCTAGTAGGCAGGATAGATAGGATAGATAAGTTCATAGATGAGGATAAATTCATAGCCATAGACTATAAAAGTTCCAGCTATGGCCTTAGGGATGTGGATCATATGAGGACAGGCCTATCCCTACAATTGCCTGTCTATATCCTATCCCAAGAAGATAAGGAGATGGTGGCGGGAGCCTATGGCATAATCAGCAGCCAGGAGTTTAAGATAAACCTAGGACTCTCTCCTTATATAAGGGGTAAGAGTAAAGGGATCCTTAGCCAGGAGGAATGGGATCAGCTGATGGATTTAACTAAGGAAAATATCTATAGGCTTATATCCAATATTGGGGAAGGCAACTTCCAGGTAAATCCCCTGGAGTGTTCAGCCTACTGTATTTATAAGGATATCTGCAGATTCGAAGATCTGGTGGAGGTGGAATGATGGAGCTAAATAAATATCAGAAAAAGGCAGTGGAAACTATAGATGAGAATGTGGCAGTAACTGCAGGAGCTGGTACAGGCAAGACCAAGGTCTTGACGGAACGCTTTATCTATCTCTTGGAAAATGGAGACCTGGAGGAATATAAAGAAATCGAATCCATCGTAGCCATCACCTTTACCAACAAGGCTACCCAGGAGATGCTGGAGAGAATCAGGGCTGAAATAAGGAAGAGGTCCAATAAGGATGAGAAGTGGAAGAGGTTCTATCGGGATATGGAGAAGGCCAACATCTCCACCATCCACGGCTTCTGCGCCAGGATCTTAAGGGAAAATCCCATGGAGGCTAAAATCGACCCCTACTTTGAAATCTTAGACGATGTGGAAAGCTTCCAGCTCTTAAAAGAATCCATCTTCCAGGTGTTGAGTGAGGGTTTAGAAGAGGACGAAAATACCTTCAATATGATGGTCCATATGAATCAAAATAGGGTGGAGAATATTGTTTCCGACTTTTACTCCCTATATAGGGACATAAGAAATATTGGCACCTCCCTTGAGGAAGTGAAGGAAAGTACCCTGGCCCATCTAGAATCCCTAGAGTATGAGGAAGAGTCCATTGGCCAAATTAGGGACTTAATTGAATATATAATGAGCAAGTCTAGGTCCAACTCTAAGATTGTAAAAATTAAGGACCATGAGCTTTGGATAGACTTTAGGGACGGTAATTTAAAGGAAGATATCTATACCTATGCCAGTTTCCTTAAGGACAACCTAGGAAACAATAAAAAGGTCCAGGGGGAAATAGATAGGGTAAATGAACTGCTGGATAAGATCCTCTCAACTAAGGAGAAGGAGTATCTATGGCTTTATGAGACCATCCTAGACCTACTTATAGAGATCCATCAGGTCTATAGGTCTAAAAAGATGGAAATAGGGGCCTTAGACTATGATGACCTGCAGATAAAGCTTTTGGAACTCTTCGATGATGAGGAGGTACTTAGGAAGTATCAGAATAAGTTTAAGTACTTTATGATCGATGAATTCCAGGATACTAATGAACTGCAGAAGAAGATCTTCTATAGGCTGGCAAGCCTAGAGGAGCCCCTTGATAGGCAAAACCTATTCGTAGTAGGGGACCCTAAGCAATCCATCTACGGCTTTAGGGGGGCGGATATAGATGTCTTCTACCAGGTAATGGAGGATATGGGTAACACCATAGTCTTAAAGGATAATTACAGAAGCGTAAATACGGTCTTAGAATTCGTCAATGAAGTCTTCTCCCAGCTGATGGCTGGTAGGTATGATGAGTTATTCTTTAATAAGAAATCGAAAAATGAAATAGATATTCTTATTTTAGAAAATGAAGAAAAGCTTAGTAATGAGGAGGCTAGCTATAGGGAGGCCTATGACATAGCCAAGAGGATAAAGGCTTTAGTTGCTGAAGGAAGGTTTAAGTACAGGGATATAGCCATCCTCTTTAGGGCCAGCACCCGGAACCACATCTATGAAAAGGCCTTAAAGGACTACAACATCCCCTATTACAATAGCAGCTCCAAGCGCTTTTACCACAGGCAGGAGATTTTAGATATCCTAAATGGTCTAAAGACCATAAGCAATCCTTACGATAAGCTTGCAGCCATAGGCTTTTTAAGAAGCCCCATGGTTGGCCTAAAGGATACCACCATCTACTGGCTCCTAAAGGAGGGAGATCAAAAGCTCTATTCAAGCCTGCTGAAGCATAGGGATAACCCCCGATTTTCAGGTGAAGAAAGGTCTAAATTAGGGGAGGCAGCTAAGCTTTTATCCTATTTCTACCGGGTAAAGAACCTCTACGGAGTGGACAGGCTAGTAAGCCTGCTAGTAGAAAAGACCCTCTTTATAGAAACCTCCCTACTTAAGGCGGAGGGTAAGCAGATTGTGGCCAATATCTATAAGTTTATGGAGATGGCCAATGAATTTTATAGGGATAATAACGGATCCTTGGAGGACTTTATCGACTATATAGAAAGCCTAAAGGCCACCAGCGAAAGCGAAAGTATAATTCAGTCGGAGGAAGAGGATGTGGTGAAACTGATGACCATCCACAGCTCCAAGGGTCTACAATTTCCTGTGGTTATCATAGCTGAAATGGGCAGGATAAATAGGCCATCCACCCCTAGGCTTTTATATAATAAGGAGCTGGGCATAGGGGTAAGGCTAGAGGACTGTACAGGCCTATATGAAAGGATAAATAATATCAATAAGGAAAGGGAAGCTGAAGAGCTGAAGCGGATTCTTTATGTAGCCATGACCAGGGCTGAGGAGATGCTTATTTTAGCCTGTTATGGTCAGGATACAGGCTTTAAGAAGCTGATTAAGGGAATCCTGCCTGAGGGCAAATATGAGCATGCAGAAGAGTTGGAGCTGGAGAAGGAGGACTATATTCCAGTAAGGGATCTTGATGAAAGCCTATTGCTGGCTCCTAGGATTGAAGAAGAAGGAGAGGGTGAAAAGGCTGGTAAAGCCAATGTGCTCCCCCTACTTTATAACTTTCCCAACTTCAACAAAAAGGAATTTAGCTACTATAACATCAGCCAGTTTCAGAAGTTCAAAAGCTGTAGGAGGAGCTTCTACCTGGACTACTTCTGGGGGCTGGATACGGAATTTGATTTAGATGAGGAAGATATAAAAGTTGATGATTATTTAGTTCATAAGTGGGAATTAGATTATAGGGCAGAATCAGGTTATTCAGTAGATTTACCACCACCAATGGCTGCAGAAGCTCTAGAGGATAAAGTAGAAGCATTAAAAGAAAGTAAAGAGGCTGATATAGTAGAGGAGGGCTTAAGAGGACTAGATAAGGGTAATATAGTCCACAAATTCTGCCAGCTTTATAGGGAAGGCTTAGATAGGGAAGTCCTACTAGGGGATATAGTAAGATCCTTTGGTTTCAAATACCATAAGGCCATAGAGAGGCAGCTTAAACCCTATATAGACAACTACCTTAAATTCCATAGGGAAGACTATGATGAAGTCCATTCGGAAAAGCCCTTCTATTTTAAAATCGGAGATAGCTATTTTAAGGGTATAATCGATAGGATAGTCCTTAAGGACGGCCAGATAGAGATAATGGACTTTAAGACCAACAGGGTTGGGAACCTAAAGGCCTTGATTAAGTATTACCAGCCCCAGCTACAGCTATATGCCTATGTAGTAGAAAGGATCTTCAAGAGGAAGGTAGAGTCAGCCAGCATCCTCTTCCTAGAGAAGGGAATAAAAGTGGATATAGACATTTCAGAAGCTGCTTTAAAGAGGACCCTAGCTGAGGTGGAAGACTTTATTAAGTTTGTAGACCAGCACAAGGATATTAAAGATTATGAAAGGGCAAAGGAATGTAATGAATACTGTATCCATAAGACTTTTTGCCAAATTTCAGCCCAATGCGGAATCAGTTGATGATTTCGCATTTTTTAAAATTAATCTTTGATTAGATATAAGAGTTGATAATAAATATAGGAGTTGAAATTTTAATAAGATGGTTGAGGCCAGTCTCTGATTAAAGTATTGAAAAAGACTATTAATTGGTTTATAATATAAATTCGATTATCGAAATAACTACCACTGAGAAAGGAGTGAAAAGCTTGCTTAAGAAGTTTATATCATACTATAAACCCCATAAGAAGCTATTTATAATAGACATGTTCTTTGCCTTTTTAGTTTCAGCCTTTGATTTGATTTTCCCCATATTCACCAGAAATATGGTTAATGAGATAATCCCAGATGGCAGGATGGATCTACTCTTAAGATGGTCTATTGTAATGGTATTCTTATTCATCCTTAGATATATCAGCCAGTATATAGTATCATACTATGGCCACTATCTAGGGGTTAAGATAGAGCACGATATGAGGAGGGATATCTTTACCCACCTACAGACCCTACCCTTTAGTTTCTTTGACAATACTAAGACTGGACACATTATGTCCAGAATCATAAACGACCTAAGGGATATTACGGAGCTGGCCCACCACGGTCCAGAGGATATCTTTATATCGGCTGTAATGTTAATAGGCTCCTTCTTCATCCTACTGAATATAGAATGGCGACTAACCCTTATAATCTTCGGATTTATTCCGCTTATGATCTGGTTCGCCATCAATAAGAGGAAGAAGATGGAAAGGGCCTTTATGGCGGTAAGGAAGGAAATCGCCGATGTAAATGCCCAGCTGGAAAACAGCATCTCTGGTATTAGGGTGGCCAAGTCCTTCACCAATGAAGAATACGAGATTGAAAAGTTTAACCAGGGAAATGAGGCCTTCTCCAATGCAAGGAAGCAGTCCTATAAGGTTATGGCCGAATTCATTTCTGGTATTGAGATCATTTCAAACCTCCTAAACCTATTGGTCATATCCATCGGAGGCTACTTCGTATATACTAATATCATTAATCTTGGGGACCTCTTTGCTTATACCCTATATGTCAACTTCTTCATGCAGCCTATTAGAAGGCTTACTAATATAGCCCAACAGTTACAAGATGGGGCCACAGGCTTTGCAAGATTCTTAGAGATAATGAATGTGGAGCCGGAAATAGTGGATAAGGAAGATGCTGTAGAACTTGAGGACCTAGAAGGAGAGATTAGGTTTGAAGATGTCTCCTTTAGCTATAACAATGGGGAAGAAAGCGTACTGGAAAACATCAACTTCACCATAGAAAAGGGGAAGACCGTCGCCCTAGTAGGGCCATCAGGGGCTGGAAAGTCCACCCTTTGCCATTTAATTCCTAGATTCTATGAGATCAACAGCGGAAGGATCCTAATCGACGGAGTAGATATTAGGGATATTAAGCTTAAATCCCTAAGGGGCAATATAGGCTTAGTTCAGCAGGATGTCTTCCTATTTACTGGAACGATTAAGGAAAATATCCTTTATGGTAGGCCTGATGCAAGTGATGAAGAGGTAATAGAGGCTGCTAAGAAGGCCAGCATCCATGACTTTATCGTATCCCTACCCAATGGCTATGATACCTATATAGGTGAAAAGGGGGTCATGTTATCTGGGGGACAGAAGCAGAGGATTTCCATAGCTAGGATCTTCCTAAAGGACCCAGCTATCCTAATCCTAGACGAGGCCACCTCTGCCCTAGATAATGAAACTGAAGCCATCGTCCAAGAGTCCCTAGATGACTTAGCCAAGGGTAGGACTACCCTAATAATAGCCCATAGGCTATCTACCATTAAGAATGCCGATGAAATACTAGTATTAACCCAAGCTGGCATAGTGGAGAGGGGTAGGCATGATGAGTTATTGGCCAAGGATGGCCTATATGCCCAGCTGTATAATTCACAATTTAACGGCATGACAGGTTAAAAATATTGCCTATAGGCCAATTTAGATTGGATATTGTCTTATTTAGGTTAAGAAAATTTAGCTAAAAATAGAAATCAGCAGAAAGAAGAATAGTCATTAAAAATCCTAATGGGAGCTGGGAACCCATTAGGATTTTTTGTTACCCCTTTGTAACTAAAAATGGGTAATAATATAATATGATTAATATAGGACATAGGAAGAGGTGAGCAGATGAAAAGATTGGCAATAATTTTATTATCCGTTATATTGGTTGTTTGTACTTTTATTCTTACTAATCTATTACACCACCGTGGCTTCATATTTTCCAATACAGCGGAAGCCATTAGTGTTTCAGCCGGCTTAGATAATATGGGTGATAACAACCCATTTAACATATTGCTAACTGAAAGGTTGAATCAGATTGAGGAAGAAAGGATAAAAATACTCCTGGCTGAAAAAAGAGCCGTCTTAGAAGCCCAAAGGTTAAGGGAGGAAAGGGAAAGGCTTGAGCGTGAAAGAATAGAAGAATTGGAAAAGGATCCAAATACCCGCTTTGCCTANCTAACCTTCGACGACGGCCCATCTCCCAACAATACACCTGCTATTCTAGATATCCTAAAGGAATATGATATCAGGGCTACCTTCTTTTTAATAGGCTCCATGGCTGAAAAATATCCGGAAATAGTAAAAAGAATCTATGATGAGGGGCATGTAATAGGCAACCATACCTATTCCCACGATTACGGCTATATCTACAAGAATAATACCAACTTCTTAAAGGATGTTGAGAAGGCGGACAGGGTCTTTAAGCAGATCCTAGGTGAAGACTTTGAAACAAGGCTTTTCAGATTCCCTGGTGGTTCTTTTGGAAAACATAAGGCCCCTATGAGGAAGGCCATAGTGGATGCAGGCTATACCTTCTATGACTGGAATGCCCTAAATGGGGATGCAGAAGGAATCAAGCTATCCAACAGCTATCTAATCAGAAGGTTAAAAGAAACCACAAGAAACAAAAAAAATGCTATAATATTAATGCATGATCCCAGTAGTAAGGTGGGTACAGTTGAAACCCTCAGGGAAAATATAGAATATTTAATAGCACAAGGATTTCATTTTAGAGTTTTAGAGGAGAAACATTAATATAATTAAAAGAATGTTAAAGATTAGAAAATAAGTAGGAAGTGATTAGATGCCTAAGAAGGTTTTGATCGTAGAGGATGAAGACTCCATTAGGAAGTTTGTCAAGATAAATCTTGAAAGGTCAGACTTTCAAGTTATGGAAGCGGATACGGGGGAAAAGGGTATAGAAATAGCTAGGACTGAAGAAATTGACATAGTTGTCTTAGACGTTATGCTACCTGGTATGGATGGTTTTGAAGTTTGCAAAACCCTTAGGGAGGAGTTTCCCGACTTAGGAATAATAATGTTAACGGCCAAGAGCCAGGATATGGATAAGATAATGGGCTTAGAATACGGCTGCGACGACTATATGACTAAACCCTTTAATCCTACGGAGCTGGTCCTAAGGGTAAAATCCCTAGCTAGAAGGATGGAGAATCGATCTAATCAGGGCAGCGTATTAAAGATGGGGCCCTTTAAAATCGATAAATATTCCAGGAAATTTTATAAAAATGGGGAGGAGTTGGACGTAACCCCAACGGAATATTCCATCCTTAAGCTCTTTATGGAAAATCCCGGCAAGGCCTTTAAGAGGGATGAGATTCTAAACCTAATATGGGGCTATGATTTCGTAGGGGATTCTAAGATAGTAGATGTAAACATTAGGAGGCTAAGGGCCAAGGTGGAGGAAAACCCCAGCGAGCCTGAATATATTGAAACCGTATGGGGTTTAGGCTATAGGTGGAAAAATCAAGACTAGGAGATGAAGATGAAGAAGAGTATTAGGACAAGATTAGTTGGAAACTTTATGCTGATCATAGTCATTACCGTGGTAATCCTACAGATTGCCCTCTCCAATGCCATAAGGAATTATTACTACAAAAACGTAGAAGATATACTTACCAGCCAAATAGAATATTCTACAGACTTTTATTCCAGATATTTTTCCACATTTACTTTAGATGATATAGTAATGGGGGATGTGGATTTATTCTTTAAATACACCACTGCCCAGGTTCAACTCTTATCCCTAGATGGAATCCTACTTATGGATTCCCTAGGAGTAGTCTATGATGAGCCTATTAAAACCCCCGACATTCTTGCAGCCCAAAATATGGAGAAGGGGGTCTGGACAGGAAATGTCCACTATGACGACAGTCTAGTAATGGCAGTTTCCTTACCCCTAAGGAATCATGAAGAAGCCATCGGAATCATCAGGTTTATCACCTCACTGGAGGAGACCAACGCAACCATCAACAGGATAGTCTTATTACTTATTTTCCTAGGAGCAGTGGTTATACTAATTTCAGGCATAATAAGCTTGCTTTTAGCTAATTCAATAGTAAAACCCCTCCTTGAAGTAACCAGGGTTGCAGAGAAGATGGCCGATGGACAGTTACACGTAAGGGGAGAAGTTAAATTAGAGGATGAAATAGGGCAGCTGTCTAATACCCTAAACTATATGGCAGAGGAGCTGTTAAAGCGGGAGCAGATTAAAAACGACTTCATCTCATCTGTCTCTCATGAGCTAAGGACCCCTCTAACTTCCATAAAGGGTTGGGCCATCACCTTGCAGGGTGATGACCTAGACACAGACCTACTTAAGGATGGATTAAAAATCATTGAAAAGGAAAGTGACCGCCTTTCTAAGATGGTGGAGGAGTTATTGGACTTTTCCAGATTCATATCAGGTAGGATCACCCTAGAGAAGGATACCTTCTCCATCAGGGAAACCCTGGAGATGCTTGAAAAGCAGTATATGCCTAGGGCTAGGGATAACCAGCTGGAACTACTGGTCAATATTAGCGATGAAGTGGACTACTTCCTAGGGGATGAAAACAGGATCAAACAATTACTTATCAACCTATTAGATAATGCCATAAAGTTTACACCAGCAGGAGGAAAAGTCTACTTGTCAGCCTATATAAAAGAAAATAACCTAATACTTATGGTAAAGGATACTGGAATAGGTATACCGCCGGAAGACCTGCCTAGGGTTAAGGAGAAGTTCTACAAGGGTAAGAATAGCAAATCCCATAGTGGTATAGGCCTTTCCATATGTCAGGAGATAGTCAACCTTTCCAATGGCAGCCTTGAAATAGAATCGGAAGTAAACAAGGGAACTACAGTAAAAGCCATCCTACCTATTAAGGAGGAAAACTAATGAAGAGATCTATTATAATACTCATACTAATTCCACTACTACTTTTATCGGCATGTAGCTTTGGCGATAGCAATATTCAAGATAAAATTATCGCTCCCTCCAATAAGACCATTCCCATCCAGGGGAAGTGGGTTATTGTGGAAAAGCTTCAAAGCTCAGACCCCATCCTTATGGCAGAAACTGCCCCAGTTGAAGAGCTAGATCCTTATATAGGTAGGGAGGTCTTATTTAATAAAGCTGCCATAGTAGTGGCGGATGATTATGCTGAAAATCCAACTTTTAAATATAAAAACGTAGATGCCCAAGAATACCTTATATATAAATATAAAATATCTCCAAGGCAGCTGAATATAGACAGTGAAAACATGCAAATCATAACGGTTTTAAAGAACAACCAGCTTTTTTATGAATTTTTTAAATACGATGAAGATAAGCTTTTAATCTTTATAGATGATTCCTTCTACAGCATGCGTAAATTGGTAGACCAAGTCAGCCTAGAAGAGGTCAACCGCTATATAAAAATCGAGAGCAACATGTTTAGCACCTTCGATACCATAGAGCTTGTAGACCTGGATTCTGGAGTATTGCTAGGCATTAGGACTCCAATCTACGATGAAGAAAGGGACCTGCCAGACTGGCAGTATAAGACCATCTGGATTAGGAGTGAAAATAGAAATATAAGCAAATACCAGCTGGATAAGCTACTTGTACCCAGGAAGAGCGGCTTTTGGTTGGTAGGGGTAGATAGGATTATAGAGGGCTCATCAGCCACAGATAAGATAGTAGCCATACCCCAATTTAGCGAAATTAGGATAATGGAATCGGCGGAGATTATAACGGATAACTTAAGGGCATTTAGTATGCCAAAACCTACTATCTTGAAGAATATCCAATTTGTAGGAAATGACTACATCTCAGTGGAGAGGATAGAAGTAGACCAAAAAAATCGAAAGACTTTACAGATCTATGCCTTAGACAATATAGAAGATGAAAGGCCTATTAAGTTATCTGACTTGGTTCAGGATGGGGACTTCCTCTTTAAGGAAGGGTCTGAAAACATCCAAGCCATAGGAGAAAATGTAGTCCTAAATGAGACCAACGTAGGTCTAGTAAGGATGAACGGCTACTGGACCTTAAAGGGCAGGATCAACTATAGGCAAAATGAAGAGGAGCTCTTTAAGGACTTTAATATAAGGGCAATACCGCCTAAGACTATGGTAAGCTACGATGAATTGGGCATACCCTGGGACTTTATCAAGGCTAGATTTCCTAGGGCCATAGATGCCTTCTCATCACCTAATGGTGAGTTTTTAATAGTAGTAGTAAGTGATGAATTACTAATTTATCCAACGGAAAGTGGTGAAATCCTTAGTACAGAACCTCTAGATAGGATTTCCTTGCCAAAGAATTCCTCTATCATAATGAGTGAGTGGTCCGTAGGTAGATACCCAGCAATATGGCAAGAAGAAATAATCAAACAGGGAGCTGTAATGATAGAAGAGTAGAGTAAAAAGTGAAGAAAAACTAGAAGAAGGGGTCTTAGTATGAAAGCTATATTAGAATCATTAAGAATTGACGAAATACTAGAATATATGAGCTATGGTAAATTACTCCTAATAGTATTCTTAATATCTATAGTAATTGTATATTTAATCCAACGCTTCTTTGGGGAATATAAATGGGGCAAATATATGCCTGGCCTTTTAATGCTTATATACGGCATCGTCAGCCTCTTTCTAGTGGATTTTTCCAGGGAAGACTTTATCAATCAAGCTGGATTGGTAAACTTCGTCATAGGCTTTTTCGGTGGATTTTCAGCCATCCTCTTTGCCTTGATCCTAGGGGTATATAATAAGCCTGTAGAGGAAAAAAAGAAGAGGTATATAAAGAAAAGTGAAGAAGAAAGGGAATAGCTAAACCGGCTCAAAGAGCCGGTTTTATCTTTTCAACTGCCAAATAGCTTCATTGCTTGTAGAGATGGCTATGGCCCCTGCTTCCAGGCTTGATTCTACATCCCGAAAATCCGAAATTAGGCCGCCTGCAATTAGGGGAAGCTTAGTCTCCCTTACTATCCTCTCTATAACCCTAGGCAAAATGCCAGGCAGGATTTCTATGGCATGGGGCCTGTTTTTCTTAACAGCCTCCAATACTTCATTTAAGGTTCTGCTATCATGGATAAAGGTCCTCCTGATGGTAAAGACCCCCATATCCTTGCTCAATTTTAAAAGGTTTTCCCTGGAGGTAATGATACCGTCCAAGGGAATATTTCTTACTATATATTCTAAGCCCCAGGTATCCTTGGAAAAGCCATCGATTTCATCTACATAGATTAGTAAGACCTTATCCATCCTACTTACCCTATTGGCGATTTCCTTTAGGTTGAATATATTGCCAGTCAGTAAAGCTATAATTTCACAGGAGGAATCTAAGGCTGAATCTAGCATTTCCAAATCATAAACAGAGGCTATAACAGGATTTTCAGATACCTTCTCAAAAAAGTAGCTCATTAAATCACTCCATTTTCGATTAACTTAAGCTTCTTTGTACGATTTAACTTCTTAAGGGCAGCTTCCCTCTTCATAGCTTCACTCTTAGTCTTATACTCCTCATAATATACCAACTCCACTGGCAGCCTGCTGCGGGTATACTTGGATGCCTTTCCCTCCATGTGTTTTTTGAGCCTTGCCTCTAAATCCACTGTATATCCTGTATATAGGGACCCATCCCTGCACTTAAGCATATAAACATAGAACAAGTTATCACCTATTTCGCTCACAATTATCAAAGTTGAGATAAAAGTTTACTGCCTTTATAAATATTTTAACCATCCTCTTTAATATCTCTTTTAACTATCCTCTTTAACTATCTTCATTAACCAACCTCAATTACCTATCTATTATCTTCAAATAACTTATCTTTTACTCATTAATTTACTAACTTACTTTTATTTACTAACTTACTTTTATTTACTAACTTACTTTTATTCACCAATTTATTTTAGTTTATTATTTTATTTATCCTTCCAATTCCCCTAAAACTTCCCTTAAAACCTTGGTAACTACAGAGTAGGGGTAGCCCCTCCTGGCTAAATATCCACCTAATTTCCGGTAAATTGCCTGTTTATTATCATTCTTGTAGGACTTAATCCTCTTTTTCGCAAGCTCTAAGGCCCTTTCATATTCCTCATCTTCATCTATATCTAGCACTTGATCTATAACTTCCTGACCTATTCCCTTGGAAATCAAATCATAGCGGATTCGCCTTGAGCCATGCTTCTTTAGCTTGATCCTATCCCTGATAAAGCTTTTAGCATATTCATGGTCGTTTATATACCCATACTTTTCACAAAAAGCTATAGCCTTTTCTATCTGCTCTTCCTCATAGCCCTTTTTAGCTAGCCTTTTGTATAGTTCCTTTCTAGACCTGGCGCCGTAGGATAGAAGGTTGAGGGCCTGGTTTATAACCTTCTTTTCCTCCTCAGCCTTTATAACCTCATCTATAAAGTCCTGGCTAACCTCCTTGCCTACATATAGGTCATATTTGAACCTTAATTCCTCATCTAGACCAAAGGCAAATTCTCCGTCTATATAGATATTTACTCTATTGTTCCTTTTCTGTGGTAATATTTCAGTTATCTTCATTTTCCATCTCCTGATATCTGTTTCCTTATATATCTAACTGTCTTCTCTAATATATTGACAGTAGTCAAGTCTTTCAATCTAGTATCGAAGGAGTGTCCGGCACTCTTGTGTACATAGAATTCATAAGGGACATTGAAGTACTTAAGCCTTTCTGCTAACTTAAGGGAGGAATAAAAGGGTACCGTATCATCTAATTTACCATGGACAAGGAGGGTTGGCAGCATGTTTTTGCTTACCCAATTAATGGGGGAGTAGTAATCGTAAATCTCCTCAATCTCAGTAGGCTTGCCATCTAAGGTCCTGGCAGTGCCGAATTTGGCAAAGAGGGACTTATTTCCTTTATCGAAGATATCCTTTAGGTTACTTGGGGCATAGTAGGCCACCACAGCCCTTATTCCCTTGATCCGATCCTCCAATTCCAAGAAGGAGTTATAAGCAGCATAAAGGAGGGAAAGGTGCCCCCCAGCAGATAAGCCCATCAATATTATATTATCCCTATCGATCTTTAATTCCTCNGCCCTATCCCTTAAAAATTGTAAACCGTCTCCATAATCCCTTAGGATGTCTTCCATGCTGTTAGTCAGCCCATACCTATAATCAATGCTGGCTACCATAAAGCCCCTGGAAGCAAGGAACCTGCACCAGGATACATTATTAGGCTGGTTCCTAAAGCCTGAAATCCAGCCACCCCCATGGCAAAAATAGATTAAGGGATTCTTATCTCCCATCCTAGCTGGATAGTAGAGGTCCAGCTTTAAATCCCTTTCTTCCGTTTCCTTATAGACCAGGGTCTTAAATTCTATATCCACATCTACCTCCATAGGCACCTTATAGGTTAGGGTTTTCCAGATATAGATAAATAGGGATATCAAGAAATAGATAAGACCTAGGGTAGAGTCAGCTATGGATAGGAAGAGGAAGATGATAAATAGGTATATTTTATTTACTATAAAAAATGACCTTCTCAACTTGTCCTTTAGATTCATATGAGTCACCTGTTAATTTTTACTTATTTTTCTAGAGGGTTTTCGATCCTTTCCTTCTTAAGCAGTGCCTTCTTTGCCATCCTATCGCTGATATTTAACTTATGGAGCATATATTTGGCTATAAAGTAGCTGAAGGGCAGCCAGTTGACATGGGATATGGGAAGTATCTTCCTATTGGCCCCTTCCATGAGCTGGTAAAGCTCCTTCCTAGATTCTAAAGGCAGGGTGCCGTCAAATAGGGCATCTATGAAAGTTGCCTTCTTCTTATCGATAAAATGGGCATAAGTTAAAGGATCGATTTTAAATAGGGGATGAATTTTATCACTACTAAATATATCGTCAAGATCCATCTCCTTTATAAGAGGCAGCTGCTCTTTATATATCCTATAGAGCAAGTCCTTATCCTCTAAGCCATCCCAATCTAAACCCTCTTTTTCAAACAGCTTCCTTGCAAAGGCAGTAGCAGGTGACTCGTGTAATATTTTAGGTATGTGTCCTCCCGTAGTCATAAAAAGGGTATGTTGAATTCTGTCATCTAAANCAGAAATAATGNTGCTTATCATACCCCCCAGGCAGTAGCCCATTAGAAGGGAGTTTTCCTTCCAAAGGCCTGCATCCTCCAAAAGGTCAATGCTACTTAAAACATCCACCACCCCATGCTCCCAAAACTGAAACATAAGCTCCAATTTTGGATATAGGAAGGACCTGCCACTTACTGACTTATCCTCCACCCTGGTGTAGTTGCCAGGCAGGATTAGAACTGTAGTATTTACGCCTGCTGATGCCAAATGGGGGCCTAGCCAGAGTAGGAATTTAATATTCCTACTTCCTAGGCCGTGGAGGATTAGGCTGGAGGCCCTAACTTCCCCCTTAGGCTGGTAGTTATAAAGCTCCACCATTTCAGTGCCGGGAGCAGGATTTTTATATAGGGTCTTAAACTTTATATGGGAACACCTATAGTTCTTTCCCTTAAAGATATAGCCGGAAGTATATTTAATTTTCTCCTTTTCATATGAAAAATCTATAACCATCTTAATCACTAATCTTTGGTTTAATAATCCTTTCTTTGGTTGAAAAGTACATAGACTCCTAACAAAATCAGTAAAACTGGCCAAAAATCCCAGACTTGTCTTATAATTTGCCTAAAATTAGGAAACATTATATGGAAGGGTGGTAATAAATTCTTCATCAGCAATACAGCACCTAGGATTATTAGGCCCACACCTATAAAGGTCTTGCTGTTGTCATTAGTATTACCATAATCATAGTCGTGATAGATAACATCATCACCTTCGGGGATTATGGCTGAAGCTATCCCATAGACTAGGAGTGATAAGAAAGGATTGGCAAAGCCAAAGAATACATAGGCTATCCTAAACAAAGTAGCATCGATGTTGAAATATTCGCCTAATCCTCCAAAAATACCTGAAAAAACCTTATTAGTTCTAGAACGGGTCAATCTTTTCAATACCATACCTCCAATCTATAGTCTAATAATATCAGAAATCAAGCTAGAATAAAATAAGTTAAAGCAAAATAATTCACATTATCAGCCGGTTATGATAATATTTATTCATAAGAAATTTTGGAGGAATATGTATGTTTAATATATTATCCCTACTATTTAAATATATATTTATCATTATCATCTATATGTTCATCTTCAGCATCATTAGACTTATCTATTTAGATATTAAGGGGATGAACAATACTGCCTTGGGTGGTGCCTATCTAAAACTAGTCAACAGAAAGGATTCCATCCCCTTTAAGATCAACGAATACTACAGCATAGGGGAGGGGCTGACCTTAGGTAGGAGGGGAGATAACGATATAGTCATAAAGGACCCCTACGTATCCAAGGATCATTTTCAAATTGTAAAGGATGAAGATGAATACTTCTTAGAGGACCTAAACAGCGCCAACGGTACCTATCTAAATGGGGAGAGGATTCAGGATGTGGTCCCTTTAAAGGATGGAGATAGGATTAGAGTTGGAAATATAGANTTTCTATTTGTAAATAAAGGAATGTGATAGTATGTTAGACACTAATATCAGGCCAAGTACACCTAGGAGGTTGTTATTCCTATATGAGATCCTAGCCCTTATCCTTTTATTCATCTATCAAAAGGATAATCTAGACCAGTATATAATAGGGATTGGAATAGGTCTTATCCTATTGGTACACATATCCAACTATCTACTGCTTAAGATTTCCAAAGGCGATAATTACATATTCTTAATAGCCACCATGCTCATGTCCATAGGCCTAATAATGATCTACCGGATCGATTCCCAGGCGGGAGTAAGGCAGCTGATGTGGCTGGCCTTGGGCATCTTCTTTTTCTATATATCCTACTTTTTAGTAAGATACCTAAAGGGCCTAAACCGTTTAATCTACATCTATATAGGCTTGGCCTACTTTTTATTCATCTTAACCTTCCTATTGGGAAAGAGGACCTACGGGGCCATCAACTGGATAAGGGTNTTTGGAGTTAGTTTCCAGCCGGCGGAGATTACTAAGCTTATCTTGATCTTTATCCTAGCCAGCTTTTATTACCAATATGAAAACTTTAAGGAGATGAAATACTCATCCTATATTTTAATGGCTATAGCCTACTCCTTCATAGGTCTCTTATTTTTACAGAGGGATTTAGGTATGGCTGTAATCTTTTACGCCATCTTCCTAGCCATCCAATTTATCTATGAAGAGGATAGGAAGTTGATTTTATTAAACATAGGCCTTGCGGTCTTAGGGGCCATAATTGCCTACCAGGCCTTTAGCCATGTTAGGATAAGGGTAGCAACCTGGATAGACCCATGGCAGTATATAGATGATAAGGGGTATCAGATTACCCAATCCCTCTTTGCCATAGCAGAAGGGGGCTTCTTCGGTAAGGGCTTAGGCCTAGGACATCCCCACTTTATCCCCCTAGCCTATAACGACTTCATCTTCTCAGCCATCTGTGAAGAGCTGGGGGTTTTCACCGGCATGGGGATTATAATGCTATTTTTGCTCCTAGTCTACAGGGGATTTAAGATAGCCCTAGGCCAAAGTAACCTCTTTTACAGGATCCTAGCCCTGGGTATCAGCACCCTATTTGGGGTTCAATCCTTCATCATCCTTGGTGGGGTACTTAAGGTAATCCCCCTTACGGGTATAACCCTACCCTTCGTAGCCTATGGTGGAACCTCCATTTTATCAAGCTTCATAGCTTTAGGCATACTTCAAGCTGCATCAGAGGATTTCGAATGGAGGATGAGCGATGACTAGTGAAAATAGGAGGATAATCTTAGTTTTATCGGCTTTTTGTATCCTGTTTGTAGGACTGGTAGGATATCTAAGCTACTTCCAGGTCTTCAAGGCTGAGGCGGTAAAGAACAATTCCTACAATAAGAGGTTGTGGATCAATGAGGAGAACGTCCTTAGGGGTTCTATCATGGATAGGAATGGAAATGTCCTGGCCTATAGTGAAAAGGATGGGGAGANCAATAAAAGATACTATAAATACGGCAACCTATATAGCCATATAATAGGCTATAGNTATAGGGAGTATGGAAAGGCTGGCTTGGAACTGGAATATAATAATGTGCTTCTAGATATAAGCGAAAGTGCTGCCTTAAATGAACTTAAAAACCTAGTCCTACCCTCATCGGTAGGAAATAACTTAAAGCTAACTATAGACCACAGCACCCAGGAGAAGGCAAGGAGCTTACTAAATGGCAGGAAGGGCTCCATCGTACTTATGAATCCTAAAACTGGGGAGATCTACGCCATGGTAAGCCTGCCGGATTTCAACGTAGCTAACTTAAATGAAAACTGGAAGGAGATAACGGAAAATCCCGACAGCCCCCTATTAAACAGGGCAACCCAGGGTCTTTATACCCCTGGTTCCATCTTTAAAATGGTAACAACCCTAGGGGTCTTGGAATCTTTCAGCCTAGACTTAGAATATAATTGTGTTGGAAGCACCGTTATAGATGGGTATAAACTAACTGATTACAATGAAAGGGCCCATGGTAAGTTAAACCTACACGATGCCTTTGTTAAATCCTGTAACCCTTATTTTGCTGAAAAGGCGGTGGTAATGGGTAAGGATAAGTTTGGAGAAGTGGCAGAAAGGTTTATGATCAACAAAAAAATCCACTTCGACCTGCCAGTTAAGACATCCCAATTCCCCTACAAGGGTAATGTGGAAGAAACAGAAATAGCTGCCTCCGGTATTGGCCAGGGTAGGGTAGTAGTTACTCCCCTTAATATGGCCATGATGGCTTCAGCCATAGCCAATGAGGGGGAGATGGTTAAACCAATACTGGTTAAGGAGATTATTGATAAGGATGGTAGGATCTTAAAGGTTATGGATACTGAAGTAATATCTACAGTTACAGGCCCCTCCGTAGCCAATACCATCAAGGATATGATGGTGGATACGGTAAAGGCAGGTACAGGAACTAATGCCAGGATTAGGAACGTAACTGTAGCGGGTAAGACGGGGACAGCAGAGAATCCTTCTGGCAAATCCCATAGCTGGTTCGTTGGATTTGCACCAGCTGAAGCCCCCCGCCTAGCCATAGCAGTAGTCTTGGAGGAGGCAGGAGTTACAGGAGGGCAGGGAGCAGCGCCTATAGCTAGGGATTTATTCATCCATGGATTAAATAATATAGATTTTGAGGAGGAATATTGATGGCAAAGGAAGTTTTAGAAAGGAAGGATATAGCCGAAGAATTTAAATGGGATTTAGAATCCTTCTTTAAAGATCTAGATGCATGGGAAGAGGAATTTAAGAAGGCTGGCAAGATGGCAGAGGACTTCCAACAGCATATGGGCCAGTTTACCAAGAGCAGCAAGGGCCTATTAACAGCCTTAAAGGATATGGAAAGGCTTCTTAGGTCTATTGCCAATGTTTACACCTATTCTAGCCTAAAATTAGATGAAGACACTAGGATTGGAGAGCACCAATCCCTAAATGCCAGGGCCATGAACCTCTATGTGGAGATCAGCTCTAAAATAGCCTTCTTTGAACCGGAACTTTTAACCCTAGATGAAGAAACTTTAAAGAAATATATGGAGGAGGAGCCTGAGCTTAAGGTATATGAACACTACTTTGAAAATATCTTAAGAAGTAAGGACCACGTCCTTTCAGCCAGGGAGGAGGCAATCCTTGCCCAAGCAGGTGAAGTAGGGGCAGCCCCTGAAAAGATCTTTAGTATGTTGAACAACGCCGACATTAAATTCCCCACCATCAAGGATGAGGAAGGAAATGAAGTAGAGCTTACTAAGGGTAACTTCATCCCCTTTATGGAATCCAAGGATAGGGAAGTTAGAAAGAGGGCCTTTAAGGAGTTTTACAAGGTCTATTATAGCTTGAAAAATACTTTTGCAGCTACCCTTGATGGGGAGTTGAAGAACAATATCTTCAATGCCAGGATTAGAAACTACAAGAATACTAGGGAGGCCAGCTTAGATAGGAACAATATACCCTTAAGGGTATACGATAATTTAATAAAGGTTGTCCATGAAAAGCTTGATACCTTCTATAAGTATATGGATATTAGAAAGAGGGCCCTTGGAGTAGATGAACTTCATATGTACGACATCTATACTCCAATAGTTAAGGATGTGGAATTTAAGATACCTTATGAGGAGGCTGTTGAATTAGTTAAGAAGGGCTTAGAGCCCCTAGGGGAAGAATACCTAAGGGTAGTAGAGGAAGGCTTTACATCTAGATGGATTGACGTATATGAAAATAAGGGTAAGAGGGCTGGAGCCTACTCCGGCGGAACTTATGATTCCAAACCCTATATCCTATTGAACTACCACGAAACCCTAGATAACGTCTTTACCATAGCCCATGAGATGGGCCACTCCATCCATAGCTACTTCACTAGGAAGCACCAGCCCTATGTCTATGGCAACTACAGTATCTTCGTAGCAGAAGTGGCTTCTACCCTAAATGAGGCCCTATTGTTGGATTATATGCTTAGGACTGTTAAGGATAAGAATGAAAAGCTGTATTTAATCAACCACTACCTGGAAAGCTTCAGGGCTACAGTCTTTAGGCAGACCATGTTTGCAGAATTTGAGCAGACTATTAATGAACACCTGGAAGCAGGTGGAGCCCTTACGGCGGACTATTTATGTGAGACATATAGGGAGTTAAATAAAAAATATTACGGACCTAATGTGGTAATAGATGAAGAAATAGCCATCGAATGGGCTAGAATTCCCCACTTCTACTACAACTTCTATGTATTCCAATATGCAACTGGTTTCTCAGCAGCTGTAGCCTTATCTAAGAAGATCCTAGAAGAAGGCCAGCCAGCAGTGGACAAATACCTAGAATTCCTAAAGAGCGGCAGCTCCGACTACCCAATCAACGTCCTAAAGAAGGCAGGGGTAGACATGGCCACAGAGGAGCCGGTGAGAAATGCCATGAAGATATTTGAGGAATTAGTAGATGAGATGGATAAATTGATTCAATAATTTATATAGCATTAAGGATATTAAGAAGGATAGGACTAAGCATATTATGCGGAATCGGGTATGGCTTACAGATTTAGGCCATCCTGATTTCGTTTTTTTTATTCTTCCTAGATTTAAATCTAATGCACTAATTAAATCTACTGGCTAAAAATTTAGTATTGATTTTATTTTTGTCTGGAAAGAGAGAGACCTTTAATAGGGTAAAAGCGGACTTTCCCATCCTTTCACAGCAGGATCCATTGGATTATGAAATATATTATGAGGTTTTTAAGGAATATTTTATTTTTAACCATTATGCCTTAAGGCATATTCTAGCCCTAAAGGGGGTTATTTTCCCTGATGATTATGAAAATGAAGAACTAGAGGCATATTCATTTTAAAGTGGGGTGAATAAGTTGGCAATTAACAGGGATGAGATGTTAAAGGTGGAAAGTATGATGTGGATACCCATTGTGAGGCTGTATATCTGTATGTAGTGGAATATTGTCAATTTACAAATTTGTTACAATTTTGCTAATGGCAACTTTTTTATCTGGCAATAAGATATAATTAAGTATAATGCAATTATAACCAAGGAAACTCTTTTGGAGACACCTATTGGTTTGGGAGAGGTAGGTAATATTATTTTAATGGGGGATTAAAATGGATTATGGTCGTCTAATAATCTTTGTATTCATAGCCCTATACTGCTTTTATTCCTTTTTAAAGACTAGACTAAATTTTTATCTAATATTGGCAGCCTTATCTTGGTTTATTGCTATATATTCAGGAAAGTTAAATGTCTATCAAACTCTCGGGGAGCCTGCAAAGTCGGTTGTAAGATATATAACAACCGTGGTGTTATTTATAATGTTTTTACCCTATCTAAGGCAATCCCTTAGAGAATATAAGAAATATAAGAATGGAAATTGAGGGAGGAATTTTATGTTTACTGAAATAAACAGGGAGATATACCAGCTTAAAGAGAAGCTGAGGGCTAAGGAGAAATTATTATCCCAGAAGGATATGCTAGAGGCCGAATTAAGGAGAAAGGCCCAAGTAAGGGACGAACTATATAAAAAGCTATTGAAGGAAAAGGCGGATGTTGAAAAGTTAGAAGGCCTAAGTTTTAGCGCAATTTTCCTATCCTTAGTTGGCAAAAAGGAAGATAGATTGGATAAGGAAAGGGAAGAGCTTCTTGAGGCTGAACTTCGCTATGAAGAATGCCTTGAAACCATAAGGGAATTGGAGAAGGAATTAAAGGAGATAGATGAAAAATTGAAGGATTTTTCCCATGTAAGAGCTAGATATAATGAGCTTATAAAGGAAAAGGAGAGGCAGCTCCTTAAGGATGATAGCTATCAGGGTAGGAGGCTGAGGGAAAGCTTAGACTTAATAAATGATCTTAAGCTAGATATAAAGGAAGTAGATGAAGCTATTGAAGCAGGTGATAGGGCAATTGACGGCCTTGAAGAGATGAAGGAGCATTTATTATCTGCAAGAAGCTGGGGTGTATGGGATGTATTAGGTGGAGGTTTTATATCCGATATGGCAAAGCATTCCGCTATAGATAAGGCTAATGAGGTGGGCCATAGGGTACAGTATTTACTTAAATCCTTCCAGAAGGAACTGGCAGATGTAAATCAATTTACAGATATAAAAGTCAACATCTCTAGCTTTACCGCCTTTGCCGACTTTTTCTTTGATGGCTTCTTCGTAGACTGGTTTGTCCAATCTAAGATCAACAGGTCTATAGAAAATGTAAATGGAGCCCTGTCTAGGATTGATTCAATATTAAGGGATCTTAGAAATGACCGTGATAAGTTAAATAATCTTTTAAAGGAAAAGGAGGCAGAAGTAAAGAAGATACTAGAGAGTTAGGACTTGTGCAATTTTCAAATTACCAAATTCGTAGCACTTATATTAATTATAAGGGCATGTTTAACCTATATAAACAAGAATAAATACTAAAGAGCAGTACTCTCAGGCCTAGGTGCTAGATTAATTGTAGTAACTAGTTGTGCTAGAGAATAAGCTAATTAGTTATCAATAGAGCTATTATAAACTTAAGGGGGCTAGATTTATGATTCATGGTCTAACAACTTTTGCAGTACTTACTTTCCCTATTGTAGTGAAGGAAAATCCTGATTAAATTCCAAATCTAAAACTATATAATACATCTTCTTACTCCTTAAATTTATTCCCTTTTATCATTAGCCCATTTTATTATGATTATACCAAAAGCTAGCCTTGTTAAAATTTACACACCTATTAAAATATATAGATATAATTAAAATAATATATAAACTAATGAAAGGTGTGTAAGTTATGCAATTATTAAAGGATAGGATAATAAAAGAGGGAAGGATCTTAGAAGGCAATGTTATCAAGGTGGATAGTTTCTTAAACCATCAGGTAGATGTTAATTTAATAAATGAAGTAGGTAGAAAATTTAAAAGCTTATTCCAAGACGTAAAGGTGGACAAGATCCTAACGGCGGAAACTTCAGGTATTGCCATAGCTGCAATCGTAGCCCAATATTTTAACGCCCCTATGGTCTTCGCAAGGAAAACCGAATCAAAAAACCTAGATAAGGATACATACACCAGTGAAGTTTATTCCTATACTAAGGCTAAGACCTATAAAATAAGGGTATCTAAGAAATACCTAAGGGAAGGGGAGAATATCTTAATCATTGACGACTTCTTAGCCAATGGAAAGGCTTTAGAAGGTTTAATTGATATAGTCAAGCAGGCAAAAGCTAGTCTAGTTGGCATTGGCGTTGTCATAGAAAAGGGCTTCCAAGAAGGAGGCAGAAAGATAAGAGAAAAGGGCATTAGGCTTGAGTCTCTAGCCATAATCGATTCCATAGAAGGCGGGGAGTTTAGATTTAGGGAATAATAGCTTACTACATAGTAGATAAAGCCCACTTAAAGATCCTAATTAATTTCAATATGCCTTAGCTAATTTTTCTTTTGCAAAGTAGGATCCATTGAACTGTTTATCAATTTAACAAAGGGAATTTAAATTCCTAATTTAACCTAATTAACAACAGAAGTCTCCCATCTTCTATAAGTGGGAGATGAATGTTACTTGACAATTCCTTCCTTTATGATATAACC